>Ga0123519_10007773_pt1 | contig 16503 bp, 16 predicted proteins | sample YelNatPaOPRAMG02_FD_87396 | JGI IMG/M metagenome (GOLD analysis project Ga0123519, IMG submission 87396) | Hot spring microbial communities from Yellowstone National Park - Yellowstone National Park OP-RAMG-02 (version 2) | ecosystem: Environmental > Aquatic > Thermal springs > Hot (42-90C) ... | reverse complement strand
GGCTCCCCAAACGCAACCCGCTCCTTAGCATATTCTTTGGCATACTCATAACTGGCACGGGCTACCCCAGTAGCCATTGCGGTCAGCGCCACCCGAGAAAGGCTCGCAACCCTTCCAAAATCACACCCCCCGTCTCCGCCTAATCTGCTCTCTAAAGGTAGCTCCAGGTTCTCAAGCTTTATCTCCGCAGTCTCCAGCGCCTTGATGCCCATATTCTTCTCCCGCTCAATCACCTTAAGTCCCCCTGCTCCCTTTTCCACAATAAACCCGGCAACATTCTCATATCCGGGCTTAGCGTCTAATGATGCCCAGACCAGATAAAGCTCTGAACTCAATCCCAAAGGCACTAAACATTTCTCGCCGTTCAAGACATAGCCCTTGCCCTTCTTCTCCGCCTTGGTTCTCAGGTTAGAAAGGTCAAAATCAAAATAAGGCTCTACTAATGCACTGGTCGCAGGGTAAAACTTTGGCTGACAAAACCGAGGAAGATATTTCTGCTTCTGTTCCTCAGTGCCGAACTCCAGCACCGGATAAGCAAAGAGCGATGGGCTAAGTAAAGCTAAAGCCATACTTAAATCCCCCCAGGCAAGCTCCTCGCACATCAAGGCGCCACTGACCGCGCTTCGCTCCATTCCGGTCCCCCCATATTTTTCCGGTATCACCGCATTTACCATCCCTAATTCCCATCCTGCTTGCACAACCTCATTAGGGATAGTATCCTTTTCATCGCAATCCCTGGCTTTGGGTCTTAACTCATTGAGCGCAAAATCTTTTGCCATATCCTGAATCATCTTCTGGTCTTCACTTGGCACAAATGAAACCATTTTCCTCCCTCCTTAAATCAAATGATTGGTGCTAATATCAATACCAGATTCCTCGTTTCTTGGCAAGAAAAAATTGGCAAACTATTCGCTAAATCTGAACCAAGAGCTTCATCTCAGAACTGGGATAATTAAGTCTTTCTATCCCTGAATTAATTTCCTCCAGAGATATAATAGAAGTGATTAAAGAATGAAACTCAAAACTATCGCTGGCAATGATGTCCAGCGCCACCTCAAATTCCTGATAATAACTGAAACTGGCAATCAGTTCCAGCTCCTTACTCAAGCAGACCAAAGAGTTAATCACGGTCGGCTCCCAGCTTAATCCCACCATCACCACCCTTCCCCCAGGCGCACAAAGCTCAAGCGCCTGCTCTAAAGTCCCTTTTTCTCCCGCACATTCAAAAACCAGCATCGGCTGTTTCCAGGGCAGGTCATCAAAGAACTTAAGAATGTTAATTTTCTCGGGGTCCGCGACTTCTCCCACCCGAAGATTTTTAATGATATTCCGCCGACGAAGAACCGGCTCTGAAATCACTACCTTATGCACCCCAGCCCATTTCAGAGCAATTCCCACCAGCGCGCCCATCGGTCCCCCGCCAATCACCAGCGCAGAATCTCCAATTTTAGCTCCGCTCTGTTTTACTGCCCGAACCGCACTGGCAAGCGGTTCCGCTAAAGCTCCCTCCCTGGCACTCACTCCCTTGCCCAGCTTCCAAACCTGTTCCTTTTTAACCACCAGATATTCTGCAAACCCCCCAGGACTCTTGCCAAAGCCGATGGCATTTTCAATGCCAGTAGAACAGATATTCGGTCTTCCGCCCAGACAAGCGGGACAATTCCCACAGGGAACATAAGGTCTAACCGCGACCCAATCGTCTTCTTTCAAATTATTGACCTTGGCACCAAGCTGAGTAATTTTTCCGGTTAGCTCGTGTCCCAAAATCGTGCCGGGTTTGAGCCGACCGGATTCAATTAAATGAAGGTCGGTCCCGGAAATACCGCAATATCGCACCTTAATCAAGACCTCACCCGGTTTTGGCTCTGGAATAGGAATTTCTTTTAGTTGGAACCCTGGTTTTTCTCCCATCCATACTACCGCCTTCATTTTTCCTCTCCTTTCAGTAAATAATCTTTTCCTAATAGCTCTGAAGGAAAAGGAGCTATGGGTCTTGGAAAATCATTCTCTATTTTCTGTTCAAGCTCTACTGCGGAGTTTTTTATTTGCCAGTTAGGGCTATTCTTCAAGCTAAGAACCATCTTTAAACTCTGAGCCCGGAATAGCTCAGCCCATTTTTCAATATGTTCCCCATTTCCAAAAAGCCAGAGCCAAGCCATTTGATAATAAACCCGGGCCAGTTTTACCTCCACTTCTTGCCGAATCTCGCTTTTTGGAAATCGTAATAAAAATTGTTCATAGGTTTTTGCCTCAATCATTCCGCAATCTGGATATCCTGCCCAATCCTGGCAAAAACTCTCTTCACTTAAAATTAGAAATACTCGGTCCAGGTATCTGCTGGTGGGATATAGTTTTAGAAATTGGATAAAAAGGCTCTGGTCGTGGTTATTGCGAGTAGGTTTATTCTCCTGAATAAGTCTCTTGGTCTCCTGTTCCCATTTTATTCTTGCGGTCTGAAACCAGACCAGCTCTTTAAGCTCAGGCTCAGCAATTTCTGAAACCGGTGCTTTTTCGCAATCGGTTTCTGGAAAAAAATCTAAATAGAAATTTTTAAAAATATCCAAACATCTTTGGCTATTTTTTCCAGCCAAGATAAATTCTTCCACCGCTTCTGGTTCTCTCCCGGAATTAAATAACTCTAATCCTAAAAGATAATGGCTCTTTCCTGCTTTAGCTTTTGAAAAAAATCCGCCCAGAAAAAAGATAAATAAAATCCCAATCCCTTGAATTTGTCTTTTCTTAAAAAATCTGGACATAGCTATTTTTAATTTTATCCCTGGAAGATTTATTTTCAATTTCTGCCTTCAATGAACAGGTATCTAAAAATCTGCCAGGCGGAACGGGTGTAATACTTAACTCCTCTCCAGCTCATCATCTTTTTTAAGGTCTTCCAGATAAATCTTGGTCGGAAAAAGAACCTGGTATAAAGCTGATGCTGAATTTTAGCCATTTGTTTTGGAGTGAAATGTTCAGTTCTCCAGCTGGGAAGGGAATGGAGATGAGTGAATTTCTCCCAGCGTTCCTCAAACAAAAGCCCTCTTTCTTTCATTATTTGATATAGCTCTGTGCCCGGATAAGGCACTGCCAAAGCCAGCGCAATCAACTCAGTGTCTATCTCGCACATCAATTTATAGCTTTGCTCAATCTCCTCTCGGGTCTCGCTGGGGTGGGAGCCAATCATAAAAAAGGCAGTGGTGATAATCCCGAACTGGTGCGCCCAGCGAAAAGCATTTTTCACTTCCTCCAGTGTGATATTCTTTTTGGACAAATCCAAAATCCGTTGACTGCCAGATTCTACCCCAAAGGCAATTTTGCGACAGCCGGACTCTGCCATCATCTTCACCATCTCCTGATTGATGGCATTTACCCGAGTATCACAATCCCAGGTAATTCCCCTTTGTTTGAAGCCCTGACAAATTTTCTTTAGCCGACCGGGATTAAAGGTAAAAGTGTCATCATCTATGGTGAAATGCCGATACCCCCAGCGCTCAATACATTCATCCACTTCTCTAAAGATATGCTCTGGACTGCGAAACCTCACCCTTCTGCCAAAAATTAGATTAGAGGCGCAAAAGATGCAATGCTCAGGACAACCCCGGGAGCTGAATAATTCAGTGCTTCTATAAAGAGTCGCATCCAGACCCGGGGTGCTGGCTCCTTTATAAAGAGAATGGTCAATCAAATCCCGGGCTGGGTTAGGAAGCCAGTCCAGATTATCAATCAATTTCCGAGCAGGCTCTCTTTTTATCTCATCCCCTTTTCTCCAGACTATTCCAGCCACTCCTTCCAGTGCCTCTGCTTTTTTAATCCGCTGGCAAAGCTCCAGAAAAGTTTGCTCCCCCTCCCCAATCACTCCGATATCAAAATTAGGAAATTCTTGAAGGGTTCGTTCCGGGATTGCGGAACAATGAGGTCCGCCTACCACTGAGATAATCTCTTTATCCGCTTCTTTTATCCAGCCCATAATTTGATTAGAAATCTTGATGTTGCAGGTCATTGAAGTAATCCCCACCAGCTTGGGCTGGCTTTTATGAGTTCTTTCCCTAATAATTTTTTCGGAGAATTTTTCTACTTCAAAATCCCAGATTTCTGGTTCAAACCCCTCTCCGTATTCCCTTAATACCCCTGCCAGGTAAAGCAGATTTATCGGATGCTGGACCATACTTTTTTCCACCGCGCCTTGAATCTTGGGAGGACGAATTAAGACTACTTTCAATTTCCCTCCTCCCTTAAATCCGGCTGGATGGTTTTAAAATAATTTTTGGATAAGAAAGAACTCGCTAACCCAAAGAAAAAAATGCTGATTAGCTGGGAAGTGGAAAGATGAAGAAATGCGATTCCTCCTCTTGGGTCTGCGCGCAGAAATTCTATAAAAAACCGAGCAAAAGAATAGAGCAGAAGCATAAGCCAGAAAATCTCCCCGGAAAATTTTCTCCTTCTGCTTCTCCAGATTAAAAATATGGCAATGAGTGCGCTCAAAAGAGAACAATAAAGCTGGGTGGGATGAATTGGAATCCCCTCTAATTCTAATGGTAATCTCCCCAGTGGATATATCCAGAGCTTTTTTAGCGGAAACCAATCTGGTGCGGGCTTGCCATAACAACAGCCATTTAAGAAACAGCCAATTCTACCGATTGCCAGAATAATCATAGCGCAGGGCGCAAGCAAATCCGCCCATATTGCTAAATTTAAATTATGCCTTTTGATATAAACCAATGCCACCAGACAGGCTAAAATAAATCCTCCATAATAGACCAGTCCTCCTTCCCAAAAGCGAAATATCCGAAGCGGGTCTTTAATATAGATTCGCCAGTTAACCATAACATTAAGAAGATAAGCGCCAAGAAGTCCAGAAATAAAAAGATAAATTGAGAGGTCAATCACTTTTTCTGGGTCTTCCCTGATTCTTTTGGCTTCAAGATACGCATAAATCAAGGCGCAGGAAAAAGCTAAAACCGCGAAAAGACTATAGGAATAGACTCGGAATTTACCCAGCTCAAAGATTATCGGATGCACCTATAAGCTCCTGACAAAAAATCATCATCATTTTTTTTATCCACCGACTTGGTCTTTAGGCTGGGGACGAAAAGAATCTATGATTAAAAGAATAATCCCGATGGTAAGGGCAATGTCTGCAACATTAAAAGTAGGCCAGGTCCAGCCTTTATAGTTGAAAAGAATCTGGATAAAATCCACCACATACCCCCAGCGAAATCTATCTATCAGGTTCCCAAAAGCGCCAGCTAAAACTAAACTCAAGGCAGTGGGCAAAAGCACCGCTTTATGGTCAGTGCGGAAAAAAAGATGAATAATAATAGCTAACGCAATTAAGCTAATGCCTAAAAAAATCCAGGTGCTAGAGGAACCGAGTCGGTCGGAAAACATCCCAAATACCAGCCCATAGTTTTTTACAAAAATAAATTCTATCACCCTTGGAATTAAAACTATCCGCCCATAGGGCTTAAGCGTAGAATGAATTATTATCTTAGTTATCTGGTCTAGCAAAAGCATAGACGGGGTAATTAAAATAATCAGCCAATGTTTTCTGCTCAACCTCAATTTCTCCTCCTTTATAGCTCCTCTGGAGAGCCTATTCTTCCCAGCACCGCACTTGCCCCTGCCACTGCCGGACCCGCTAAATAAACCTCACTCTTAGTGCCTCCCATCCGACCTATAAAATTCCGATTAGTGGTCGCTACCGCCCTCTCCCCATCTGAAAGCACGCCCAAATGTCCTCCTAAACAAGGTCCGCAGGTCGCAGGTCCGATAATTGCGCCGGCACGGGATAATTTCTCCAAAATTCCTTGTTTAAGCGCCTGCATATAAACCCGACGGGTCGCAGGTAAAACAATTAACCTCACCCGAGGATGAACCTTTCTATTGCCAATCACTTTAGCGCTGATTCTCAAATCCTCTAACCAGCCATTAGTGCAGGAGCCGAGCACCACCTGGTCTATTTTCAATTTAGGGGCTTTGGAAATGGGCAGAACATTTGAGGGCAGATGAGGAAGAGCGATTTGAGGCTCTAAGTTAGTGACATCAATTTCTATCTTCCGGGCATAGCTTGCAGACGGGTCGCTTTTATAAACTTTTATTGGTCTCTGCGCCCGGTTCTTCAAATAACTTAAAGTTATTGGGTCTGGCTCCATAATTCCATTTTTAGCGCCTGCCTCTATTGCCATATTGCAAATCGTAAATCTGCCAAAAATGCTTATTCTCTTAAGCGCAGTTCCTCCAAATTCCAGTGCCATATATCTGGCGCCCTCCACTCCGATTTTTCCAATCAAAGCCAAAATCAAATCCTTGCCAGTGAGCCATCTTCCGGGTCTTCCTAAAAATTCCACCCGAATCGTAGCAGGCACTCTAAACCAGAGCCTTCCTGTGACCATCCCTGCCAAAAGGTCAGTTGAGCCTACCCCAGTGGCAAAAGCTCCCAGCGCCCCATAAGTGCAGGTGTGGCTATCCGCGCCAATTATCAATTCACCCGGACTTACTAAGCCCTCTTCTGGCAATAAGGCATGCTCAACCCCGCATCCCACTTCATAGAAATATCTAATTTTATATTTCCGAGCAAAATCCCGAATTCGCTTGGACTGGAGAGCGGATTTGAGGTCCCGGGCAGGAACAAAATGGTCCAAGACCAAAGCAATTCGGTTTTTATTGAAAACTCCTTTTGCGCCTAATTGCTCAAACCCCTCCAGCACCAAAGGTGCGGTAATGTCATTGGCAAGCAGAAAATCCAGCCGTGCCTCTATTATCTCTCCGGGGGTAAGCTTTTTCTTCCCGGAATGGCTGGCAAGGATTTTCTCGGTTATGGTCATTCCCATAGCATTACTCCTAAAAATTTAATAAATTATGGTGTCTGATTCTTAAGCTGAGATAAATTCTCTTTCTTATATTCCAGCCGATTCAGTGCGTCAATGTAAGAAAGCGCAGAAGCTACAATAATATCGGTATGGGCGCCAAATCCAGATACCTCCAGACCATTCTCCTCTATCCGAACCCGCACCTCGCCCTGAGCATCAGTGCCACCAGTAATAGCATTGACGCTAAATAGTAAAAGTTTGCTCTTGGTCCCGGTCAGCTTGGCAATGGTCTTAAAAGTCGCATCCACCGGACCATCCCCAAACTCTGCGTCCCGGACTAAAACCCCGTCTATCTCCATCTGAACCCTGGCAGTGGGCATTACCTCGGTCCCAGAAGTCACATTGATATATTTTAGCTGATATTTCCTGGGGATATTTAACACCTCATCCATTACCAGCGCCTCTAAATCCTCATCAAATATCTCTTTCTTTTTATCCGCCAGTTCCTTGAAACGCTTGAAAGCCTTTTCCAGCTCCTCATCACTCAATTCAAACCCCAACTCCTCCAATCTTCTTCTAAAGGCGTGCCTGCCGGAATGCTTGCCAAGCACTAATCTACTACTGGGAATGCCTACCTTTTCCGGGGTCATAATCTCATAGGTCAACCGATGCTTGAGCATCCCATCCTGATGAATCCCGGACTCATGGCTGAAGGCATTAGCGCCCACCACTGCTTTATTAGGAGGAACCGTCATACCAGTGATTTTCCGAATCAGCCGACTCGCAGGATAAATCTGCTCGGTATTTATCCCAGTGGAAAAATTAAGTAAGTCGGTTCGGGTGTGAATCGCCATCACAATCTCTTCCATAGCCGCGTTCCCGGCTCGCTCTCCTATGCCATTGATGGTGCATTCCACCTGGCGAGCACCCGCCCTGATTCCCGCTAAACTATTAGCCACTGCCAAGCCCAAATCATCGTGGCAATGAACACTTAAAATCACTTTATCTATTGCCGGGGTGTTCCTTTTGATATAAGTGATTAAATTCTCAAACTCAAACGGAAGCGCATAGCCAACTGTATCCGGGATGTTTATCACCCTGGCACCCGCGTTTATCGCCGAGCCGATTACCTTCACCAAATAAGCCGGGTCGCTCCTGCTCGCATCCTCGCAGGAAAATTCAATATTATCTATATATTTTTTAGCAAACTCTATTGCCTTAACCGCATTTTCTATTACTTCTTCCCGGCTCATCTTTAACTTATATTCCAAATGCAGGTCTGAGGTGGCAATAAAAATATGGAGCAAGGGCTTTTTAGCCGGTTCCAGAGCTTTTAAGGCTTGTTCAATATCATTTTGTCTGGTTCTTGAAAGACCACATACCTGAGCGGATTGAATCTCCTGACTAATCTTATAGACCGATTCAAAATCCCCTTCACTGGCGGAAGGAAAGCCCGCCTCAATCACATCCACTCCTAACCTCTCCAGCTGTCTTGCTACCACCAGCTTCTCCTCTAAGTTCATACTTGCGCCTGGGGCTTGTTCCCCATCCCGAAGCGTGGTGTCAAAAATATATATTCTCTCGCTCATTTTCTCTCCTCTTGTTCCCCCTGAATCACCTTCATTCTTGCTTCTCTCTCTGCCTTCCTTCTCAATTTTCCTTCCTCTCTTCGCCTCCTTCTCGCTTCTCTGCGTTTAGCTCTCATCTCTTTCTCTTTAGGTCTTAATATCAAAAGCTCTTCCAGAAAGGCCCAGGTAAGATAAGCAACCAATCCGCCCAAAAAAGTAAGTTGGGGTCTCAAGAAAAGAGCAATAAGAATTAGCACTACTCCTAACAGCGGTGGCACAATCCCGTATTTAGTGTATTGCAGGTCTTTGAAGGTCCTGAACCGAATCGGGCTGACCATTAAAAATCCCGCACCGGCAACCGCAATTAAATAGATAATCCCTAAATAATAATGCTCCAAGCCATTGGGGCTAACATACTTGCTATAAACCATTACCGGCACCACTGGAAACCCAGCCGCCACTGGACTAGGTATTCCTTTAAAATAGGACCGAGACTGCTCCTCGCCAATTAAAGTATTAAACCGCGCCAAACGGATTGCGGCTCCTGCTAAATAAACAAATCCCACTGCCCAGCCCAACTCTCCAAAAAAACTGCCCAGTCCCCAAGAAATGGCTAAAACCGCAGGCGCCAAGCCAAAACTAACTAAATCCGCTAAAGAATCATACTGCTCGCCAAATTCGCTGGTGCCTTTGACCAATCTGGCAATCCTGCCATCCAAAGAATCTAAAATCGCAGAGATAAAAAGCGCCCAGGTGGCGTGAATAAAATTCCCCTGAAGCGATTGTTGAATAGAATAAAAGCCAAACGCCATCGCGGCAGTGGTGATGGCATTAGGGATAATGATTGCGCCTCGTCGGTTGCTTCTTTCTTCCATCATTGTAGCCTCCCGATTATGGTCTCTCCAGCTTTGACCCGTGCCCCTTTCTTGACCACTATTTCTGCCTCTAACGGCAGATAAACATCCAGCCTACTGCCAAATTTAATCAAGCCCACCCTTTGTCCAATCTCAATCTCTTTTCCCGCCCGAACATAACAAACTATCCTCCGAGCAATAAATCCCGCAATCTGGACAAACATATAAATCCTATCTTTTTCATCTTTGACAATGACCGCGTTCTGCTCATTATCCAAGCTGGCTTTATCTTTATTCGCAGAAAAGTATTTGCCAGGATGATAAATCACCTCCACCACCGTGCCGGTTCTGGGCACCCGATTGATATGGACATCCAAAGGCGACATAAAAATGCTCACCCGCTTCATCTTCCTATGTAAATATCTATTCTCCTCCAGCTCTTCCTCTATCTTGATTACCTTCCCATCCGCAGGGCTAACATAAATTCCGTTCTGCTTTGGTGTCTCTCTATCTGGATTTCTAAAAAACCACATTGCAAAAGCACTGAATAGCAAAGCTGGAGCAGTGAGCCACCATTTCCCAAAAGGAAGAGTAAGCATAAAGAAAATTACTCCCCCGAACACCCATTTATGCCCCTCTTTGGCAAATATATATCCCTGATTTTGCATCAGTCCTCAGGCGCCTCCTTAGCGTCTATCCAGGGCATCATCTTTCTTAATTCTTTGCCTACCTTTTCTATCAGATGATTCTTTTGAGCTTTAGCCAATGCTTGAAATACTGGTCTTCCAGCCTGATTCTCTAAAATCCATTCCTTGGCAAACTGCCCGGATTGAATCTCTGCTAAAATTTTCTTCATCTCCCTCCGGGTCTCTTCCGTGATAATCCTTTTCCCCCGAGTTAAGTCCCCATATTCCGCAGTGTTGGAGATAGAATAGCGCATATAGCTGATTCCACCCTGATAAACCAAGTCCACTATCAATTTCATCTCATGCAGGCATTCAAAATAAGCTATCTCCGGTTGATACCCCGCCTCTACCAGAGTCTCAAATCCTGCCCGAAGCAATTCGGTCAAGCCTCCGCAAAGCACACATTGCTCCCCAAACAGGTCGGTCTCGGTCTCTTCCTTAAAACTGGTCTCAATCACCCCGGCTCTGGTCGCGCCTATGCCTTTGGCATAAGCAAGCGCCAGCGAAAAAGCCTTGCCAGTTGCATCCTGTTCTATGGCAATTAAAGCCGGCACCCCCCTGCCTTCTTTATATTCCCTCCGAACCAAGTGCCCAGGACCCTTAGGCGCTATCATAAACACATCCACCTCTTTGGGAGCAATAATTTGCCGAAAATGGATATTAAACCCATGAGAAAATCCCAATGCAGACCCCTTCTTCAAGTTCGGTCCTATCTCCTCCCGATAAACCTTGGCTTGAAGCTCATCCGGAATCAATATCTGAACCACCTCCGCTTTTTTTACCGCTTCCACCACCCTCATCACCTCAAAACCATCCTTCTTAGCTTGCTCTGTGGTCCGATCCGGAATGCCTCCAATAATCACCTTGATTCCGCTATCTCTAAGATTTTGCGCCTGGGCATGACCCTGACTGCCATAACCAATCACCGCCACCAATCGGTTCTTTAAGTGTTTTAAATCCGCATCCTTTTCATAATAAATTTTTGCCATCTTATCTCTCCTTTCCCTTAATTTATCTATTATAATTCCATCTGGTCCATTTCCCAACCAAGCTCACTTGCTCTGCTCTTTTAACATCGCGACCAACCCGGTCCTGATTAGCTCCTTAATCCCAAGCGGTTTTAAAGCATTTATAAAATTCTCCACCTCTTGCTCATCTCCCATCATCTCCAAAGCCACGGTCTCGGTGCCAACATCAATCACTTTTGCTCCAAAAACCTGAGCGACCCGAAGCACCTCATCTCGCCTTTTCTCTGAACTGGACACCCGAACCAAAATCAGCTCTCTACCTATATATTCCCGCTCTGAGACATTCCAGACCTTAATCACATCCACCTGCTTGTTCAGCTGTTTAACTATCTGCTCCACCACTTTATCATCACCATTGGTGACAATGGTCATCCGACTAACAGTCGGGTCCACCGTGGGTGCAACCGTTAAACTCTCTATATTATATCCCCTGGCGCTGAATAATCCGCTAATCCTGCTCAAGGCGCCAAACCGGTTCTCTACCAAAAGTGAAATCGTATGTCTCATCCCTTCCTCCCGGATTGATTCTTTTTGTTCTTCTTTACCGGAGGCGCTAAGATCGTGTCATAAACACTCTTTCCCGGTGGAATAATCGGAAGAACATTCTCCTCCCGATGAACCCGGAAATCCATCAAGCACGGCTCATCATTAAAAAGCGCCTCTTTTAACACCGGCTCCACCTGCTCCGGGTCATTGATAATATAACCCCTCACCCCATAAGCCTCTGCCAACAACTTGAAATTAGGCTGACAGGCAATGCAAGTATGAGAATACCTCTTATTATAGAAAAGCTCCTGCCATTGCCTAACCATCCCCAAAAATTGATTATTAAGTATCACTACCTTCACCGGAATATGATATTGCGCCACAGTCGCTAACTCCTGGATATTCATCTGGATACTTCCATCCCCAGCTATATCCACCACCACTTTATCCGGCCTTCCTAACTTGGCGCCAATTGCGGCAGGGAAACCATAACCCATAGTGCCAAGCCCGCCTGAGCTAATCAAAGTTCTAGGTTTATCAAATTTATAATACTGAGCCGCCCACATCTGATTCTGACCCACCTCAGTGGCAATAATCGCATCTCCTTTGGTCAATTTATAAATCATTTCCACCACCAACTGAGGCTTGATAATTTTTTTACTCGGCTCATACCGCAAAGGATGCTCCTCTTCCCAAGCCTCTATCTGGCTAAGCCATTGCGGGCGATAAGCAGGAATGGTATGAGGATGCCTTTTAAGCTCTTCCAATAATTGTCCAAGCACGGTCTTAACATCCCCCACAATGGGGATATGAGCAAGGATATTCTTGGAGATACTGCTCGGGTCTATGTCAATATGAATCACCTGGGCATTGGGCGCAAATTCATCTAACTTGCCAGTGACTCTATCATCAAACCTGGCTCCAATCGTAATCAATAAATCACAATCCCGAACCGCGCGATTAGCAGTCCAGGTGCCGTGCATCCCTAACATCCCCATAAATAGCGGATGCGTTCCCGGAAAAGCGCCTAAACCCATTAAGGTCAAGGTCACTGGTATCTGCTCTTGCTCTGCCAGCTCCCGCAATTCCTTATCTGCGCCAGAGATAATCACCCCTCCGCCTGCGTAAATTACTGGCTTCTCCGCCTTGATAATGGCAGAAACCGCTCGCTCTATCTGCTTGGGATTACCTTTTAGAACCGGGTTATAACTCCTTAATTTTACCTTATCCACCTTTTCCAGAACCGCCTTGCCACTGCTAACATCTTTTGGAATATCTATTAGCACAGGTCCTGGTCTTCCAGTGCTTGCAATATAAAAAGCCTCTTTAACTATCCGATGAAGGTCTTTTGGCTCCTTGACCAGATAATTATACTTGGTGATTGACCTGGTAATCCCGACCGCATCCGCCTCCTGAAAAGCGTCTCCACCAATCAGCGCGGTCGGCACCTGACCTGTTATCGCCACTATCGGCACTGAATCCATATAAGCATTGGCAATGCCAGTGGTCAGATTGGTCGCCCCGGGTCCAGAAGTCGCAATGCAAACTCCAACTTTACCAGTTGCTCTGGCATATCCATCTGCCGCGTGAACCGCGGCCTGCTCGTGCCGGGTGAGAATAAAATTAATCGGGGAATCAAAAAGAACATCAAATATATGAAGCAACACCCCGCCCGGATAACCGAACATCACCTCCACCCCTTCTTCTAATAGCGTCTCTATCAGTATCTCTGCTCCAAATTTTTCCATCTCTATCTCCCATCCCATTCCTTCATTCCAGAATCGCTCCCTGGTTCGCGGAACTGACCATTCTCGCGTATCTTGCTAAATAGCCAGTCTTTACCTTTGGCTTAAAAACCTTAAGCCCAGCCAAGCGCTTCTTAAGCTCACCCTCACTAATTTTTAACTCCAGCCTCCGATTGGGAATATCTATCAAGATTTTGTCCCCATTCTTTACCACTGCAATTGGTCCCCCTGCCCCTGCCTCTGGCGATATATGACCAATGCACGGACCTCTGGTGCCCCCAGAAAATCTACCATCTGTAATCAATGCCACCTTCTCCGCCAATCCCATTCCAACAATCGCACTGGTCGGAGATAACATCTCCCTCATCCCGGGTCCGCCTCCGGGTCCCTCATACCGAATCACCACCACCTCTCCGGGCTTTATCCGCTTAGCCAAAATCGCTCCCATCGCCTGTTCCTCAGAATCAAAACATATAGCCCTCCCTTCAAACCTCATCATCTTCTCGCTAACCGCACTCTGCTTAACCACCGCGCCGTCTGGCGCTAAATTCCCGAATAAAACCGCAATCCCTCCCTCCTTCCGATAAGGATTATTGAGCGGACGAATCACCTCATCATTGATATATTCTGGCGCCTCTCTGACCAGCTCCTTTATCCTTTTTCCTGAAACTGTCAGATTATCCTTGAGCATTCCTCTTAATCGCCATAATACCGCGGGAATTCCTCCTGCCCATTCCAAATCCTCCATCATCTGCTCCCCTGCTGGTTCTAATTTACAGATATTGGGCGTGTCCTTGCTTAATTGGTCAAACCTCTCAAGTGGTAGCTTGATTCCCGCCTCATTGGCTATCGCGGTCAAATGAAGCACGCTATTGGTTGACCCGCCTAAGGCTAAATCTACCCGAATCGCATTCTCTATTGAGTTGCGGGTAATTATTTTTCTTGCGCTAATCCCTTTTCTCACTAACTCCATAATTTTTACCCCGCTCTCAAAAGCGATTCTCCTCTTTTTCGCCATCCCGGCGATGGCAGTGGCACAGCCCGGTAGGCTCATCCCCATTGCCTCGGTCAAGCAAGCCATAGTATTCGCGGTATACATCCCCTGACAAGAGCCCGGTCCCGGGCAAGCCTCCATCTCCACGCATTCCAGCTCCGCACGGGAAATTTTGCCCGCCTGATAAAGTCCAACCGCTTCAAAGGTGTTTTTTACTAAAGCCAGCTTTTTGCCTTGATACCTGCCAGAAAGCATGGGACCTGCGGTCACCACTATCGCAGGAACATTCAGTCTGGCACTTGCCATTATCATCCCGGGCGTGATTTTGTCGCAATTGGTCAAAAGCACAATCCCATCTAACATATGAGCATTGGTAATTGCCTCTACCGCATCCGCAATAATCTCTCTGCTGGCTAAGCTGTATTTCATTCCGCTATGCCCCATCGCAACCCCATCGCAGATACCTGGAATACCAACTAAAAAAGGCACTCCACCTGCGGAATGAACCCCATTCTCTATAAACCTCTCCAACTCCCGCATCCCAATATGTCCCGGAATTAAATCTGTAAAGCTGGTAAATATCCCGATAAAAGGCTTAACCATCTGAGCCTTGCTCACACCAGTCGCATATAATAATGCCCGATTCGGCGCCCGCTCAATACCTTTTTTAGCTTTCTCACTCCTCATTTTTTCCCTCCTTAATAAAATAAAACCCCGAACTCCTTTATCGGGGTGTGAATACAAATATAACTGGACTCCCCACCCTTAAGTGGGGAGGACTACATTCTTACGAATTCTTAAAATCTCTTCAATCTGGTCCCTGAGCTTCAGCTTCTCCCGCTTTAGCCTCCTCATCTCTGCCTCTTCCTCACTTCTTAAATAGGGCTGGGAACTGAGCCGAGATAGCTGTTCCTCTAAAGCCTGATGTCCTTTCACTAATTCTGCAAAATGCTCATCCTCTTTTGCCAATCGCTCCATTAGTTCCTTCTCCCAATTATACCAATTACTCATTTTTAAATTATTATATAAAAAATCAATATCTATGTCAAATTTTTTCTCCCCCTATTGTATCCGGGTATAAAATTTTGCGAATACTAAGCCAATATGATAAAATTTATATATAACTGAGCTTAAGGAAAACAATAAACAGGACCAGAGATACCTCACTAAACCGCAAAAACAGAGGTTTGGTAGGGGAGTTAAATTATTAATTTTTAAAGGATACCCCCGTAGCTCAGTAGGATAGAGCGAGGGATTCCTAATCCCTAGGTCGCCGGTTCAAATCCGGCCGGGGGTACCAGAAAAGCCAAAAGGGGTTTATAATCGGGGTAAAAACCTCTCTGAAACTCCTAAAGAAAGTTGCAAAGTTCCAAGCAGGAAAGCCTTTCTTGCAATTTTACAAGAAAAACCTTATAATTGACAAAAGCAAGAGCTTTCACAGAAGGTAGGAAAAAGAGGATTAAAGTTAAAGTTGGAGGGAAAGAGATGGCGGAGATGAGTATGAAGGAGTTGGTGGAGGTCATAGCCAAAAAGCTGGTGGACCATCCGGAGCAGGTTCAGGTCAATGAGGTGAGCGGAGAGTATTCCTGCGTGATAGAGCTAAAGGTTGCAAAGGAGGATATTGGCAAGGTAATTGGCAAGAAGGGCGCACATGCCCAGGCGATTCGGACCTTGCTGATGGCGGCGAGCGGGAAGGACGGGAAGCGATACATCTTAGAGATTCTGGACGAATAGGCGGGACTTAAAATCTAATTAAGAGGTATGCAGATGAAAAAAGAGAAGACCATTTATGAATACTGCCAGAACTGTGATGAGGAGTTGGAGATGACGATTGTTCAACGCGACCAGTCTAACCCTCATCTGGTCTGGGTGAGATGTCCCAAGTGTTCTGAAATCAAGCCAGTGGATATTCATCAATTGGCTGAGGAGATTCGGGAGGAGGGTTCAGAGGAGGATTTTTTGAAAGAAGAGGAGGTGGATGAAGAGGAGCAGACAGAGGCGCACCTGTCTATTCCCCCGGTCAAGTTTGGGCAAAAGCAGACCCAAAAAAAGAAAGGCAAAAATAAAAAAGAGACCAAAGAAGAGACTGAATACAAAATTGAAAAAGACAAGGCGCGGGAATATCTGCTTTCAGAGGTTTATAAAGTCGGAGAGACCATTCATCATTCCCAATGGAAGGATTACGGCGTGGTGCTTCGGGTGAGAAAAAGCGGGGGCGGAAGAGAGATGATGGAGGTAAGATTTGAAAAACAGGGAATCAAGAGGCTTTTGGTCAATCAAAAGCGTTCCTAATTTTTAAAGGATGAATTTTCCCCGGTTAAACTTGTCTTCACCTG
>Ga0123519_10007770_pt1 | contig 16504 bp, 9 predicted proteins | sample YelNatPaOPRAMG02_FD_87396 | JGI IMG/M metagenome (GOLD analysis project Ga0123519, IMG submission 87396) | Hot spring microbial communities from Yellowstone National Park - Yellowstone National Park OP-RAMG-02 (version 2) | ecosystem: Environmental > Aquatic > Thermal springs > Hot (42-90C) ... | reverse complement strand
TTGGAACTTTTCCTTGAGTACGTTGAAAGAGTTCTCATTTAGTTCTTCTTCGAAATTAAACAAATTTGAGAGAATTCTTTTTAGAGCCCAGAAGGTAGAAGTATTTTTTATGTTCTTTAAGAAGGGTAAGCTTCTTTTTATCCTTTCATTTGGATCTTTAATGTTCAATATTTCTTGTGGCATTCCAGAAGTAACTAATTCGGTGGCTATGTAGTGATATAGAACTATTTCAGATAAATTGTTCGACCTTAACTGAAGAGGATTTAAGTGAGTATGAATGTCTACTACTGGTATGTCTAAAACCTTTTCAAAAATTTCATCAAACGTTTCTTTCTTCATGTACTGAAAATCAAAAACTTAAATTTATAAGTCTTTCTTTTTAAACAAGGTTACCGACTCAAGATTATCGAAATTTATGTTCACTTTCTAACTCTAGTTTTTGCCTTCTGATGAGAAGGAAATTTTTTGTGTGTAGATGGCGTTTTCTTTTTTCGTAAATTCATTGAGGCGCATCCTACTAAAAGCTACAAAGAATACACAGTCAGGAATAAAAATAAGTTGCGAAGTGAGTTGTTTTTGGTTTAAGTATACTACTAACAAAGCTATTAGTATTTCTAAAATGTCTTTTTTACAGAATATTGCTAGAGAAAATGTTTAAATAATTCTCCTTTATCGTAACTGAATCATGGTTAGAAAGACTATTTTAGGTGCAAAAGCAGTTATTGCGGCACTATTGATTCTTATGATAGTAATTACTGCAATGAGTTTAGGCTGGAACTATGACGCACTAGCTATTCCACCAATTCCTTCTCCCCACAATTTTTATGAAGTGATCAACAGTGTGAATCAAACTATATTCAAAAATGATGTAAGGTATCTTTCAAACTTTTCAAGGTTCACAGGTTATCCTGGTTTTTTTGAGGCAGCTAACTACGTTGCATCAAAATTCAAAGAACTAGGACTTTTACCCTACGGAAACAACTCAGATTACTTTGAATGGTTTAACGTAACTGTACCAGTCGACTACGGAGCTTGGATCTATTCTCCATCTCTTAAGCTTAATTTAACAGCCTATCCTCTTTATCCTAACCTAGTTAACCCAAGCCCATACTCTACTCCAATCGGAAGCTACGATACACTCGTTTACTTAGGTAGTGATATTGAAGAAAGACTTCCTAACATAAATGTAACGGGAAAATTTGTAATCCTTGATTTCGGTTCAGGTTGGAGTTACTACTATCCCTTGATACTGAAAGCCAAAGGTGTAATTTTTGTACCAGAATCAAAAGATCTTGTGATAAGGTCAGAGGCTGACCAAAAGCTTATTTTCTTACCAGTTTACTTTCCTAGACTTTTTCTTCCGCTGACAGAAGAAAGTAAAAAACTTTTGGAACTAGCAAAGCAATCTGGTAATGAAGGAATAAAAGTTATAATTAGTTCTCTAATGAAATGGGAAGAAATTAAAGTACCGAACATAGTTGGATTCTTACCCGGTTCCGATTCAGCATACTCTAGTCAAATTGCGGTTGTTTCAGCATATTATGATTCATTTTCTATAGTTCCTTCACTGTCGTTTGGTGCTACAGATAGCTTAGGAGTTGCCGAACTTCTACAACTAGCTAGTTTTATGTCAACACATAAACCTAAACGTCCTGTGCTTTTCGTAGCTCTTGCAGGTCACTATCAGGGTTTATGGGGTGCCAGAGAATTTGTAGAAAAGCACTTTAATGAACTTCAAAGTTTTGTCTTCTTTACAGCTATAGACCTAAGTAGCGACACAGACCAAATTGGAGTTTACGCTTCTGGCTCAACTTATAGTTACACTTACCCCACTATTCTGACTCAAAGGTATACTTGGTTAGCAAGTAGACTTTTTGGTCCATATTTAAGTGAGATGAAAATGATTTTAGGAAGTAGTTACGGCGATGACTTTGTTGATGGAATTTTGGGTAGTCACCCCGTTTACCTTTCTGCAGCTCCCACGTTTGAACCATATTCTTATGGATTTTTCTCTCCCTCTTCTGTTTATCCAACATTAGTTTCTTACTTGTATCAAATTGGTACTAGATTTGATTCTGATCCGTTTACTCTTGCTATGTATGGCGGTGGTTTTACTTTTCACACTACAAATGCTTTTAGGCTTTATCAAAGAACACCTTACGACACGTATGACAACATTAATTTTTCTAACGTATGGCCTCAAATTTATTTTATACATTGTTCTTTATGGGCTCTATTAAATGAGCCAGAGATAAAATTAATCACTTCGCCAGCTAGATTTAGAGATGATTGGGGTTACGTAACTTTAAACATAAATGTTACTACATACAACATGCTCACCTCTTATTATGACCTTATAAACTTTTCTGAACATCCTGAACTTAAGGATGAGTTATTAGTTTATGTAACTATTGGTGGTTTGCAAATTATTTCAAAAGTAAACGATTATAGTACTCTGGCTATTCATGGCCTAAAGCCATTTACTTCCGGTTTTGTGGAAGTTTTCGCCGTAGATTCTAGAGGAAGAATTACATGGACAACAGATATTGGAGTCTGGGCAGCTCCTGGAGGGAAGGCTTTTTCATTAACTACAAACCCATATACAAAGCTAATTGCAATATTCCCCTGCGCAAGCATATTTGTACCTTTATCTTTCCAACCTACTGATTTTATAAGGTTTTCAGTTTCAATTGTAAATAATGCTCAAGCTCATAGTGGTGCAATTCGACAAAATGTAATAGCTCTAGATACATTCTTTATGGCTTTTGTTCAACCAAATATTCCTTCCGAACTTATTCTTTCTGTTGGCTCAGGTCTTCCAAGTGCGGTAATAAACAATGCTTCTTATGAGTATCCAACTGGAAAAGGATTTACTCTCAATCAAGGCGATCAAGTAATTGTATCACCTACAGATATTCTTAATAGTGTGTACACATTGACTAACTCAAGATATCAGAAATTAAAAAGTAGATTTGCTACCATGCCTCTAACTGAATACTATGCCGCTCTCTCTTCTGAGTTAAACAATTTAACAAAAGAAAGTAATTCTCTAAAAGTTTTTGGTTCTTCTTTGTTTGGATGGGCTTCTACATTACAATGGTATTGGTCAACAATGGGTCTTGTTGGACAAGTCATAGTTTCTTTGAGTGTATTCTTTCTGATTTCTCTTATTTTCTCATTTTTTGTTGAACGATTGATTTTTTCTTATGGAGGGATAAAAAGCCTAGTTGTGGTGCTTTTAGTTTTGGCACTTATGAACTTTTTACTTTCTATATTTCATCCTGCTTATGTTGTTGCAACAAGCTGGCCGTTAACTCTTTTATCGATATCAACTATGCTAGTAGTTCTTTTTCTAATTGTTGATATTATAAGTGAGGCTTATGGTAGTGCAAAAGAATTAAGAGAGAAATCAGTGGGGAAGCACTTTCTAGAGGTAAGTGAATCTGGTTTTCTATCTTCTACTGTAAATTTAGCTATTGGTAATTTGGGAAAAAGAAAGTTTAGAACTATATTGGTTACCGTTTCTATACTGACTATAGTATTTGCTACAATATCTTTAGCGTCAGTTACAATGGCTCCAGTATTACTTTCGCAAAAAGTTAATGCTACTTCAAGTTACAAAGGTATAGAAATAAGAAATTATCCGTGGACTCCAGTAAATAGATACATTTACGACTCATTGAAGTTCTACTTAATAGGTAAAGCTTATGTAAGTGCTCGTGCATTCTTGTATCCTCCACCTCCTCCACCAAGTGTCGCCTTAGCTGAAGGAGGAGCTTCTGTGCTAACTTATATTCCATTAACAAAGAAATTAGTAACACAAGTGTATTCAATTCTCGCATTATCTCCAGACGAAAAAAATGTTTCAAAAATAGATAAGTTTATGATTTCTGGAAGGTGGTTCAATAGAGGCGATGTATTCTCAGTTATCATATCTCAGTCGTTAGCCAATTCTTTATCAAGTGAAACTAGTAGCTCAATAAGCGTAAACTCAACTATAACTCTCTGGGGAGTAACTCTAAAGGTAGTTGGTATAATAGATGATCGTTTTGAAAATGTAACAAATCCGGATGGTGAAAGCATAATGCCTCTAGATCCAACTTCTCCCATTACGTTTCCTTCTCATTTGCACTTAAAAAATGTTCTAATAGTTCCATTTTCTCTGTATAGAGAAATTGCTTTTCCAGATTGTGTTTCAAATATAGCTATAAGTACTACTGATGAATCTCGATTAAAAAGTTTAGTTAATTTCTTGCCTTACGTCGTAACCTATCCAATGTACGTTAACAGTGGAGAAAAGAATTATTCAGAAGCTATACTTAGTAGGCAATGGATCAGTGTTGAAGGGGCCGGTTACTTACTAATTCCAATGGTCATATCTTCTGCAACAATCCTTGACGTTATGTTAGCATCAGTATACGAAAGAAAAAGAGAAATAATGATATATAATGCTGTAGGTATGGCGCCAATTCATGTTATAACTTCATTCGTCGTTGAGGCTCTAGCTTATTCGATTCCTGCGATCTTTCTAGGATACCTTGGTGGCATAATAGCTACAGATGTCTTGATAAAAGTAGGGATGTATCCAAAAAATCTATATCCAAACTTTTCTTCTTATTCAGTTGTGTTAGTTGTAGTTCTCAGTATAGTTATCGTTTTGTTATCAGTAGCATACCCTGCATCTCTAGCTGGACGATTGGTTATTCCTTCCTTAGCAACAAGATGGACTAAAATAGAGAAGGGGCCAACAACGGATACTTGGAAAGTTGGTTTACCATTAGTACTAAGTTCAAAAGATGAAGCTAAAGGTTTTCTATTTTTTATGAAAGAATTTCTGCTATCTTCAGCAGGAAGATATGGAAGTTTTTACATAGAAGAAGTTAATTTATTAGAGAAACAAGTTGACGATACTTATACTATTACACTTGTAGCTTCTTCAAGGTTCGCTCCTTACGATATGGGAATAAAAAGTAATATAATTATAGAAGCAATAAAGCAAAGGTTGAGTTCGCAATACTCGTTTAGTATAACTTTAAGAAGAGTCTCTGGATATTCGCAGGCATGGAAAACTACGGCCGTACTTGTTATGGATGCGTTAAGAAAACAAATTATAGTCTGGAGAGGCCTTTCTCCAGAAGATAGAATTAAGTATTCTCAAGGTACTTAATGGGGTGAAAGTCATGAGTAAAGAAGAACATAAAATTACTCGAGGATTAACTTTAAGGGTATTACTTGGATTCCTATTTCTAGTATTTGTTGTACAACCAGTAGTGATGTACTATTACTTAATCTCTAATTCCTTTTTCTTGCTTTCTGCATGGATTCCAATACTTTTCTTTTCTGAAATTGCGAACTTACTTAGGGCTAAACTTTCCAAAAGCGAATTATTTATGTTTATGATTTTTTATCCAGTATCCTTTGCATATTCTCTCTTCTTCATAAACCTTATAAAAAACACATACTTTGCTTATAGTGAAGCTTCAGAGCTACTTGGTATAGAGAAGTATATCCCTTCATGGTGGGTTCCTAGCAAAAGTAGTTGGCAAAAAATCTTTGCCAGTAACTTTGTCTTTTTACACAATTCGTGGGTCTTTCCAATACTAATTTCATTAACTTTTCTATTTCTCAGTGTAATCAATGATTTAATTTTAGGATATCTTACTTATGAAGTCTTTGTTGTTGAAGAAAAAATGGAATTTCCTTTTGCAAGGGCACAGGTAGCTCTTATAGAAAGCTTGTCTGAAAGAAATCCAGAGTTTATCCGAGTCTTGTTTTTATCGGCTCTTTTTGGTGCAATATTTCACTTTACTACTAAGTTTGTTCCCTTTTTGATAGGTGCATTGATGATAGGTGGCACTTATGTTTATAGTTTACCTTCTTTCTTTTACGACTTTACTCCGTATCTCGATTATCTTCTACCTGGCGCTGGATTTATTGTTCCAACAGATCTCTCGTATTACGTAGTTGGTCTTTTACTTCCAGAGAATGTAGCTTTTATTCAATTTTTAGCATCAATATCCCTTTACATTTTTGGCACTCATTTTATTACCCGATTTAACCTATGGCCTGTTGAAAGTAAGTGGGCGACTGGTTGGGGCTATTGGACTCTTCAGTATAGGTCTTTAGTTTACTTCTATGTTTCACTTATCATAGGACTGTCGTTATCTGCTATGATTCTTCCACTGATTTTTAATCCAACTCCTTTAATCAGAGGAATCAAAGCATTAGTTAGTGCCTCAAAGAGCAGAGGGCATCTTTTATCAGCAAATGTTCTTCTAGGCTTATATTTTGGATCTTCGCTAAGCATGATTCTACTTGCATGGTATTTAACATCATTTTCTTTTCCTATAATTGTCTTACTACTACTCATAATTGGTGGTTCTTTCCTTGCAACTTATGTCTCAACAGCTTCTGCTGGAGTAACAGTATTTGGAACAAGTATTCCATACTTAAGAGAATTAGCAATATATTACTCTGGAAGTCAAACAAAAGATATATGGTTTGTTCCATTGCCAGTATCACTTTCAAGTTCAATAGTTGGAACAGCAACTACAGGTGCTGTTTCTTCTCCACTTGGTGGCTCCGCTGTAACTCAGGCCTTGCTTCAAGCTGACTTGCTTGGAGTGAGCCACAGTGAATTTATTAAATCATATATAGTTCTTATATTACTGAGTTTGATAAGCAGTTTTGTTCTTACAACTGCTTTTTGGATTCTTTCTCCCATTCCTTCTGCTGCTTATCCTTATACAGTTACAGCGTGGCCTGTCGATGCTGTGTCGTGGGCAAGGATACAGGTCTGGGTCTGGTCGGGCTACTTATTTAGAACACCATGGATTGGCTTGGGGCTACTAAGTGGTGCTGCAATCTTTATTCTTTCAGGTGCACTTAGAATGCCATATTTGCTATTCGTTTTTATTACCGGCTCGTTAATGGGTATTCCCTCTTCCTTTTCTCAGCTTGTCGGTTCCTTGTTCGGAAACAAAGTATTGAAACTACGATTGAAAGAAGAGAGATGGAGAAACTACTCTCGTTTAATCGTTGTTGGTTACTTGCTAGGCGATGCTGTGATGGAAGCATTAAGGATTCTTATCGTTCTAGTTATTAAATCTCAGTGGTTGTTGCCTTACTAAACTTTTTACTTAAAATTTATTCTATTTATTAAACTTTTTTATTTTAAAATTAGTACAAGAGAAAAGTTTATATATGGAAATATGAATTAAAAAAAATGATAAAAAATGTCCTCGGAAAAGAAAATAGTCGAAGAAAAAATATCAACAAAAACTTGGCTGTCTCTTACAATTTACATAGTGGTCTTAACTGCCTTTATCAGCACACTAACCTTATTCCTTCCTCAACCTTGGGCTTCTGGCTTGAATCCTGGGCCTTCAGGAGGCATCTTTATATATATGGTGATGCCATATGTTGTTTCATTTCTTCTTACATTTCCGATAGGGTGGGGCTGGCTAAAGTTAGATAAACGAACTATGGCTTTAATTTATGTAGCAACAATGATAAGTGTGTGGTACTCTGTATATAAAGGAATTTTCCAGATAATAGATCCTCTATTTAACGTAAGAATTTCTACAGCTGACGTACACGGCTATGCAGTGCCTTACTTTTGGATACCTTCAGCTGATGCTATTAGAGGGATGTTTTACCATGGAAGTCTTGGAAATCTTTTCGTAACTTATGCTAGCGAATGGGCTCCAGTAGCACTAACTTGGATATTTTACTATGTAACGTCAGCTCTATACATGATTGGTTGGGCCTCTGTTCTTAGAAGATTATGGGTTGACGTAGAAGTTCTTCCATTTCCACACGCTCAAGGTTGGTTAATTGCTGAGAATGCACTTCAAACAACTCCATCAAGACCTAAAAGACTAATGATGATTGCTGCTGCGGTTGGTTTTATAATATGGATTCCTTATATGGTACGCGCTATTAGTCCAGCTTTTCCAGATCTCTATGGTTGGCTTACGAATCCTTACTTCGTAAGCTCAGCCCTTGGAACATACTTCATGAGTAACCAATTTACGTTCTTACAACAAATATTACCCGCACCTACTTCTATAGCCGTTGATCCTTTCAGGTATGCCCTTATGCTGCTAGTTCCCCTCGACTCTCTATTCTCCATGTGGGTTTCATATATCTTTATGATGTATCTAGTTCCATATGTACTTTTCTATATGGGCTATTACCCAAGTATCTTTACTGTTGGTGTAGACAAAAATGCGCTAATATTTACATCTCCTCCATATCATCTGTTAACAATAGTACATGGCTACGCCTTAGGGATTTTTGTTCTTCTTATACTTGTTAATTGGCGGTACTTTGTAGAAACGATAAAGTATGCAATTTCAGATAAGCCTCCAGAAGGCGAGTTATCATACAGAATGGCATATGGTTTAATGCTTTTAGGTGCAGTAGGTTGGTTAATTCTGTTTGTTTTAAGTAAAGTTGACTTTCCATTAGCCTTCCTAGGTCTTTTAATTATAACTCTACAAGCAATTGTAATGACAAGAATGAGGGCGTATACTGGAGGTCTTGCAAGGATACAAGGTGTGTACTTCTGGAAGCCTTTCTTAGGAGACACTGTTCCTCCAGCTCCTCAAGTTAATGGAGGTCAACTTTTCATAGTAAGCCATACTTGTAGATGGGGGATTGGAATGGATACTTGGGGTCCCTATATGGCGACTATGGCTGGTGCTTTGGATAGCTTTAAAGTAGCTAGTATGGCAGAAGTTCATCCTAAGACAATCCTTAAGTTGCTAGTAATAGGGGCAATTGTTTCTACGATTGTAACGACTGTTGTAATTCTTGTTGAATTACATGCCTGGGGATTTATGGAAGTTCCAGTAACGAAAGAATGGGACTTTATCTCGGATGGTGATGCTGGTTACTACAATGCTAGACTAAGTGTAACGAGTTTACAAGGACTTATTGGCTTTGTGCTTAGCGTGCTTTTAATACTTATGAGAATAAGGTTTGCTTGGTGGCCCATTGACCCCATAGGCTTCGTAGTAGGGATTGGATGGTGGCCAGCTCAAAGCTACATAGGTCTACCACTTACTCCGTTTATAGTATGGATCCTAAAGTATGCTATCCTCAGAGTTGGAGGAAGAAAGACCTTTGAAGAAGTGGCTGTTCCTATAGCAATTGGCGACATAGCTGGAGAAATGACTGGAGTAATCTTAACTGGATTGCTAACAGTAATCAGAGTTGTATTCCTTAAAGGCTAAAACATAGGGGTGAAAAGAAATGAATAAACGAATTTTTTTCTATTTTTTGTTTTTTATAATGCTTTTTGTAGTAAACATTTTTGTCATAGGTCAAGGAGAAGAGCATATATACTATGGTTATGCTCCTCCTTCTACTGACGTAGGCAATGTACAAGAGGTTATAAACAATAAAGCATTCAACTATTCTGTTCCTCCAAGTACCGGTTTACTGGATGTTTTAGGATTGCAAGACAATACTCAAGTTAGTCTTTATGACTTGTCTTCTGGTGTACTACTTAATTCAACAACAGTAAACAGACTTCAAAAAGTAACTTTTTTTGTTCGTTATGGAACTTACTTTAAGTTAGTTTCTTCTCATAGAGTAGTCGCGATGGTAAGTGGTGGTAACTTAGCATATGATGTTAGTGAAACTGCTGGTTACTCAACTTTTTATCCTTCAGTAGAAGGAGGATTTAGGGGAAAAAGTTTCATTTTCATGCCAGCAACTGGTACGCATATGTATGCATACTATACGCAACTCATTGGTCACAACTTTAATTTATTTGCTTTAGAAGATACACAATTTAAGCTAAGTGACGCTGTTGGAAAACTCTCTACTACGGAAAGTTTAAAACAAAGAGGAACTGAACGAGCTCTGTTGCAAGCCAGAGTTCTAACGGGTTCAACTACAGCTGGAGCAGGCTACGATGAACGCTTTATATTAAATTCTACTAACGACGTAATGGTTGCATGTACAGCAATCGATCAAGTCCTTTACGTGCCTGCAATTACAGGTGGTTATGTAGGAAAAATTTTTTGGGCACCTGATAAAGTTCAGTATCAACAAACTGGAAGATCAGTTGTTTTAGTAATAACACCTTTAGAGCCAGGAAAAGTAACGGTGTACGATAAAGATCTTAATGTACTAGCTGAACATACTTTTACAAGTGCTGATGTTTCTGCAAACTCATACTGGTTTAAGAGCTTTGGACTAGGTACATTTGACTTCATAATAAAGAGTGCTGGAGACATTACAGTACTTGCATCCCAAACAAACACAAACGTGTCAGAAGACTTCATTGGTAGCGGCATAACGTTTCTTGGTGCTAGACCAAACCAAGAAATAAAATTCTTTACTCCTTCATCTGCAATTGTTTTCTCTTCACAAGACCAAACAGTGATTGTAGATGGACAAACAAGAACTGTGAAAAAAGATGAAGTTATAATCTTAAGTTCCGGAGTCCACAGTATTAAAGGAACTGGAGTTTCAACAATAGAAGTGTTAGCTCCTGGAGTTGGAAGCTTTCAGAAGTGGGGGAGTTACTTAATTGAGCCTACAGATATACTAAAAAGTTACGAAAACATTGAGAGTTTAGCTACACCGTCTCCACCTTACTTAACATATGCTGGCGTTGCAGTGGGTTTACTTATAGTTGTTGGACTTTTGTACATCTTTGTAGTAAAAAGAAAGAAGAAGCTATGATTTTTAGTCATTATTTTTTTGAAGAACTAAAAGCTGTATACCTTTACTTTATTTTTTTAGTAGCTAATATTTTCAACCAAAAGCTTAAGCTTTTAAATAAAACAAAAAAGAACAATTTTAAATAGATACCCTTATCAACAAAAAATGAGAAAATGCAGGTAAGAAGAGAACTTATAAAAAGAATAACAGTTGCAGAAGACGAAGAACAAATGGGGGAAGTAGCCGCTAGAGCAATAATGAAGGATGTTGAAAAGTTCATTAAAAAAAGAGGAAAAGTTGTAATACTGTTTGCATCTGCTCCTTCTCAACATTCAACTTGGAAAGCAATGATAAAAATTGCGATAGGCACTTTTGATCCAAGTAAGATAATTGCATTCCATATGGATGAATACTTAGGTTTAGATCCAGAAGCGTCTCAACTTTTTGGAAAAGTTTTAAAGAGCATGCTGTTTCAACCTTTAGGTCTTAAGGAGGAAAACATACATTATTTTAATAGTAGAATATGTTATGATATAGCCATAAGACTTAGAGAGGCAATATCAAAAAATGAACCAAAAGAAGTTATCGAAGAACTTTCAAGGAATCTTGAAGAAGAAGCTGAGAAATATATAAAGGAAGTTGAGAAAGAATTCCTAAATGCTGGTGGTGTCTTCAACATTGTAGTTGGAGGAATAGGAAAGCATCCACATGTTGCATTTAACGATGCGCCCTATGCAAGGTTTAACGATCCCAAGATAATAAAAGTTGTAAGATTGTCTGAAACTTCAAGACAGCAACAAGTTGACGATAAAGAATTTTTGAGAATTGAAGATGTACCAACTCATGCTCTTACTTTTACACTTCCGCCCATATTTAAAGCAAATAAAATCCACATAATCGTTCCAAGAGCTTTAAAAGCTGAAGCAGTGAGGCAAACTTTAGACGGGCCGATAACAGAGCAAATACCAGCATCAGGGTTAAAACAGCCAAGAGTGTTGAAGAAAGTAAGGTTTTATCTTGATAAAGACTCTGCTTCACTTTCAAAGATTGCACAGGAAGTGATAAGAAGAAAGGGTTATGCAAAGATAAGAGAGCTAAAAATTCCTGAAAGAGTTTCGTTACTTTCTAATAGTGAACTACCAATAGGAGGAATTTCGGTAGTAAATTTACCAATAAATCAAAGGATAGCAGTTATTGATTATGAAGCTAAAGTTTACATTGGACAACTTATAGAAAGATTGAAAAGAGAGAATGATGTAAAAAATTTTAAATTAAGAGATGTCAAGAAAATACTTCAGTTTTCTCCAGATTTAGTTATAGTTCCTTATTTTGATGAAACTTCAGAAGAACATAAGAAAATAGAACAAGTAATTCAGAAGTTAATAAATGCTGATGTAAAATTAGTTTGCTACTTCCCTAAAAATATCAAAAAGGGTAACGTTTACTTTTTCTTTGAAGATGATTTAATGAAACTAAAGAATAAAGCAATAAATGCGCACAAGTCTCAAATAAGTAGAGTAAGGTTCGACTTAGCAATGAAAAATATAAACAAAGCAAATGCTTTGTATGGAAAAATACTTAAAGTCGGAAAGGGAAAATATGCAGAAACATTTGAAAAATTTTTTATTGAAAATGGAGAAGCAAAATATATCAAGAAAAAGTCAACTTTAAATAAGGAAAACATATCAAAAGAAACTACTGTAATAGCAGTTTCTCCACATCCAGACGATATGGAAATAGCTTGTGGAGCTTCAATTGCTTTTTTTAAAAAATAAAGGCGCATATGTTGCTAATTTGGTTTATACTTCTGGACATTACGCAAGCATACCTGAGGTTGATGATCTAAACCTAACTCAAGAAGAAAAGAAGAAAAGGAAAATAGAAATAAGAAGAAAGGAGATAAAAGAAGCTGCAAGAATATTAAATGTTGATGAGTTTATGTATCTATGCTTAGATTTCTATGAGTCTGAAGGAGGAGATAAAATATCTACAAGAGATCTGAATGAAGTTGAAAATTTGTTTAGAAATTACCTTAAAAGAAGTATACAAGAAAAGAGAAACTTCATTGTTTTTGTTCCAGATCCTAATGACTTACATCCTAACCATAGAGCGTCTACCTTTTTAACTTTGGATGTACTAAGAAAGATAACTAAAGAACTAAAAGAAAAAGTCACAGTATTTCTTTATGAGACAGAGTGGACTGGAAAAGTGAACTTACTTTACTACTTCTCTAAAATGAAGGCCGGAAAAGTCAAAGAAATAGCTGTGACGTATGAAGCTATTGCTAACGCAATAGCTGGAACTGAAATACTTAGAGGATTTGCGAAGAAGCCACTTTTATCTGAAGAACTTGGAGGAAAGTATGCAATTAGACTTTACGCAAATGCAGGTGAAAACAGTAGTTTTTAATCTAACAAAAAAGCCTATCTTTGGGCTACTAGAGACGTAAAAAGTAATGAAGTTATAGCTTCTACAAGTTGCTAGAGGATAGAAACCTAAGGTCCCTATTCAGAAAAGTGGGTAGTATCGGGGATGCCTTAGGTTAACAGTCTCTTTTCTTCGATAGAAAACTTTAAATACTTGTAAGAATTTAAAAAACGAAATATGAGCTGGAAAATTGCAACTTGTATGCCAATAAGCGAAGAAAGCTTAGGTATACTCTCAGAAATTGGAATTAGAGGCATAGAAATTCCTGGATCCTTCCAAATTAACCCCTTTAAAGTTCCCAAAGAAGAACTAAAGAAGCTAAGAGACCTTGCAAGAAGCTACGAGGTTAGCATTGTAGCTTCGAATGTTATATATCCTTCTGATTTTTCTCATACGTCTGGGGATGAAATCCTAAGAAAAAAGAGTATAGAATATACCTATAAACTTGCAGAAGCTGCTTCAGAAATTGAGTGTCCAATTTTAGTTTGGGGCTCTGGAAGAGCTAGAAGAATACCTGCCGAAGTATCTACAGAAAAGGGTTATGAAAGAAACTTACAAGTACTAAAAGAAGCTGCGAGAGCAGGTAAGGAGTTTAATATAGTATTTGCAATAGAGCCTCTTCCTAAAAATGAAACAAATTTTGTAAATACAATCGAAGAAGCGCTAAAGTTAGTCGAGGCCGTGAACTCTGACTTTGTGAAAGTGATGGCTGACGTTAGGCATATGATACGAGAGGAAGCCGATGTGGAAGAATCAATAAGATTAGCAAAAGACAAAATTGTTCACGTACACTTAGCAGACAATAATAGTAAAGTTCCGGGAAGAGGAATAATTAATTTTTCAAAACTTTTTAAAGTGTTTAAAGAGATAAACTACAAGGGGGCAATGTCCATAGAAGCTAGACTAGGAGAAAATCCAAAAGAAGAACTAAAGTTTGCGTTGGAGACCTTAAAAGAAGCTGCTAAAGAAGTAGATAGTACGCTTATTTAATGAAAGGTTTAACGTCTTCATAATCTAGACATAACTTCTAGCAATCCTTGCATTGTAATAAAAGAGGCAGCATAAGCACCAGAACTGAATTCTTTTCCTCCTGGTAACTTTATTTGTTTTTCATCAAGAGCTTGCGCCACTCTCCAGTGAGTTTCCAAGGAGACATAACCCTGGTAGTTAATTTCCTTTAAAGCTCTTAAGTTATCTTCTATTCTTGCTTGGCCCTCACCTATTTTTAGAAACCTCACCCTGGAGTTTTCTCTTACACCATCTTTTAAGTGTACGTGGGCAATAAAGTTCTTCACATAGTTGAAGCCAGTAGGATATGGCTCTTCTCTTTCTTCTTCATCCATAAGCTCATTTCCCGGATCCCAAAGTACCTTTACAACTTTTGTATTCAAAGAACTGACGAAGTCAGATAAAGTTCTTCCATTACCAACAAAGGTTGAAGGTTCATTTTCTACCACTATTGTAGCACCATAGTCTTCTGCTAACTTGATTATTTTTTCAAATCTACCTATGATTCTTTCTTTGTAATCCTCGTACCTTCCCTTCTTCCAAAAAGTAAAAGCTCTAACTAACTTTGTATCAAGGTAACTTGCTAGTTCTAAAGCACTTTTAAATATAGTTAAGTGCTTCTCATATTCTTCTTTTGAGTCAATATCACACTTAAACGTAGGTGAAGCAATTGCAGAAACTTTTAAGCTGTTTTCTTCGAGAAATTTCTTAAGAGTAGCTTTTTCTTCTAGAATTTCTGGTAGATTCTTGTTTAAAATTGTCCTTATTTCTATTGCTTCTGTATTAAAATGCTTTGCAAACTCTCTTATTTCTTCTAAATCTTGAGAGACCTCGTCAGTTATAAAAGAAAGCTTAAAAATACGACTCATCTTTTTAGACCTCTTTTACTCAACAAGCGGAAAACTTACTTTACTTCCTGTTCTGTGAGCTTTGTAGATTGCAAGTATAATTTCTAACGCTTTTTTCCCTTCTTCTCCAGTCACATGTGGTGTTCTGTCTTCTATTATTGATTTTAAGAAATCCTCGATTACCCCTTCGTGTCCCATAGAAGGCGTTATGGTTTCTTTCTTCTCTTTCATTTCACTTACTATTTTTGTTTCTCCTTCTTCCCACTGTTTTACAATCTTTAAGTTGCTTCCAACTATAACAGACTTTTTACTTCCATAAATTCCAAGCCAGTTTTCTTGTGGCCTTAGGGCAACACTTCCTAAAATCGTTCCAAGGGCGCCATTCTTGAACTTCAATGATGCGACTGCTATATCTTCTACTTCTATATTGTGCGTTCTCGTATCGTAAATTGCATAAAGATACTCAAGAGGTCCCATAATCCACTGTAACAAGTCGATTGTATGAATTGATTGATTTATTAACGCACCTCCTCCTTCAGTACTCCACTTCCCACGCCAAGATTTTGCTACTTCATCTGCGTAATAGTAGGAAGAGTCTTCACGATACCATTTTACAATAGCTTCTCCGTAAATTGGAGTTCCGAATTCTCCATTTTCAAATTCTTCTTTTATTTTTCGTACATCGGGAGAAAAACGGTACTGAAAAACTATCTCAAGTTTCACTCCATTCTTCTTACAAGCCCTAATCATCTCGTCTGCTTGTTTTAGAGAAATAGCCATTGGCTTTTCGCAAAGAACGTGTTTTTTATATTCTGCAGCTTTTATTGCCATCTCAGCATGTAGGTAGTGAGGAGTGCAAATGCTTACTGCATCAATGTTAGGATCTTTTAATAGTTGTTCATAGTCAGAGTATATTTTTACTCCAGAGAGATCGAATCTTTCTGCTAAAGCTTTTGCTCTTTCAACTTTTACATCACAAAGAGCTACAACATTGGCCATTCCGGATTTCAAGTAACCGGAGATATGACTTGGTGCTATAACTCCACAACCAATTACCCCAACGTTAACTTTTCTTTCTTTCATAGACTTCTCTTTTAATTTTTTATTCAGTCGGAGTATATAAACTTTTTTATGACAGAGGATGGCTCTGTTAACTTAAGCTTCATACTAGTATCATCCTCTAATCTTCTGGATTATTTCAATTACTTGTACTATCAGAACAAACAGTAATTGCTTTACAAACTTCTCTTACTTTCTCTAAGAACTGTTCCTTATGATTCTTCTATTTTCCTTCCTCTAATAACTTGTAAAGCTATTGCTTCTTTGCTCTTTTCTATTTTAATCTTAGAAAGAAGTTCATCCAGTCTCTAAGTATTATTTAAGGGCAAGCAGAGCCTTTAAGCCTTAAGTTACAGTATCTAAGAAAAAGAATATAAAGTTGTACAAGTTGTTTTAAGCTATGAAACCAAAAGTTGTAGTAACCCATGACCTAAAGTTTCCTGTCTTAGATGAGTTGAAGGAGCATGCAGAAGTTTTTGAAC
>Ga0123519_10007769_pt1 | contig 16505 bp, 15 predicted proteins | sample YelNatPaOPRAMG02_FD_87396 | JGI IMG/M metagenome (GOLD analysis project Ga0123519, IMG submission 87396) | Hot spring microbial communities from Yellowstone National Park - Yellowstone National Park OP-RAMG-02 (version 2) | ecosystem: Environmental > Aquatic > Thermal springs > Hot (42-90C) ... | reverse complement strand
TTCATTCCTGAATCTTGACTTTGCTGGTGACTCTGGTAATATGCCTGATTTACATCTTCCTAGGAAGAAAATATTTACACAGGTTGACTGCCTCAACAGCGAGCCGCACCAATATTGATACCATCATCGGCAAGACCGGGGTCGTTCTGCAGAAAATCTCTCCCGATACTGCCGGCCTGGTGAAAGTCGGTAACGAAGAATGGCGGGCGATTGCAGAACAAAGTCTGGAGAAGGATACTGCAGTGATTGTTACCAGTATTCACGGGGTTACTTTAACCGTGAAAAGATATTTAAAGGAGGGAAAAATATGAATCTGGGCTTGATTATTTTTCTGGCGGTACTGGTAGTACTGGTTATAGTCATACTGGCTAAATCAATATTGATAATCCGTCAGGCTGAGAAGGGCATCGTAGAAAGATTTGGTCGTTATAAAGAAACCCTCGATCCCGGTCTACGTTTTTTACTACCCTTTTTCGATTCTCTGCGAGCCAGAATCGATATGCGCGAAACAGTCCTGGATATTGAACCACAGGCAGTGATTACCAAGGATAACTTGGGCGTTACAGTTGACGCAGTAGTCTACTATTATGTGACAGATGCCAAAGCTGTTCAATATGAAGTGGCAAATTTTTACACCACTGTTAGCAAACTCGCACAGACAAACCTGAGAAACCTGATCGGCGATATGAGCCTGGATGAAACTCTGGCCTCCAGGGAAAGGATTAACGCCTCCCTGCGAACAACACTTGATGAAGCAACCGATAAATGGGGAGTTAAAGTAACACGGGTGGAAGTGAAGGAAATTCAACCGCCAAAAGATATTTTTGAGGCGATGAGCAAACAGATGAAGGCAGAGAGGGAAAAAAGAGCAACTATTCTGGAAGCGGAAGCCTACCGTCAGAAGCAAATCCTGACTGCTGAAGGCGATAAGCAAAACGCCATCCTGGTAGCTGAAGATGATAAGCAGGCAGCTATTTTGAGAGCAGAGGCCGAAGCGAAAGCAATTGAATATGTCTCCAACGCCGCCAGGGATTACTTCGTCGGCAACGCACAATTGCTGAAACAGCTTGAAGTTACGCAGGCTGCCCTGCAAAACAATACCAAGCTTGTTATCTCCGATCAGTCCAGGCTGATCAACTTCCTGGGGCTGAGTGAAGCGATTTCTGGTAGATCATCCTGATTAGAAACTCAAACAGTATAATCAACCCGAGCCAGAGGAAAACCTGATATATCAATTTGTTCCTCTGGCTTGCTTTTTACGCCACAATTTTATGGATACAGCGACTGGTCGGATGCCAGTGTTCGGGTGAATTTCAGCCTGCTTATTTTCCAGACTCCGTTATCTCGCCGGTATTCACATTCATTTTTCCCCTGCACCCATTGTATGCCAGGTCTGGAAAAGAGAATATAAATCAGCCAGGTACCGGTAGCCTGGTCACCTTTAACATCTATGTCAGGTTGAACAGCCAGATGTCCATCATAGCGAGTGTCTCCACGGGATTTTGCCAGCGCCTTATAAATCTCTGCTATTTCTTTTTTACCGCGCTTCAAACCCGAGTTCCGTATCTCTACAATAGCATCTTCTGTAAAAAGATCCAGCACCTTTTCATACTGCAGGTTATCCATTAGATTAATATAAGTCTGATGTAATTTTTTTATTTTTTCGATATCTTCTAGCGCTTTAAGTCTTTTTTCCAGATCTTCCACGGTCATATTCTACTCCTCTTTGGTATTCAATTCGGACGTCAGAATCCGCTTAAAGGTGAATGAAAAATATTTACCATATTCGGATTATTTTATCAATAATCACTTAATGAAATTCAGGTTACACAATTTTAGCATATTTAGCATATCACCCTACTAAAACGATGTACGTTATGGTATAATTTGGACTACTTGAAGTTAATTAAAAGCTGAACTATCTCCTATTCAGATTTTGAAGTTTCACAGCGAAAAGAGGTATGCATCAGGCACTAAGAATGTCCACTCAAAAAAGAAATAGTAAAGGAGGTTGAAACAAACATGCAAAAAGTATGGGTGCTTTGCCTGGGACTTCTGGTTATCATTGCCCTCATCATCAGCGGATGTACCTCAAAAACTGCAACGCCTCCTGTTTCTACCCCAACCACTCCGGTTCAGACTACCACGCCGGCGCAACCATCCGGAAGCCCGGTGTACGGCGGAACTGCCAGAGTGATCAATGCAGCAGGTCCCAACGTGATGGGTTATTCCCTTGAGCAGGGACCGGGTGATCTGTTTGTACTGCTCTGCGCTGTTGAAAAACTGGTCGAATATAACAACAAGCAGGAACTGGTGCCAATGTTGGCAGAAAGCTATAGCATAAATGACACAGCCAAAACTATCAGTGTTAAGATGCGCCAGGGCGTCAAATTCCACGACGGTTCTGATTGCGATGCCAATGCGATTGCCTGGAATTTTGAGCAGCAGGTTGCTAATAAAAGGATTGGTTATCTGGATCAGTTTGATAGGCTGGAAGTAATAGACAAATACAACTTTGTCATTCATTACAAGGGCAGTTATAACAACCAGTTAGCCAACGCATGGCTCTGGTCGCCACCCATGTATTCCAAAGATGCCTTTGTCAAAGCTGGGAACGGAGATATCGAAAAAAGCAAGGACTGGGCTCGCCAGAATGTATCCGGAACCGGACCCTTCAAGCAGGGAGAATTTCAGCGTGATGTCTCGTTAAGAATGGTCCGGAATGATAACTACTGGGGAGGTAAGCCGTATCTGGATGCAATCCAGTACATTTTTATTCCTGATCCAGTTACTGCCAGTATGAAAATGCAAGCTGGCGAGGCAGAACTCTGGTTTAATGTCCCGATCAAATATCAATTTGAACTTGCTCAAAAGGGTCTCACCAGGCTTGTTGGCCAGCCCAGCATTTCAGTTCTTTATCCGAACAATAAAGATCCAAATTCGAAATGGCAAAACAAAGATCTGCGCGAAGCTATCGAATATGCGCTGGACAAAGAGGGTATCGCTACGGCGATGGGCTTTGGTTATTACCGGCCTGCCAAAATGGTTGTTCCTGAGGGACAATGGGGATATGATTCGAGCTACGCCGGTCGTTCCTATAACCCTGATAAAGCCAAAGAACTGCTGGCTAAATCAGGCTACAAGGGTGCAACTGTCAAGCTGCTGGTTCTGACCGGAGACGGGGTCAATACCGCAACCGCAGTCAAGCGCTATCTGGATGATATAGGACTCAATTGCGTGGTGGACATTGCCGATCCCGGCAGGTATTACGGTAGCCTTTATGGAACAGGCTGGGAAGACCTGATACTGGGTGGCGTGGGAATACTGGGTAATTCCCTGCAAACTTTCCATATGAACCTGGGTGATCAGCCACTAACCAGGATGGGAGGCTGGCAGCTTCCATCTGAAATGCTGTCCTTGAGCCAGGAATCCCGTTCTTATCCAGATGAGGCTTCCCAGAAACAGGTTGCCGGAAAACTTTATAAGGCGATCTCGGATGGTGCTTATATTATTCCGATTTATGAGTATAATTCGGCCAATGTCATCCGCCCGAATTTCCATACTACACTGGGACAGGAGACCGGATTTACTCAATACTGGGCCAGATACTGGTTATCACCTAAATAAGCAAGCCATGGCGATGCCGGGAAGGTCTATCAGGCACTGGTGATGCTTTCCGGCATCGCCGCAAAATTTTACCTGAATAACCAGCCGGGTTAGTTTAAAAGGGTTTCGGCTTCCGATTTTTAAATTTTAACAGGACAACTTACTTGATAAAAGAGGTTGTGGATGACTGCTTACATAATACGCCGCTTATTCATGGCGGTTATCATCATAATACTGGTCACCCTGATAGTTTTCTTTTCCATACGTCTTTTACCTGGTGACCCGTTGATTATCTTTCTCGGGAAAAATGCGGGGCTTGAGCAAATGTCAGATGAAACACTGGAGCGGCTCCGCCATGAATACGGGCTGGATAAACCCGTGATGGTTCAGTATTTCTCCTGGATTAGCGGGGTTTTCCGCGGCGACCTGGGTAGATCGATTACCTACCGGGACAATGTTGGAACCCTCTTAAAAGAACGTTTCCCGGTCACGATTCACATCGGTCTCGTAGCCTTTATTCTGGGAAATGTACTCGGTATCATGCTGGGCATCATAGCAGCTTTACGTAGAGGCACTTGGATTGATTCCCTGGCAACACTTGTTTCTTACATCGGTATTACAATCCCTGTTTTCTGGCTGGGGCTTTTGATGATGTATGTGTTTGGCTTGAAATTGGGATGGCTCCCAATTACAGGCTATGTATCTCCTTTTAAAGACTTTTGGGAGAGTACCAGGAGTATCATCATGCCCGTAATCTGTGAAATGATTACCGGTCTGGCAGTTATCGCCCGACAGACTCGCTCGAGTATGCTGGAGGTTAGCCGGCAGGATTATATTCGCACTGCCTGGGCAAAAGGACTGAAAGAACGCTACATAGTCTTGCGACACATGTTAAAAAACAGCCTTATTCCGGTTATAACCCTCCTTGGGATCGGCATCGGCATCATTTTTGGAGGTTCTGTACTGGTAGAAACCGTTTTTGCGATCCCCGGGGTGGGCAGATTGCTGGTTACCGCTGTTTTTCAGCAGGATTACGTGGTAGTTCAATCTGGAGTACTCGTAATTTCCTCCATAGTTATTCTCAGTAATCTACTGGTTGATATTTCTTACGGCTGGCTCGATCCAAGAATAAGATACGGTTGAGAGTTGCATTATGGAAAAAGAACAGGTTGCTCCAGTTTTTTCAGAAGCACCAACTCACGTGAGTGAATGGCGCCGGTTCCTGAGAGTATTTCTCCAGCGTAAACTTGTGATATTCGGATTGACAATTTTATTAATACTGATTATCTGCGCAATTTTTGCCCCCTGGCTTGCCCCGCATGATCCTTACAGGGGTAATCTGCGGGATGCTCTGGCTCAGCCTTCTCTCAAATATCTTCTGGGTACCGATATCCAGGGCAGAGATACTTTGAGCCGTCTGATATATGGCGCGAGGACGGTGATGCTGGTTGGCTTTGTCACGGTTGGGATAGCCGCTTCAGTCGGGATTATTTTGGGAATTACCGCAGGATACTATGGCGGAATCACGAATTTGATCATTATGAGGATTATGGATGCCCTGATGGGTTTTCCCATGCTTCTTCTTGCCCTTCTGATTGCCGCTGTTCTGGGCAGCGGCATTCAGAATGTGATCATCGCCTTAAGTGTGGCAACCTTACCCGGCTACTGTCGCGTGGTTTGCGGTATGACTCTGGCAATCAGGGAAGATGATTATATACTGGCTCAAAGAGCGCTTGGTTCCAGTGATCTGCGCATTATATTCCGCCATGTCATGCCCAACAGCCTGCCGCCGATGATTGTTTTAATTACCCTGCAATTAGGTTCAATTATTTTGGCTGAAGCTGGTTTGAGTTTTCTTGGCATCGGGATTAAGCCTCCTGGAGCCGCCTGGGGCTCAATGGTCGCCGATGGTTATGCCTATCTGCTGACCCACCCTGTTCTATCATTTGCCCCGGGTTTTGCAATCATGATGGTAGTACTGGCTTTTAACCTGGTAGGCGACGGCTTGCGGGATGCTCTGGATCCACGCTTGCGCGGATTGTTATAAACCGGATTTTCCGGGTTTCTCAGTCAGGTGAAAATCAACTTTTAAGAAGTCTTAAAACTGTTGCCCCAGCCTTCCTTGACTGTGCCGGCTCCCAGCATGATTGCCATCACTATATGAGGTTTTCTGTACTGCAGTAATTTGATTGGACCGTGTGCCAGTCCTTTCGGTACAAAGAGTGCCGAAGTATTGCTGAACAACAAGGGCTGTCCGCCGACATGGAATTCCATGTCAGCTCCGAGATCTTCCGGATTAGCCGGATCGCCCCCGATATGCAGGACAATCTCTTCATAATTTTCATGCGCCATAGGGGGCATCTGGCTACCGGATGCAGTCCTGTTCGATACTGGAATATCAAACGTCCAGCCGAATTCTATGTAATATTTCAATCCCGGAATATGCAAACCGCTGAGATATGTCAGCGTAGGAGAAGTGCGTCCCCGGATAAATTCAGCCCCAGCTTCTCTGATTGGACTCCTGATTACATACTGTTCATAATCAAACTCAGCCGTCACCTGCTGGATTTCCTGCTCCTGCTGTCCTTTCTTCTCAGTGAGTTCAACAACTTCATAACTTCCTGCCCCGATGATCAACGATATCTGAAGATGAGGTCGGCTGAAATCTCTCCATAACAGTGGACCGTGTGGGAGGCCACCGGGAATATATACCGCCGCCGTAGTATTAAAAATAATGCGTTGCCTGCTTAGGTAAAACTCCAATTCTGCTCCCAACACCTGAGGAGTGCGGTGATCACCACCAATAAACAGGATTATCTCATCATGATCATGTTTGTGTACACCAGCACAGGGATTCGGCTCAGGGATACCGTATATCCACCCTGCTGTCAGATAATGACTGGCTTCACTTAACTGGCCTGAGCTGAGCAATGTCATTACAGGACTCTGGCGGTTACATACATTTCTGCATATTTCATACCGAGGCTTAGTAATCAGATATTTTCGAAAACTATCACTCATCCTCTTCCTCAATCAAAATGAAACTCGCTTTAAAATTTTAATCCACCGTGATTCCCCCGGAAATTTGAAATCAACTCGACCGGAAAACCTGCAATTCATACAATCGAATTATCATGTTCTGAATGTCGGAATATAGTTCCATTCAATCTGCTTAGTAATTTTAACATATCCTGTCAATACCGCTGAGACCTATAGCCACCAACATCGCCAAATTAGCTCTTGACAGGGTATGGTATAATCAAAACACAAATACATGAGAATATTGTTCCAGTATTAGGAACAATATTGATATTTCACACGTTTCCTGAATTTCGAAGTGTATTATCGGCGGTAAACTCGCCATCTAAAATTATAGACACTGGATATTTTCAGATTTCGTTTTGAAAAATTACAGATAGGAGGATACTACCAATGTTACTCTCGGATAAGAATGCAATAATCACCGGGGGAGCACGTGGGATGGGTCGCGCAATTGCTTTGAGATTTGCTCAGGAAGGATGCTCCTCCGTGATTGCCGATATACTGGATGCAGACGCTGCCAGAACCGTCTCAATAGTGCAGGAAAAAGGTCGCAAGGCAATCGCAGTGCACTGCGATGTAACCAGTCGAGAGTCTGTTAACGCAATGGTTGAGCAGGCTATTCGTAGCTTCGGTCAGATTCATATACTGGTAAACTGCGCCGGCATCGGACGACCTCCCCGACTGATCAACGATATTTCCGAGGAAGATTACGATCGCGTCGTAGCAGTTAATATGAAAGGAGTATTTCTCTGCTGTCAGGCTATTGCACCGCACATGAAAGCCCATAAATACGGTAAAATCATCACCATCTCTTCACTGGCGGGAATCGTGCCCTCTCCTTTTTCAATTGACTACGCTGCGGCGAAAGCCGCTGCCCTCATGATTACGCAGGACCTTGCCCTCGAACTGGCGAAATACAATGTAAACGTCAACGCAATTCTGCCGGGTATGATCCGTACCGATATGACAGCGGACTTTGCACCACCCGGGATCAAAGACCTCGATACCTTTATGAGCAGGATGGCCGAAGGCATTCCTCTCAGGAGAGAAGGCACAGTTGAAGACATCGCGGCTGCCGCCCTGTTTCTGGCATCTGAAGAATCGTCTTATATAACCGGTGATCGCATTTGCGTGGGAGGTGGCATGCCCTGGAGAGCTGCCCCCTGAATTATCTTCGATAATAAATTTACTGAAGGAGATGAATATGAATACTGAAGAATTGCTTGCTCGGATTGAAGCCCTGGAATCCAGATTAAGAACTCTGGAAGACATCGAAGAGATCAAGAATTTGCAAAGAGCATATGGCTATTATCTGGAACACTGGATGGCAGAAGATATAATTGACCTTTTCGCGGATGGTGATGATACTACCCTGATGGTAGCTGCCGGTCAGTATCGGGGTAAAGATGCCATCCGCCGATTTTTTCGCCATGGAAATGAAAATGTGGAGATTCGCAAGACTGCCAACCCCGAATTTCTTCACCAAGTCATGCAGCTGTGTCCGGTGATTCACGTTTCTCCAGATGGCAAAACAGCCAAAGGTCGCTGGTATGGATTCGGTGCCAATGCTTTTCCGGTCGAAGGAGGAAAGGTCAATCCCGGCTGGATGAACGGAGTATATGAAGTAGATTATGTCAAACAAAACGGAAAGTGGAAGCTGAAAAAGGTACACTGGTGCATGACCTTCCACGCACCGTGGGCAGTCAGCTTTGTTGATCCTGCAAAGAGAGACGACCGTAAAATGGATCGTCCATATCAGAGAAATCCTGCTCTCAGACCAAGCGGTCCTCCGGAAGAAACACTCTGGCCTTCTGGATTCATCTGCCCGTTCCATTTTGAAAATCCAGTTTCCGGCAGAAAAACTCTAGTTGAAGAGTAAAATAAATTGAGGGGAAGGGGGTAGTAAATGGCGCAGAAGAAAAAAATTTCTTTAAGGAGGAGCTTGGCAGGTTCCGCGGAGAAAGCTGCCGGCTCTATTCCGCGGGCTGCCCGTATTCTTGATTGCCTGAGCCATAATATCAATACCGTCACGGAAATCTCCAGGCACTGTCATTTTGCAAAATCAACCGTGCACCGGATCCTGAAATTGCTGGAGCAATCGTTTCTGGTAACCGAGGATCCCATCGACAATCATTACTATATTGGACCGCTGATTACAAATCTGGCAACCAATCCGGTTACACTTCACGAATATTTAATCCGGTGCAGTCTGGAAGAAATGAAACACCTTTCAGCAATCTCTGAAGAAACCGTTAGTCTGGACATTCTGCAGGGTGTTCAAACCATTCCCCTGTATGAAATCATTTCACCCCATGAGATTAAGGTCACTGATACTAACAGAAAAATGGGACCTCTGTATACCGGAGCTTCTTCCAAAGTACTGCTATCTCAGCTAAGTGATGAAAGATTGAAAATCGCCATGAATTATATCGGCGAAATTCCCAAATTAACCCCGACTACCATAACGGATAAGAACCTGCTGATGTCTCAGATCATCGAGATCCGCAAGCAGGGTTACGCGGTAAGCTTCGGTGAACGCATTGCTGGAGCGCTCTGCGTCTCCACCCCTATTTATAATTATACCTGTCCGGTTGCTCTTAACGTAGTTGGTCCTGAATACCGGTTTAAGCCGCGTTTGGACGATGTAATTCGTGAAATTAAAAACTGTTCAAGCAGGATCTCACGTAACGTTCTGGAAATCTACGAGATGCCCGGGTTTAACAATAACCGTCGAAGCTGAAGATAAAAATTTTTATTGAGGAGTTGATAATCATGGAATTAGGATTAAAAAATAAAGTTGCACTGGTGACCGGAGCCGGTAGTCAGATTGGTTTTGGCAAAGCAATCGCATTATCCCTGGCACGGGAAGGCTGCGATATCGTCGTAAACGATATTGATCTCGATGGCGCTCAACAAACCGCCTCCGAAATAAAATCTCTGGGCAGAAAGGCACTGGTAATTAAAGCTGATATTACAAGCAGCCAGGAAGTAGCGGAAATGGTTAATACAATTCTTCACGAGTTCGGCAGGCTGGATATACTGGTAAACAATGCCGGAGCATGCACTCCGCCAAGGCCTTTTCTTAAAATTACTGAAGATGAATGGAACCGTGATATTAACATCAATCTGAACGGAACGGTACACTGCACCCGGGCGGTATTACCCCATATGCTGGAGAAAAAATCCGGCAAGATCGTCAACATCACTTCAGGAGCCGGGATCAACGGAGGATTTTATACCGCAGCATACTCCGCAGCCAAAGCAGGAGTAATCGCATTCACCATGGCTATTGCCAAGGAAGTTGCTCATGCAAAAATCAACGTGAATTGTGTATCTCCGGGCATTGCAAATACCGGATTTGCCCGAAACGCCCCGCCTGGACTCCTGGAAAACGCCGTCAAATCAATTCCGACTGGAAGATTAACTGAACCACAGGATATCGCCAACGCAGTGGTCTTTCTGGCTTCTGATGCTGCCAGCCAGATTGTTGGACAAACGCTGATCGTGACAGGCAGCGTAAGCCCTTAATTACTTGAATGCGTATTACGAAACCATTCTTGACAGTATAAACATTGCCATGTTATAAAATATCTAATTGAATATCATCCAGGGGAGCTGGAAGGCTGAGAGTCCTTCTGGAGAAGGACGACCCTTATTACCTGATCTCGGTAATGCGAGCGTAGGGAGGGATTGAAATTGCGACCAGAAGTATTCCAGCTTCTGGTTTTTTTATTTTCGGCGAAAGCAAAATACTGATAAATACTAAGGAGGTATCGATTTTGGACGAAATTATCATCTCCAGGGCAATCATCGAAGAATACGCGAAAGAACTGCTCGATTATTCAGAAGTTGATGTAGCCATTGTTGGTGGCGGTCCTGCCGGTCTGGCGGCAGGCTATTACCTGGGTAAAAAGGGAATTAAAACTGCTCTGTTTGAACGGAAATTGAGTGTCGGCGGTGGGATGTGGGGCGGTGGAATGATGTTTAATAAGATCGTGGTTCAATCAGAAGCTCGTGAGATTCTCGATGAGTTCGGTATTACCTGCAAGGAATATCAAAAGGGCTATTATGTCGCAGACTCGATTGAAGCAGTTGCTGCTCTCTGCTATCGTACAGTCAAAGCAGGCACACGTATTTTTAACCTTATCAGTGTAGAAGATGTGATGATCCGGGAAAATGACCGGGTAACTGGGCTGGTGCTTAACTGGAGCGCGGTTGAACTGGCAAGACTGCACGTTGACCCTTTAACGATCAAATCCAAACTGGTCATAGATGCTACCGGACATGATGCAGAAGTCTGCAACCTGGTTTGCCGAAAGATTGGGAAAAAGCTCCGTACCCCGACCGGCGACGTGATGGGAGAAAAATCCATGTGGGCAGAAATTGGAGAGAAAGAAATAGTCAATTTTACGCGTGAAATATACCCGGGCTTAATGGTGGCAGGCATGGTGGTCAACGCCGTTTTTGGCTTACCACGCATGGGACCAATCTTTGGTGGGATGTTGCTATCCGGACGCCGGGCTGCTCAGATCGCCTCATCTGCTTTGCTGGGAACCTGAACCTGATTGCGAAGGAAAAACCGTATCTCAATAAACAGACTGGACAGGAAAAATTTTCCTGTCCTTTTATTTATTTTAGAATTTATCTTTCATGCAGGAAGCTGAAGCCTCTGGACATAAATAACCTGAAGCAGGCATCTACAACTTCTCTATCGTAAAGCGTGCCTTTATTTCTGTAGATTTCCTCCAGAGCAACATCAATTCTAAGGGCGGCTCTGTAAGGCCTGTGTGTTATCATTGCTTCAATCGTATCTGATACTGCCAGGATTTTTGCTTCAAGCAAAATCTGGTCATCTTTCAAACCCTCCGGGTATCCTGAGCCATTGAGGCGTTCATGATGCTGTAAAACAATCTGAGCAATTGGCCAGGGAAATTCGATATTTTTCCGTATCTCATAGCTGCCATTTACATGTGTTTTCATAATTTGGTATTCAATGTCGGTCAATTTGCCGGTACGACCGAGTATTTCAGCAGGAATGTAAATTTTCCCCACGTCATGCAGAACAGCTGCAATTCCAATACAGCGAATTTGATCAGTAGTAAATTTCATTTCCCTGGCTATTGCCATGCTGAGTTTGGCCACCCTTTGCTGATGCCCTGCTGTATAGGGATCGCGCATCTCTACCATTTTAGCAATCGCATTCACGGTTCCCTGAAGGGCCTTATGCATTTTTTCAACACTTTGTTTAATTTCATGTTCAGCTTTTTTACGATCGCTTATATCCCGGGCTACCGCCAGCAATCTTGCAGGTCTTCTTTGAATTGCCGGAATAAGACTATATTTTATTTCTACCGGTACACCTGTTCCATCTTTTCTTAATAGTTCTATTTCGAGTGTTCGGCTGTAATCCCTGGACAGTTCTCCCGAATTAATTTTACCAATCTCTTCCCTGAGGACATTCCAGGCAAGCTCATAGGAATCCGGCGTAAAAATTTGTGCCATGGTCTTTTCCATTGCTTCTGCAACACTGTATCCCAATAAACGGCTGATCGATGAGCTAACATAGAGGACATGTTCTGGATCATTCAGTTCAGTTATCCAGATTACATCGGATACATTTTCTGCCAGTAAATGGAAAAGATAACTTCCGCTCCGGTAATTAATTTTCTTCTCATCTGGTTTTGATTTGTCGGGCCTATTTTGCATGGTATAGCTTTCTAATAAGATTGTTCTTAGCCAGTATTTCTATCACGATAGGTAATTACTGATAAATTAACATCGATTTTGGAATAAGGGTATAGCACAAATGTACTAGTACAAATGCTACTTCTCGACTATAAGAAAGTTATATGAAATAATAGCAAGGAAGAGGACTTATCGCGCAACCCGAGGAATCAACCAGCCCGTGTAATACAGGAGATGATGCTATCTTAACAGGTAAGTAATCTAAACTGGTCGGGATGGGCGGATTTGAACCGCCGACCACCTGAACCCCATTCAGGTGCGCTACCAGGCTGCGCTACATCCCGAACACCAATATGCTATCATATTTTCATGAAGCAGGCAATTATTTAATCTCAATCATGAATTCCGGATCAGAATTACTCCCGAATTAATTTCTTTGCTGCAATCCTTGCTTCCTCCGGCTAAATGTGTTAAAAGAAATCAAGGAGCTTTGTCATGAAAAACCAGGAGGTACTGGTCAAGGTTCGTGATTTATACATGCATTTCCCGGTGAAAGGTGGTTTCCTGGGTCGAACTATAGCCACCATCAAAGCAGTAGACGGCATCACCTTTGATATTTTCAAAGGTGAAGTTCTGGGGCTGGTCGGAGAAAGTGGCTGTGGCAAAACCACTACCGGACGCTGCATTCTCCAGCTTTATAAGCCAACCCGCGGCAAGATCTATTTCCAGGAAAAAGATCTGGGCAGTCTGAAACCGGAAGAATTGCGCAGCTTAAGGAAACACATGCAGCTTATCTTTGAAGACCCATATTTCTCTCTAAATCCGCGAATGCGTATCGGCGATATTATCGCCGAGCCTCTCCTGATACACAAAATAGCTAATGAAGAAGAATGCCGTGAACGAGTAGAAGAATTGCTGACAATGGTACAGCTTGAACCCGAAATGGCAGACCGGTATCCCCACGAGTTCTCCGCCGGGCAGAGGCAAAGAATCGAAATTGCCCGTGCTCTCGCTCTCAGACCGATGTTTGTTGTCTGTGATAATCCGGTCTCGCAACTGGACGTATCCATACAGGCACAGATTATCTCCCTTTTAATGTGGTTTAAAGGATGGTTGAACCTGACTTATCTCTTTATAGCCCATGATCTCGCAGTCGTGAAAAGTATTTGTGATCGTGTCCTGGTTATGTATGCTGGCAAAATCATGGAATTGGCACCCCGAAATCTGCTGTATTCAAACCCTTTACATCCCTATACCAGAGCTCTGTTATCAGCAGTTCCCGTACCCGACCCCGAAATCGAAGAAAAGCGTGAGATATTTTTACTGCCTGGAGAACCTCCCAGCCCACTTAATCCACCTAAGGGCTGCCGATTCCAACCGCGCTGTAAATTCGCCGATTCCATCTGCAAAAGCACTCCTCCTGAATTTAAGGAAGTTGAAAGCCAGCACTTCGTAGCCTGCCATCATATATAATATTATCCGGTCGTTTACCCGGCAGTACGGACACCATCCTTAACGATGTCGTTTAGGAACATTGAATCACTTACTTGCTGTGATATAATTTAGATTATCTATGTTCGTAACATGATACCAAGCCGGCTAAAATCCGGGTTTCCAGAATTTAAATTGGCAAGGAGGATTTCCATCATGATCCCAGCTAAGAAAGCAATTCTCTGGTTTCAGGAGGTTAGCAAGAAAGACATCCCGCTGGTAGGTGGAAAAGGAGCTAACCTAGGAGAACTCACCGGAGCCCAGATCCCCGTTCCTCCAGGTTTTATCGTAACCTCCTCCGCATACTACACCTTTCTCGAACAATCTTTCCTTACCGATAAAATACGTAAACTGCTTGAATCTCTTAACCACCACGATTCCAGAGAATTGCAACAGGTAGCCGAGAAGATACAGAATCTCGTATTAAATTCAGCGGTGCCACAGGAAATCGATCGACAGATCAGAGAAGCCTACCAGAAGCTGGGAGGTGGACTCGTCGCCGTCCGTTCATCGGCTACTGCTGAAGATCTACCTGATGCCTCTTTCGCAGGACAGCAGAGCACCTTCCTCAATATTTCAGGTGAAGATAATGTGGTTGCCGCTGTAAAGGCATGCTGGGCATCGCTTTTCAATGCACGTGCGATCTTCTACCGGGCTGAGCAAAATTTTGATCACTTTAAAGTCGGAATTGCCGTTCCAGTTCAGCAAATGGTGCAATCTCAGGCTTCAGGTGTACTCTTTACCGTAGAGCCAATTACATCCGATAGGAACAAAATCGTGATTGAAGCCGTTTTTGGACTGGGCGAAGCAATCGTTTCTGGCGAAGTTACTCCCGACCTCTTCATCGTTGATAAGGAAAAACTGCAAATCCTGGAAAAAAAGATTAACCGGCAGGAGTGGCAGCTCATTAAAAATCCCTCCGGCGAGAATGGCTCGCAGAATATTAAAAGTCCGATTCCGGAACACCTTCAGAATACCCAAAAAATTTCGGATAAAGAAATCATCGAGCTAGCAGCGCTCGGTAAGAAGATAGAAGAGCATTATAACTTCCCGCAGGACATCGAATGGGCAAAAGAAAATGATAAGCTCTTCATTACACAGGCACGGCCGGTAACAACTATAAACAAAACTGTTTCTGATGTCTCAATGGAAAAAGAACTGGCACCGGTTATTCTCTCCGGTTCACCAGCCAGCCCCGGAATTTCTTCAGGTCCAGTTAAAATACTTAGAAGTGCACAGGAAATAGACAAAATCTTTGCCGGGGATATTCTGGTCGCTGAAATGACCACACCCGATTTCGTACCGGCTATGAAACGTGCAGCCGCTATTGTAACAGATTACGGCGGAAGAACCTCGCATGCTGCTATTGTCAGCCGGGAACTGGGCATTCCATGCGTGGTGGGTTGCACCACAGCAACTTCAATGCTCAAAGACGGGCAGATCGTTACGGTAGATGGATCCTCTGGCAAAATATATCAGGGAAATGTTGTCCCTCAAAAGATAGCCCGTCAGTCACCAGCGGTCATCAATACAAAACTCAAGACCCGCACCCGAGTTTATGTCAACCTGGCTCAACCGGACATGGCAGCAAGCATCGCCGCCCGCAATGTTGACGGCGTTGGACTTCTGAGGGCTGAATTTATCATGGGTCAGATCGGTCAGCATCCCCGTTATATGCTTAACCAGAATCGGGGCCAGGAATTTGTCAACAAGCTATATGAAGGTATACTGACCATTGCCAAAGCATTTTATCCTCGCCCTGTAGTTTATCGTGCTTCTGATTTTAAAACCAACGAGTACCGTAATCTCGAAGGCGGTATATCATATGAACCTGCTGAAGAAAATCCAATGCTGGGCTACCGTGGATGTATCCGCTATATCAGCGAACCGGATGTCTTCCAGCTTGAGATTGATGCTATTAAAAAGGTGAGAGAAGAATATAATAACCTGTATGTGATGATACCCTTTGTACGTACGGTTGAAGAAATGGCAACGGTAAAGAAAATGCTCGAAGAACAGGGACTTTCACGCTCCTCAGGCTTCAAACTCTGGATGATGGTCGAAGTGCCTTCCAATATTTTTCTGATTGAAAAATTCATCTCGGTTGGAATCGATGGCATCTCGATTGGCTCCAATGACCTCACACAATTGATTCTGGGAACCGATCGAGATAGCCAGAAACTTTCTCAGGTATTCGATGAGCGTAATGAAGCTGTTCAGATGGCGCTGGAAAAAGCCGTCACCACCGCCAGAAAAATGGGGATTACTTCTTCTATCTGCGGACAGGCGCCCTCAGTATATCCCGAAATAACTGAAAGGCTGGTCGGCTGGGGAGTAACCTCTGTATCTGTTAGCCCGGATATGATCGATACAACCCGGGAAATAATTGCCAGGGTTGAAGCAAAACAGGGTATAATGAATTAAAATGAAAAATGATAACCGTTAGATCCTGATGTACGGTTCTCTGGACCACATTTATATGAGTCTGGAAAGCCAGGAGAAGTTGTTATCTCCTTTCGCTGCCAGGAGCAGGCTTTCAAAGGGCAGGGCAAAACCTGAAACTCACAGCCCGGTCAGACTCGAATTCCAGCGAGATAGGGACAGAATAATTCACTGTAATTCATTCCGGCGCCTCAAGCATAAAACCCAGGTTTTCATTACTCCTATCGGCGATCATTACG
>Ga0123519_10007764_pt1 | contig 16511 bp, 13 predicted proteins | sample YelNatPaOPRAMG02_FD_87396 | JGI IMG/M metagenome (GOLD analysis project Ga0123519, IMG submission 87396) | Hot spring microbial communities from Yellowstone National Park - Yellowstone National Park OP-RAMG-02 (version 2) | ecosystem: Environmental > Aquatic > Thermal springs > Hot (42-90C) ... | reverse complement strand
GAAGCCTGCTTGGCCGTGTACATGCAGCACACGGAGGAGCACCAGGGGCGGCCCACCTTCTCATCCCGGGAGCCCACGCACTGGACGAAGGCGATGCGCCGGGCCGGCCGCCCGTCGGAAGGGCGCAGGAGCCGGCCGCCGCTTGCGCCGGAGAAACTGACCATCCGCTCAAACTGGATGGCGCTCAGGACGTTCCGGTAGCGCCCGAAGCCGTACTCCGGCCGGAGGTGCGGGTCAAAGGGCGCGAAGCCGGGGGAGGCCACCACCGCGCCCACGTGGAAGACCTCTGTGGCTGGCTGCATCTCCAGGTCCACGGCGTCTCGGGGGCAGGCCTCCACGCACGCGCCACAGCGGGTGCAGGCCTCCATGTCCACCACCCAGGCGTGGGGCACGGCCCGGGGCGGGGGAGGGTAGATGGTCTTCTGAGGGGCCAGCGCCCCCTCGTAGGGGTGGGGCCGCTCGGCCGGGCACACCTTGGCGCACTCCCCGCAGCCGTTGCAGCGGTCTTCCCGCACGTACCGCGGCTCGCGGACCACCTCCACCCAGAAGTTGCCGGGTTCGCCTTCCACCTTTGCCACCCGGCTGAGGGGGAGGAGGGTCAGGTTGGGGTGGCGGCCGCACTCCAGGGTGGGGCAGTAGGTCGGCGTGGGCCCTGGCTCCAGGTAACAGAGGCCGCAGGAATCGGTGGGGAAGGTGCGGTCCAGGAGGTGGAAGGAGCCGCCCACCCCGGGCCCGCGTTCCACCAGGACCACGCGGTAGCCCCAGTCCCCCAGGAGGAGGGCCGTGGCCATGCCCGCCAGGCCCCCGCCAACCACCAAGACATGGGATTGCGATGCCTTCGCCATGGCTGAACCTGCTCTATGCTGCCTGTCTTCCCAAAACCCTCTACTGTACCGTATCGGGGGCAACCCAGCCGTCACCCCTGCACCTGCCACACAACCAACTCCCGGTGGTAAGGCGATCTACGGATTGCCCCACCAGGGGATTTGCAAATCGCCCCTATGTCCAGGCTACATGCTCCGGGTCCAGTTCCCACTGCAGAGGGTTCAGGGCGATGTACTCCCGCACCGCCGCCAGTTCCCGCTCGTTGCGGATAACTCTCTCGTAGTAGTTGCGCTGCCATACCGGTACGCCTGGCGTGCCGCGCAGTTGGTTGATGCGCTTGGCCGCGTTCCTCTTGAAGTAACCCACGGCTCTAGGCAGCAACATGCGACGACGTTGCACGTGCTGCGGTAGGGGCAATTCATGAATTGCCCCTACCGCAGGGGCTTGCGAGTGAGCCGCCTCCACTGCAATGACAACAATCCCGTGAAGGTGATTTGGCATCACCACAAATGCATCCAGGACCATCTCTGGGTAGCGGGTGGGCAGTTCTTCCCAGCAGGCCTGCACAATCTGCCCCGCCTCGCTCAGATGTACGGTTCCATCCACCACTTTGCCCAGCAGGGCGTCCTTTCCATGAGTGCAGATGGTGACGAAATACGCGCCCGGCTGGCTGTAGTCGTATCCTGGTACCCGCAACGAACGGCGATGGCCTCGCGATGGCACCATCATGCGCCCCTGCGCCCACACGGCAACGTTACCGGCGTGCCAAGTACGGCTCCATCATGGCCAGGACCTGCGAGGTGGTGAAGTTGCGCAGGCGGGTGGCCTTGTTGGGGCAGGCCACCGCGCAGGCCCCGCACCCCTGGCACAGGGCCTCGTTCACCGTGGCCACGGGCAGCCACTCGTGGAGGGCCCGCGCCCCGTAAGGGCAGGCCGGCACACACAGCCCGCACCCCGAACACAGTTCCCAGTCCACCGCGGCCACGGTGGGCTCCATGACCATGACGCGCTGGGAGAAGAGCGAGAGGACCTTCGCCGCCGCGCCGCTGGCCTGGGCCACCGTTTCGGGGATGTCCTTGGGGGCCTGGGCCGCGCCGGCCAGGAAGATGCCGGCCGTCAGGCTCTCCACGGGGCGCAGTTTGGGGTGTGCCTCGCTGAAGAAGCCGTGCTCGTCGGTGGCGATGCGCAGCGTCCGCGCCAGCGCCTCGGCTCCCTCCCGCGGCACCACCGCTGAGGCCAGCACCACCAGGTCCGCCGCCACTTCCACCGGCTTGCCGCTCAGGGTGTCCACGCCCCAGACCACGACCTTATCCCCCTGGGGGAAGACGCGGGAGACCTTGCCCCGCAGGTAGAGGACCCGCGCCTTCTCCATAGCCCGCTGGGCGAACTCCTCGTACCCCTTGCCGCCGGTGCGGATGTCAATGTAGAAGACATAGGCCTGCCCATCCGGCACCCGCTCCCTGTAGGCCATGGCCTGCTTGGCCACGTACATGCAGCAGATCTTGGAGCAGTAGGGCTTGTGCAACTCGGGGTCGCGGGAGCCCGCGCACTGCACCCAGACCACGGACCGCGGCACCTTCCCATCCGACGGGCGTCGGATCTCCCCCCGGGCCAGCATCCGCTCAAACTGGAGCCCATCCACCACGTCGGGGATCGTGCCGCCGCCGTACTCCCCCAGGCGGTCCTGGCCGTACAGGCTGTAGCCGGTGGCCACCACGATGGCCCCGGCATCCACCTCCACCCGCTCTTCTACAGGCCCAGGATTCGTGCCATCGGCCTGATTCGTGCCATTCGTGATGTTCCTCCGCACCCGCACGCGGAAGTTCCCCACGTACCCGCCGACCTCCTCCACCTCGGCCTGGGTGAGGACGGTGATCTGGGGGTGGGACTCCACCGCCTGGATGCGCCGTGCCAGCAGGTCCGGGGCGGCCTGGAAGTTCAGGTAGAGGCCCGAAAGTTCCGCCATGCGCCCGCCCAGGTGGTCCTCCCGCTCCACCAGGACCACCGGGAAGCCGGCCTCGGCGATGTCCAGAGCAGCGGTGAGGCCGGCGATCCCCCCGCCGATGACCACGGCCCGCTTGACCAGGGGCAGTTCCAGGGGGACCAGGGCCTCGTTGTAGCGCACCTTCTCCACAATGGTGAGGATGACCTCCACCGCCTTGCGGGTGGCGGCTTCGGGGTCGCCCTGGTGGACCCAGGAAACCTGCTCCCGGATGTTGGCGATCTCGCAGCGGTAGGGGTTCAGGCCCGCCATGCGCGTCGCCTTGCGGAAGGTCGCCTCGTGCATGGCGGGCGAGCAGGCCGAGACCACCACCCCATCCAGGCCCTCCCGCTGGACCGTCTCGCGGATCAGTTGCTGGCCGGGGTCGGAGCACATGTAGGTGTAGTGGGTGGCGAAGGCCACGTCCGGGTGCTTCTGCACCTCCTCCACCACCCGCTCCACATCCACCGTGCCGGCAATGTTGGTCCCGCAGTGGCACACGAAGACACCGATTCTGGGCATGGTGCGTCCTCAAACCTGACCGACCGCCGACGGCTGACCGCCGACGGCTGGCCGCTGGCCGCTGACCGCTGACTGCCACCTGTTGAAGAGCGAAAGCACCTTGGCCGCCGCGCCGCTGGCCTGGGCCACCGTCTCGGGGATGTCCTTGGGGCCGATGCCTGCCCCCGCTAGGAAGACCCCAGGCCGCCCGCTCTCCACTGGGTCCAGGTTGGCGTCCTGCTCCACGAAGAAGCCGTGCTCGTCCACGGGGATGCCCAACATCCGGGCCAGGTCCGGGGCCGTCGCCCGGGGGACCATGGCCGTGGCCAGCACCACCAGGTCCGCGCGGACCTCCACCGGCTTGCCGCTCAGGGTATCGGCCCCCCAGACCACCACCTTGTCCCCATCGCGGAAGATGCGGCTCACCTTGCCCCGGATGTAGACCACCCGGTCCTCCTCCATGGCCCGCTGCACGAACTCCTCGTACCGCTTTCCGGCGGACCGGATGTCAATGTAGAAGATGTAGGCCTGCCCCTCGTGCACGCGGTGCTTGTAGAGCATGGCGTGCTTGGCCGTGTACATGCAGCAGATCTTGGAGCAATAGGGCATGTGCAACTGGGGGTCGCGGGAGCCGCTGCACTGGACGAAGACCACTTCTCTGGGCTCCCGCCCGTCGGAGGGCCGCCGCACTTTGCCCGCTGTGGGCCCCGAGGCCGAGAGGAGCCGCTCAAAGGCCAGCCCGTCAATCACGTCCGGGACGCGGCCGCCGCCGTACTCCCCCAGGCGCTCCAGGGGGTAGAGGTCGTAGCCCGTGGCCACCACAATGGCCCCCACCCGTTCCTCAAATTCCTGGGGCCCCTGGTCAAAGGCGATGGCCCCCGTGGGGCAGAAGCGCTCGCAGACGCGGCACTTCCCCTGCTGGAAGTAGAGGCAGTTCTCCCGGTCAATGACCGGTTTGTTGGGCACAGCCTGGGGCGAGAGGGTGTAGATGGCCTTGCGCCGGCCCATGGCCCGGTCAAACTCGGAACTCACCCGCCTGGGGCACTTCTCCTGGCAGAGGCCGCAGCCGGTGCACTTGGCCCAGTCCACGTAGGCTGGGTGGCGCAGGATGCGCACGCGGAAGTCCCCCACGTCTCCTTCCACGGAGACGACCTCGGAGTAGGTGTAGAGGCGGATGCGCTCGTGCTGGCCCACCTCCACCGTGCGGGGCGTGAGGATGCACTGGGCGCAGTCCAGAGTGGGGAAGGTTTCGGAAAGTTGCAGCATCCGCCCGCCCACCGAGGGCATGCGGTCCACCAGCACCACCTCGTAGCCCGAGTTGGCGATGTCCAGCGAGGCCTGGATGCCGGCAATCCCCGCGCCGATGACCAGGGCCCGCGGCACCCCTGTCTCCGCACCGTTCACGCCTTCACCCCCAGGAGTTCGTAGCGCGCGAGGAGCGGCCGCGGGTCCACCTTGTGCTTGTGGAGGTCGTAGGTCTCCACCGGCCGGCCCAGCGCCAAGGCCAAGAGTTGGGCGAAGTAGAAGACGGGGATGGGCCGGAAGCCCGCCTCCAAGAGGCGCAGCCGCTCCTGCTGCTTATCCAGGTTGAACTGGCACAGAGGGCAGTTGGTGATGACCGCCTCTGCGCCTGCCCGCACCGCGGCATCCAGGATGGTGTGGACCAGGCGCGCCGTGACCTCCTGGGACTTCACCGCCAGGTAGGCCCCGCAGCATTCCGCCTTGTGGGGGTACGCTACCGGCTCGGCTCCCAGGGCCACCAGGAGGTCGTCCAGCGCTCGGGGTCGTCCGGGTTGGCCTCGTAGGCCACCTCGGCTGGGGGGCGCAGGACCATGCAGCCGTAGTAGGCGGCCACCCGCATCCCGCCCAGGGGCCGCACCACCGCCTTCTGGATGGCCTCCATCCCCACCTCGTCCCGCAGGACCTGCATGAGGTCCAGGACCTCCACGTCCCCCTGGTAGTTGCTTTCCATGAAGAAGTTCAGTTTCTCCCGCTTTTCGGCGTCGGTGCGGAGGACGAGGTTTGTGCGGCGCAGGACGTTGTAGCAGGTGGTGCAGGCGGTGACGACGCGGGTCCCTTCCTCCCGGGCGCTCACCAGGACGCGGGCCGGCCCGGCCAGGTCCAGCAGGTTGTCCACCAGGAGGGGGAAGGTGGCGCCGCAGCAGTTCCAGTTCCGCAGTTCCTTCAACTCCACGCCCAGGAGGGCAGCGGCTTCGCGGGCCGCCTTGTCAAACCCCGTGGCCGTGGTGCTCAGGGTGCAACCGGGAAAGTAGGGAATCTGCACCGTGGTCGCTCCTTGTAGCAGCGGTCAGCAATCAGCGGTCAGAGATGGGTTCTCCAGGTCCAACGTCCGGCTCCCACTGGCTGCATGCTGGTCGCCGACCGCTCCTACGCTGTGTACTTGCGGAAGCCGGCGATGAAGGCCTGCTGGGGGAACTCGGCCAGAACGTCCGCCGGCAGGCGGTTCACGTTGACGTGGTCCCCCCGCGCCCGGAGGGCCAGTTCCCGCAGCGCTTCCATGATGCGGGCGAGGTCCACCCCCTTGGGGCAGCGGGTGGTGCAGGTCTGGCAGGCGGCGCAGAGCCAGATGGTCTGCGTCTCCAGGAGTTCCTCAATCTGGCCCAGTTGGGCCAGGCGGATGACCTGGCTGGGCAGGAGGTCCATGGCGAAGGCCACGGGGCAGCCGGCCGCGCACTTGCCGCACTGGTAGCAGGCCAAGAGGTCCTGCCCGCTCAGTTCCTCCACCTGGCGCACCAGTTCGCTGTGGATGACATCAGCCGAGACCCGGATTCTCATCGTCCGCCACCTTTACCCACGGCCCGCGGCCGGCTAGGCGCGCCGGTAGCGGGCCTTGCCCTCCTCGTAAGCATCGCCGCCGTAGATGTCGTTGATGACGATGAGGGGGAACTCCTCCACCACCAAGCGGAACAGGGCCTCCGCGCCCAGGTCTGGATAGGCGATGACCTCCGCCTCCTTGATGCGCTGGGAGATGAGCGCGCCCGCGCCGCCGATGGCCCCAAAGTAGACGGCCTTGTACTTCTGCATGGCCTCCCGCACGGCCGCCGACCGGTTACCCTTGCCGATCATCCCCTTGAGGCCCTCGGCCATCAGGCGGGGGGCGTAGGGGTCCATGCGGCCGCTGGTGGTGGGCCCCGCCGCGCCGATGGGCCGCCCCGGCGGCGCCGGCGAGGGCCCCATGTAGTAGATGACCTGCCCCTGCAGGTCCAGGGGGAGGTCCTCCCCGCGGTCCAGGGCTTCCACCAGCCGCTTGTGGGCCGCGTCCCTCGCCACATAGATGACCCCGCTCAGGGTGACCTTGTCCCCCGCCCGGAGGCGCTCCACCACATCGTCGGTCAGGGGAGTGGTGATGTGCATTGCCCTCCCTCCATACCCTTTCCCGCCTCACCTGCTGGGAGGCGCAGGCATGCGCCTAAAACCCCGTCCCTCCGGTCCACACGAGCACGGAGAGGAGGATGAACCCGGCCACGCAACAGACCAGGAGGCCCAGGATCCCCGCCATCCAGACCACGGCGCTCCGCCCAGGGGCTGAGAGGGGCCCCTCGCCTGGCACTTCCGCCGCCTGGCGGCCCGGGCCGCGCCATCCGTACCAGGTTGCGCCGCCCAGGGCGCCGAAGCCCACCGCCAGGACCAGCCCCAACCCGCCGACACAGGAGATGGTCCCCGCAGCGCTGACCCAGAAGAGGGAAGGGTCCCAGGGAAGGTCCCTCGTCTGGACCAGCCAGGTCAGGACCGTCTGGCCGGCCCACAGGGCGGCCAGGGCGCCGCCAGCCAGCGCCCCCAAGGTGTGGCCCACCCCTGCCAAGAGGCCCGCCAGGGAGCCGGCCTGCCGGGCGTGCGCCACTGTCGGCGCGCCTTCCCACCGGGCGGCCAGGTAGCCGGCCGCCGCGCCCAGGAGCGCCGCCACCGGCACCGTGCAGATACTGGCCAGGAAGCCCACCCCGAGGCCCAAGAGGAAGCCCAGCAAGGCGAAGAGCAACCCGCTCTTCAGGCGGCCGGGCATGCCCGGGGCTGCTGGAGGCACTTCCGCAGCCATCCTACAGGATCACCTCTTTGTGCCGCGCCGAGTGGCACTGGATGTTCACGCCCACGGGCAGGCTGCCCATGTGGCAGGGCATCACCTCCACATGGAGGGCCAGGGCCGTGATCCGGCCGCCCAAGCCCTGGGGGCCGATGCCCAGGTCGTTCACCCGGGCCAGGATCTCCCACTCCAGGTCGGCCACTTCCGGGTCGGGGTGGGGCGTGCCCAGTTCTCGCAGGAGGGCCCGCTTGGCCAGGAGCAGGGCTCGCTCCGCCGTGCCGCCCACCCCCACGCCCACCACGATGGGCGGGCAGGGGTTCGCGCCGGCCCGGTCCACGGTGCGTACGACGAAATCCACCACGCCCGCACGTCCGTCGGCGGGCTTGAGCATGGCCAGGGCGCTCATGTTCTCGCTGCCAGCGCCCTTGGGGGCCACCGTCAGGCGAACCCGGTCCCCGGGGACCACGTCCACGTAGACGACGGGAGGGGTGTTGTCGCCGGTGTTGACGCGGGCGGAGAAGGGCTGGCGCACCATGGACTTCCGGAGGTAGCCCTCCTTGTAGCCCCGGCGCACGCCCTCTTCTATGGCTGCGTGCAGGTCTCCCCCCACGATGTGGACGTCCTGGCCCAGGTCCACAAAGACCACGGCCACGCCGCAGTCCTGGCAGAGGGGAGCCACGCCTTCCGCGGCCAGGCGGGCATTCTCCAGGAGGAGTTGCAGGACCTCCCGGCCCACGGGCGACTCCTCCTGCTCCAGGGCCCGCGTGAGGGCTCGGACGACGTCCTCCCCCAAGTGGTAGTTGGCCTCCACCGAGAGGCGTGCCACGGCATCGGCAATGTCGCTGGCTCGGATTTCCCGCATCGCTCGCTCCATCTCTGGAAAACAACAAGGTCGCCTGCCAGGCCTTGGCGGACGCCCGCGGGCGTTCAAGCCTCTGGTGACAGACGACCTTCTCTCCCTGGACTTGGCATCCCGCCCCTCAGCCGGCGGGCCGCCTTCTCTCCGAACTCCCCCTCGTCTTGCTGGCCCTGAAAGGCGTAAGGAAGGCGCGGTGCATAGGGACGACGGAGATCCATGCCTGGCCCAAGCGACGACAACGTCCTCCTCCCTGAGACGCCATGCTCGGATGTCAAGGAAATTATACACCCATTTGGCCCCTCTGCCAAATGCAGGGCTTTTCAATGCCCCTCCAGGGCATCCCGCCTGCACGGCCGCGTCGGCGCAGGCCGACGCCGGGCTAAAGCCCCGATTTGAATCGGTGGCCGAAAAATGGTAGGGGCGATTCATGAATCGCCCCTACCGACCCCAACCCCGGCCCTTCCCCGACGCGGGAACCTGCAGGGGCAATTCATGAATTGCCCCTACAGGTTCCTACAGGTGATCCCCCTGCCGACTGCGTCGGCGCAGGCCGACGCCGGGCTGAGCCCCGATTTGAATCGGTGGCTCGGCACCGCAACCGCCACGCCCCTTGCCGTTGCGGCCTCCCTGCCCCTGTGCTACAATGGCCCGCGAGGGACAAGGTCCCAGGCACCCAAAAGGAGGCGATGATCGGTGTCTCTGGCCCGCTCGGACCTCTTCGCATGGCAGGAGCGGGGGCTCGGCCGGCTGGATAGGGCTGGTTTCCTGGGGTTTGCGGCGTGGGATTTCACCTGGCACAGCCTCACCAAGGAGTACGGGTGGCTCTTCGTGCCGAGGTTGCTCCTGCGCCGGCCGCTCAAAGTCCTGCGGGGGATCGCCGCCTACCGGCGGGAGCGCCCTCTGCGGGGCCGGGGTGTGGCCTCGGTGGGCACGGGGACGGCCCAGGAACTCCTGTGGCGGTCCCTGCCCCTCCGCGGCTCCCAGGTGCTGGTGGGCCTGGGCTTCTGCCTCAAACCCCGGGCGGAGGACGGCCTTCCCTGTCCCTCGGGGCGCTTCACCCACCGCTGCGCGGTGATGGAAGCCCAAGAGCCCAGGCCCTCCCTCGCTGGGCCGTGCCGGGATTGCACGGTGGGCAGGGTCGGCCTGGCGGCGAGGCGGGCGGGCGTCTCCCTGGCCATCCTCACCTCCGCTGCTGACATCGCCAGGGACATCCTCCTCCCGGCAGCCGAGGAGGGACGGTTCCGCGTGGTCCTGATGGCCCTCTGCCCCTACTCTGTGGAGCCGATGGCCCTGGCCTTCCACCTCTGTGGGGTGCGGGGCCTGCTCTTCCCCTTTGTGGAAGGGGCCTGCGCCACCTACCGCCAGTGGCGCGCCGCCGACCTGGGCCACAAGGTGGAGCGGACCGCCCTCTCCCAAGGGGCGGAAGCGCGGCTCGTGCAGTGGCTGGACGACCTGGCCGCCCTCCGCTGGCAGAAAGGGGAAGGGTCCCAGGAAGCGTCCTACGCCTTCGTGCAGAACGTCTTCGTCCCCGGGAGCGCTGGGGACTCAGCAGGAGAGCACCGGTGAACTTCTCGTTGGAAGGGGCCCTCAAGGCCCAGGCGCGGGACCTGGGCTTTGAGTTGGCCGGCATCGCCTCCCCAGGCCCTCTGCCCCACGGCGACTTCTACCGGGCGTGGCTGGCCCGGGGGTACGCCGCGGGGATGGCCTACCTCGCCCGCCCCGACGCCGTGGCCAAACGCCTGGACGTCCGCCAGGTGCTCCCCGGCGTCCAGTCGGTGGTCGTGGTGGGGAAGAACTACTACGTGGGGGATTTCCCGCCGGGTGGCCAGGAGGACCCGGCGCGGGGCCTCATCGCCCGGTACGCCTGGGGCCGGGCCTACCAGCGGGTGCTCCTGCCCCGCCTGAAGCGCCTGGCGCGCTGGCTGGAAGAGGCTGTGGGGCGTCCCCTCCAGTGGCGGGCCTACGTGGATACCGGCCCCGTCCTGGAGAGGGAATGGGCTGCCTTGGCCGGCCTGGGGTTCATCGGCAAGAACACCCACCTCATCCACCCCCGCTGGGGCTCGTACCTCTTCCTGGGCGTGCTCCTGGTGGACCTGCCCCTGCGGCCCGACGCGCCCCTGGCGAGAGGCGGATGCGGCACCTGCTGCCGCTGCCTGGAAGCTTGCCCCACTGGCGCGCTGGTCGCGCCCTACACCCTGGACGCGCGCCGGTGCATCTCGTACCTGACCATAGAGCACCGCGGCCCCCTGCCGCAGGAGGTGGTCCCTCTGCTGGGGAACTGGGTCTTCGGCTGCGACGCCTGCCAGGAGGTCTGCCCCTGGACGCGGCGCTTCTCCCGCCCCACGGACGACCCGGACTTCCAGCCGCGCCTGGACCCCGCGCCCCTGCTGGAGGACCTCCTCGGGTTGACGCCTGCAGCCTTCCAGGAGCGCTACGGCGAGACGCCCCTCACCCGCGCCGGATGGGAGGGATTGGTGCGCAACGCCCGGGCGATCCTGGCGCGGCGGGGGGAGGCCCACGCGGTGCCGGAGCCCTGAACCTTCGCTTGGAGGAACCGTCCCATGTCTGACCCACGCACGACCTACGCTGAGCGACGCGAACGCCTCTACGCCCAGTTGGTGGAGGAGTACAAGGCCCTGTGCCCGGCCTCCTACGCCTTCCACCAGCGGGCCGCCACCCGCCTCGTGGACGGGGGCAGCCACGCCCTGCGGATGTTCCAGCCCTTCCCCGTCTGGATCCGCTCGGCCCAAGGGGCCCACGTCTACGACCTGGATGGCCGCGCCATCCTGGACTTCTGGCAGGGGCACTTTGCCAACATCCTGGGCCACAACCCGCCCCAGATCACCGAGCCCCTGGCCGAGGCCCTGCGCCAGGGCCGCGGCCTCCAGAGCGGCATGCAGGACGTCTGGGAGTGGGAACTGGCCGACCTCCTCTGCCAGCGGGTGGGCGCGGAGAAGGTCCGTTTCACCACCAGCGGCTCCCTGGCCACCATGTACGCGGTCCTCTTGGCCCGCGTGTACACCGGCCGGGACCTGGTCCTCAAGATGGGGGGCGGCTGGCACGGTGCCCAGCCCTGGGGCCTCAAGGGCGTCCACTACGGCCCGGAGGGGTACCAGGGGGTGGAATCCGAAGGTCTGCCCGGCGAGGTGGTCCAGCAGGTGCTGGTCACCGCCTTCAACGACGTGGAGGCTTTGGAGAAGGCCTTCCGCGAGCATGGCGACTGCATCGCCTGCCTGATCGTGGAGCCCTGCATCGGCGCGGGGGGCGGCATCATGGCCCACCCGGAGTTCCTGCGGCGGGCGCGGGACCTGACCCACCAGTACGGCGCCCTCCTCATCTTTGACGAGGTGATAGATGGCTTCCGCTTCCGGGCAGGGAACCTGGGCGCGCTGTACGGGGTCCAGCCAGACCTCACCACCCTGGGGAAGATCATGGGCGGGGGGATGCCGGTGGCCGCCGTGGCTGGCCGGGCCGATGTCCTCAACCTGTGCGGCCGGGCAGGGGGACGGCGGGTGCGCTTTGACGGAGGGACCTACGCCGCGCACCCCCTCTCCATGCTGGCTGGCCGCCTCATGTTGGAATACTTGGTGGACAACGAGGAGCAGATCTACCCGCGCCTGGGGGAGATGGGGGCGCGGCTGCGGGAGCGGGTGGAGGCCGCCTTCGCCGAGGAGGGGGTCCTGGTGCGCTGCACCGGCGGCCCCAACGCCGTCGTCCCGGGGAGTTCCCTGGCCTTCCTCCAGTTCCCGTACTACGAAGACGTGCCCATGGACCGGCCAGACGCCATCAACAACCCGGCCCTGTGCGATGTGGAGGTGCGCGAGCGGGTGGCCAAACTGGCCCTCCTGCTGGAAGGGGTCTTCGCCGTGCACGGCTTTGGCGCGCTTTCCACAGCCCACACGGAAGAGGATGTGGAGCGCGCCGTCCAGGCCTGCCGCGCCGTGGCCCGCCGCTTCCGGGAGGCTGGCCTCACCACCCCTCTGCCCAAGGCGTGAACAGGAGAAGCCTCTCAGGGCTGCGACCTGACGCTCTCAACCACAAGGAGGTCACCATGGCTGCAACGATCCGCGTGCTGCAATTTGGATTGGGCCCCATCGGGCAGGGGCTGGCCCGCCTGGCCCTGGAACGGCAGGGCCTTTCCCTGGTGGGGGCGGTGGACATCGCCCCGGAGTACGCCGGGCGCGACCTGGGCGAGGTCCTGGGCCTGGGGCGCTCCCTGGGCGTCCCCGTGTGGGGGGATGCCGCCCAGGCCCTGAGGGAGGCGCGGCCGGAGGTTGTCCTCCATGCCACCGGCTCCCACCTGCCAGCGGTCAAGGGGCAACTCCTGGCCATCGTGGAGGCGGGCGCACACGTCGTCTCCACCTGCGAGGAACTCTCGTACCCCTTCTACCGCTACCCGGACCTGAGCCGCGACCTGGATGCCGCGGCCCGGGCACGGGGGGTAGCCCTCTTGGGGACAGGCGTGAACCCAGGGTTCGTCATGGACAAACTGGTGGCCACGCTGCTTGGGGCCTGCCAGCGGGTGGACCGCGTGGAGGTCCTGCGGGTGGTGGACGCGGCCGGCCGGCGCGGCCCCCTGCAGCGGAAGGTGGGCGCGGGCATGTCGGTGGAGGAGTTCCAGGCCCTGGCAGAGGCGGGCCAGATCGGCCATGTGGGCCTGCCGGAATCGGCCCACATGCTCGCCGACGTCCTGGGCCTGCCCCCGGACCGGGAGGTCACCGAGGAGATCCGGCCCAAGGTGGCGACGAAGGAAGTGAAGACCCAGTTCGTGCACGTCCGGCCAGGCCAGGTGGCCGGGGTGGACCAGACGGCGCGCGTCCTGGTGGACGGCCGAGAGCGGGTGCGGTTGCACCTGGAGATGTACGTGGGAGCGGAGAGGCCCGTGGACGCCGTGCAGGTGGAGGGTGTGCCCCCGCTTTCCATGCGCATAGAGGGAGGCGTCCACGGCGACCTGGCGACAGCCGCCGTGGTCGTCAACTGCGTGCCCCTGGTGCGGAACCTGGCCCCGGGCCTGCGCACCATGCTGGACGTGCCCATCCGCCTGAGCCTGTAGGGAACAGGGCTTGCACCCGCCCTCTCCGTCCACGGCGAGGGCACAGGGTGCAAGCCCGTTCACCCTCGGGCGGGGAGTTGTGCGATGAATGCCGCGGCCATTGGACGCTCTTCCGAGGAGGAGAAGGCCCCCACGGTGCTGGTCATAGAGGACGAGGCGGGCCTCCTGGAGATCCTGGCCCTCAACCTGCGGGCCTCCGGATACCAGGTGCTGACGGCCAGCGACGGGCTGGAGGGGTGGCGCCTCTTTGAAGAGGGTGCTCCCGACCTCGTCATCCTGGACCTTCAGTTGCCCACCATCTCGGGCTTCCGCCTTCTGGAACTCTTCAAAGGGCCGTCCGGACGCCCGGAGGTCCCGGTCCTGGCCCTGACAGCCCTGGACTTCGCCGAGGCAGAAGACCTGGCGGACCTGGGCCTGGAAGGGTTCATCACCAAGCCCTTTGAGCCAGGGGAACTCCTGGCCACGGTGCACTACCTGCTCCAGAAGAGGGAGAAGGGGGAGGCATGACCGACCGCGGGAGCCTGCCGGGCTCCTCCGAAGAGACCCGCGCCCTGCAGGATACCTTCCAGGTGGTCCGGCGGCTGGTGCTGGACCTCCTGGCCGCCTCCCAGGAGTCGCAGGTGCTGGCGGCTGTTGCAGAGCAGGTGCGCCTCCTCCTGGGGGCATCGGCCTCCTGCGTCCTCCTGGCGGCCCCCAGGCCCGCGCCGGGCACCCTGGAACTGGCCGCCTGGGATGGCCTGCCCGAGGCCCTGCGCCAGGAGTGCGGGCTGCTGAAGGAACAGGCCAGGGCTGAGGGCCTGAGCCAGGGCGCTAGAGCCCTCTGGGAGGCTGCCCGCCGGGCCATGCTCCAGGGGAGTGTGGTCCAGGGGCGCGAGGCCCCGCCGGGGTTTGCGGCCCTCGTCGCCACGCCCCTGAAGCGGAGGAAGGAGGCCATCGGCGTCCTGGCCCTCCTCTTCCGCGAGCCCCGGCCGCTGGACCGCACCGACGTCTACGTCCTGGAAAGTTCAGCGGCCCTGGCCACGGCAGTCCTGGACAACGTGGTCCTCCTGCGGCAGGAACGGGAACGCCGCCTGCAGGCCGCCCTCCTCCTGGAGGTGACCCAGGCCGCCACCTCCTCGCTGGCCTTGGGGGAAGTGCTCCAGCAGGTGGCGGAGAAGACGGCGCGCCTGGCCCAGGCCGACCGCTGCAGCATCTGGCTCCTCAACGATGCCGGCGACACCCTCCTGCCCGCCGCCCTGAGCGGGATGGACCAGGCCTTCGTGCAGGAGTGGCTCAAGCATCCCCTCCGCCTGGACCAGGAACCCCTCTCCCGCCAGGCCCTGGAAACGGGCAAGCCGGTGGTGGTGCAGGACGCCCTCACGGACCCCCGCACCGACAAAGACGCGGTCCGCCTCTTCGGGGACCGCTCCATCGTGGTCTTCCCCCTCCTGGGGCGACAGCGGCGCTTGGGCACCCTCTTCCTGAACTGGGTGCGGGAACAGAAGGTTCTCTCGGAGGCCGAACTGGAACTCACCCAGGCCGTCGCCGCCCAGGCCACCGTGGCCATTGAGTACGCCTGGATGCACGCCCAGACGGAAGCCCGCCTCCAGGAGACCCGCGCCGCCTACCGCCAGTTGCGGGCTCTCCAGGAGACCACCGCCCTCTTGACCACCACCTTGGACCTGCAAGAGGTGCTGGAGCGCATCGTCTGGGGGGTGGTGAACGGCCTGGGGTACAACATCGCAGCCCTGGGCGTGCTGGAAGAGGGGGGCCGGGCCCTGAGGGTCCGGGCCATGGCCGCGGCCCCGCACCTGGAAGAAGCCGCCGAAGCCCTGCTGGGAGGCGCGCCCGAGGTGCTCCGCCTCTCCCTGGACGAGGTGCAGAACCTCGCTGTGCAGGCCATCCTCTCCGGCGGAGTCCTCTTGACCCACACCCTGGCCGACCTGGCCGCGCCGTTCCTGCCCCGCGAGACAGGCGACGCCCTCCAGAAGGCAGCCCAGGTCCAGACCATGGCCGTGATCCCCCTCCTGGTCCACGGCCAGCGGGTGGGGGCGCTCCTGGCCGGCTCCCCCCACCCGGAGATCAGCCCCCGCGAACTGGAGGTCCTGCAGACCTTCAGCAGCCAGGCGGCCATGGCCATCCACAACGCCTCCCTGCACCAGCAGGTGGCCGAGTCGGAGCGCCGCTTCCGGGACGTGGTGGAGCACGCCAGCGACGCCATCCTCCACCTGGATGCCCGGCTGGAACTCTGCTTCGTCAACCGCAAGGCCGAAGACCTCCTGGGGAGGCCGCGGGAGGCCCTCCTCGGCGAGCGGGCGACGACCCTGGTGGCCCCCCAGGACCGCCGGCGCCTCAGCCGCCGGCTGGTGCGCCTGCTGGAGGGCGGCGAACTCCCCGCGCCCTTTGAGGTGCACCTCCTGGACGCCCAGCGGAAGCCCATCCCCGTGGAACTGAGCCTGGCCCGGGTCGTCACCCCCGACCGCGGCCCCGTGGTGGAGGTCATCGCCCGGGATATCCGCGACCGCAAGCGCCTGGAGCAGGAGCGGGCCGCGCTCCTGGCGGAGACGCGCCGCCGGAGCCGCCAACTGCAACTGGCCTTCCACCAGTTGGGCCTGGCCCTGGCCTCCATGCCCCATCTGGAGCAGACCCTCCAGGCCATCGTGGACCTGGCCCGTGCCCTCCTGGAGGCCGACTGGTGCACCCTGCACGACTGCTCGGAGGCGGGGGAGGCCGGTGCCCCCGTCTGCCTCGGCGCTGCCTCGGGCGAGATCCCCCTCCGCTTGCACGACGAGCCCATCGCCGCCTGGACCCAGGAGGTGCTCCTCGCCGGCAAACCCCTGCAGGTCCCCGAACGGAACCTCACGAGCCCCTTGGCGGTCCAGGGGGAGGGCAACGGTTCCGAAGGGGTCCTCCTGGGCGTGCCCCTGGTCCTCCAGGACGAGCCGGTGGGGGTCCTCACCCTCCGCCGTGCCAAGCCGGCGCGCTTTTCCCAGGAAGAGGTCGCGCTGGTCTCTGGCTTCGCCCACATGGCCGCCCTGGCCATAGAGCGAGCGCGCCTCTTCGCTTCCGTGCTCCAGGAGAAGCAGGAGGTGGAGGCCGTCATCCGGCACACGGCCGACGGCATCCTGCTCATCGGCCCCGATGGGCGCATCCTGGACGTCAACCCCACCCTGGAGGACCTGCTGGGCATGTCCCGGGCCGACCTCGTGGGGACGCCCTGTGCCGAGATCCTCTGCCGTCGGGGCCCCAACGCGCCGCGCGAGTGCCCCCTCTT
>Ga0123519_10007761_pt1 | contig 16515 bp, 8 predicted proteins | sample YelNatPaOPRAMG02_FD_87396 | JGI IMG/M metagenome (GOLD analysis project Ga0123519, IMG submission 87396) | Hot spring microbial communities from Yellowstone National Park - Yellowstone National Park OP-RAMG-02 (version 2) | ecosystem: Environmental > Aquatic > Thermal springs > Hot (42-90C) ... | reverse complement strand
TCGAACGCTTGCGCTCTGTGCAATTTGGTGCTGTATCAGTTCTCAGGGCTTTTCTATCGCCGAGACGCTCCGCTGGGTCTTCTCCATCTCGACCTTTTACATTGTACGCCCCAGCTGATGTATTAATTTTTGAAAATAAACGTTCTTGTATATGCTCGCAGGAACGGACCTTCACGGATGGACAAGGACTTGTGGAAGAAACACGAAGTGCTTCGGTTTGTTGCCGTGTGCTGAGCGCTTCAGCGATTTTCCCAGTGCAGCGGTCATAACTTTTCACGATAGACAAAACTCCTTTGGTGGATTCAAAAATTCGAGGGGTAATAAGGAATAAAAAGCAGCCCTGACCGGATAAAATCGACAACAGCTCGGACACGAGAAGAACGCTGAAATGTCGCGTTGTCCAATGGAAGGACGTCACCAGACATCAAGGAAAAGTCTTTAGTGCTTGGACAAACTGGTTGGCGCTAGTGCATGAGTCTTTTTTACGAGCGAAACTGAGGCCACCAAATACATCTTCTAAAGCTAGAATAAATGATAATGTCCTCGTTGTCTTCGCGTTCGATCGAACGTCCAACAGGGCCCTTCTCCGCGAATATCCGTACGCGCTCCGACCGCTTCATCCGAAGAAAGCGACATCGACTGCGGAAACAGAACGACGTTCCAGCGCTTCACACGAGTCGTGACATTCCATGAACTATGTTTTAGTTGCGATTTCGGTAGATGCCCGTATGTGCAACTGGACTTCTTTGTGATTTTATCCCAGTATTTACAGGACGACACGAACAAGCTGATGATAAACAGAAGCACCCGTGGCGTATATCATCGTTGATTTTGGTTTCTGTGAGGTAATCAACGGGTCGTTTTCCACGAATGACCACAAGCACGCTTTGATAATACCATCTTTTTGGCGCGGAGCGTATCTACTTGTTGCGCTCAGTGTTCCCCAGTCATCAGAGTACTATGATGTGACCGACTCGGAAGAGGAATGCAGTCCCCTTGCACTATTCAGTAAAGAATATATCCTACGGGCAATTCGTCTACGATCTCTCCAATACATTACATCTTGACGTCGATGGCCTGCTATCACCGCAGCGGTGGTGAAACGGGTATGAGTCTGGGCGCTAGCGACTCGCCGCAGCACCATGCGTCCTCATCGGTACGACTACCTCATACCCCTGCATCTATGACAAAGCCGTGGTGCCCCTCGGGAAAACTAGGGGCAGCGCACCTAGCAGCGACGTGACAAGTGTCCACCAGAACACGCAGCACCCGAAAGCTCGTCGGATCGAGCGACGAGATACACCCAACGAGAAGATCGATCTCGAGCTCGCTCAGAAACGCTGCAGCGCTCGTGAGGGACCAGACGTCGATTCCGCGACTACCTACAACGAGCATGCTTCCGGAAACACCAGATCTCATGCGTACCAGACGTCGATTCCACGACTACCTACAACGAGCGTGCTTCCGGAAACACCAGATCCCATGCATTGACTTCAGACTACACCATCAAACGCCCGGCCTTTGCCCCAGCATTAACACCAGGCAGTCAAAGCAGCTTACGCTGGCAACGAACGTACCAGCAAGCAGCACGGGAGTATGCATCGAGTCCAACGGTGCGCACTGGACGACGAAAGCACCTCCTCCTGCATAGCGCTCTCGAGCGCAAGCACGGCCCCTGGTGTACCTGGTTGAACGAAGGCCCAACACAGACGCAAGCAGGAGCGATTCCCAGCCGAGGCGGCAGCGGATGCTACCGCGCTGTCGCCGCGCAAGCCTGCTACGCCCTGCCAGCCAGGTGCTTTCCGCATGAACGGGCAGCCGAGGTGCTCATGCGGAGCTTCGGGCGACAACGTTTCTCATTAGGACTGTGGGTATGCGCGGTGTATACGCTGATAATCTGTGCATCATTATGTATCGGTATTTCGCAGAGTTTTTTGCCTGCAGCGGTGCGGCGCAGCGTGAAGGCGCTCCACGTAGACGTGGTAGCACCCTGGAACGCATCATCGTTGCCGCTAGAGCTTTTAGAAGGCATACGCAGAATATATTCAGATCGCTTGTTCTGGAGTTTATTGGACCAGATCGCGGACGGGACTGATCTACTTCGCAGCGCTAACTCGGACTCGGAGCGCGAGCTCAGTGCCATACGCTGGCTGCGAACGCGGCTGGAGCTTGCGTGGACCGCAGCTGCCGCTGATCTGACTTCCTCAGTAGAGGCTGACGCGTTGACTGCAGCAGTTCGCCAAGCGTGGAGAAGTTTGGAAGTACTCGTTGTCCAGCGTGTTTACGCCGCACGCCTACAACTCCATGAGCGTTTGGAGACGGACGATCGCGATCAGCTGGAGCCCGCTCTGAACGCAGTAGACTCCACGTGGGTACTCCTCGTATGCGGTGCGGAACGCATCCCGATCGCCGATGAAGCAGCGCTCGCTTCCCTTGGTCATCATGTTGATGCTTGTCGCAGTCGCTTCCCGCGAAACATAGACGAGGTACATCGCTGGAATCTTGCGTCCCAACGCTTCCTGCTGCCGTCGGATACGGTCCTGGGCTGTGTCGGTGGCAGTGCAGCAGCGCCGCATGTCCCGGGCGACAAACGCTGGACCGATCAGTCTGGTACTGAACCGCTCATCGCTGCCATTCTGTACACAGATGTTTTCCGTGACGATGCGTTCTCCGCTTTTCATCGCGCAGTCCGTGAACGTGCCCAGAACTGCGAGCTCGTCTACGTCATTCGGATGCGGAGAGCGGCACCGAGTCGAGCGGCGCTAACGGCCGACTTTTCCAGTGACGCGACGCAGATGATGTCATTAAGCGGCTACACAGTAGAGCTGGCGCTGAAAAGCTCCGATTACGTGGTGCTAGACACGAAGCAGAACGAGACGCTCTGGTTGCAGCGCAACAAGACGCAACATGTCAGACAGCGTGGTGCCGCAGGATCTGTTGCGATCGACATTCAGGACCTCGATAAGGATGAAATCCAAGCGACTCTGGATGCGCTGCTCATGCAATCGCTTTGGTCGGAAGCGACGAAGCACACTGGTGCATCTGAAACGCTAGAGGAGTTGCTGATGGACCTGACGGGATCGCTGCTGCAGGGTATCGAGCAGCTGGGCAATGATCTTCCGAGCATTGGCGCCGCTCTCTGGAAGGAGGCCAAGGCAGAGCCTTCGTTTGCGGCTTCTGTGGCGCAAAGCCGAGCTCTGCTCACAGCGTCTGCGGAGAACCTCAGTCGCCTGCATCCTGAACTCCACTGGGACAACCTGCCTTCGGTCTTATTTCTCAATGGACGACAGGTCAGCCCAGACGCTTCATCGGTGGCGCTCTGTGCCGCCAGCATCGCTGCCGCACATTTGGCTGCTTACCGTATCTGGGACATGATGGATCCGCTGAAAACAGCGGCGATTGATGATCGAGAACGCTTTCTTGCGAACATCACCCATCGTCAAAGCGAAGCTGAAGCAAGTACGACAATCGTCGATACGCGCCTCTACCTACCGGCACTCTTAGATTGTACAGAGGAATCCGACAGCGATCCTGTACAATCGGTGGAGCAGCTTTTCATTTTCCGCCTGAATGACATAGAGCGGGATCGCAAATACCAGAACTGGAGTCCGAGCTTCCAGGAGCTGCTGCAGAGCCCCAGCGCAAAGGCATTTCCGAAACTACGTCGAAACGCTTTCCGGCTGGTGGCCTTTGTGAACCCAGGCTCCGCGGCTGGACTCGAAGCGTCCGCTCAGTTGATCCAATGGGTCAAGAACCGCGACCCCGTCCTTCCCTTTCAGATATCGCTGGTGCTGGTGCCACCGCATGAGGCAGCGTACCGGTGGAACGCTTCAGCCGGTGACACCGCGGGTGCACCACGCTCTCCTTGGTCGCGCGCTCTGGGCATGCTGAGGTCGCTGGGATGGAGACGCGGTGATCTCCAGTCGCCTGGGGAGCTCCCCCCAAGGCGCTCTCCATTGGAACCGTCAACGGATGCGGTCATCTGCCGAGCAGTATACTACTTGCTGCATGTGCGGCGTTCCCGACGAGCAGCGGCCTCGTTTCTGAGCGAGTTGCACGCAACGGTACAGCGGGAACACCCGCTCGCTGCACTGTGGATGCTGCAGGGACTCGGGGGCCGCTCGAGCACCATCGCGCTGCCGCCGGTACCACCAAGAGCTGACCAGGTCCGACGCGTCTTCCTCCAGACAGCAGCGGGCATGCAAGCGGCTTCTCCGAATCAGACCTCGTCCAGCTTCGATGCCGAACACGACTACGAATCGCTGATTCTACATCCGCACGGCAAGAAGCGAGTCTTGGGTGCGTTGTTCGGTCTCCGCAGCGGCGGCGCTGCTGCTGCTGCAAAGGTTCACGACTCGAGCCAGTGCGCGATGCTGGTGCACGCGGAAGAACGCACTCGTCAGTGGCTACGGAGCATTGGTCTGCCTGCCGATACGTCAGCGTTGCTAGCTCTGAATGGAAAGCGCATCGGCGACCTTGCAAAGGATCCCGTAGATGCGTCCACCGTCTTTCGATACCTGAACGCTGAAGTGCAGCGACTCGCTGAGCTGACACGCGCGGGACTCGCTCCCGACGCAGCCTGTGTGGACGACGTTGTCTACCAGACATCGAGCTGGCGCACATCGACAACGGTCACACCAGGGCCGTATCCATCGCCTAGACGCAAGGAGAGCGCCACTGCTGCGGTTCTGGCAACGAGACTGGTGCTTGTGCCGGCCTTTGAGACGCAGTTGCTCTCAGCAACATCCCAGCTGGTCTCGGGATCGACAGCGCTACAGCAGGAGCACATCGAGCAGGGCCTGCAGTCGATTGCACTGCTCTGGGATGCGCTCTTTGCACAGCAGCAACAGCATACCCAGGGCGATGCAGTGCATCTCCTGAACATCCCGTATCGCTTGGCAGTTGTGGATGCGGCTGACGCCCACGACGATGGATGCCAGCCGCCATTGACCGTGTGGCTTCTTCTCGACCTGGATACAACTTTCGGCTGCAGGTTTCTCCACGATGCGATGCGCGTACTCGCGGAACAGCAGTGGACGCAACCGTCACACCACCCGGGAGCAGCTGCATGGCCGTCTGCGGTACGACTCGGGCTCTTTCATACGGGTCTCCAGGCGGGCCCAGTTGCTCGATCGCTTATGCAGCTGTGGACAGCGACACCTGCGAATGCGTCGCGCTCTTCGATGCAACTCGATGACGCCCTGAGACGGCGCCTGGAGCGCATCTGTGGTGGCGTGGAGGTGAGCCCTGCATCCACAGCGCCTACCCTAACGGGCACACCAGCACCAAATTGGCTCCGATTGTTGTTCTCTGGCGGCTGGGGCGTCGACCCAGGTCAACTAGCGCTCGTTGTCAACGGTAGACGGTATCGAATCGATCGGGACGAGGTTTGGGCACATCACGCCGCTGCGCTCTTCAAGGCTGTCCTCCAGCGGGAAGCGGCTCTGATGGAGGCTCGTTGCGGCTCGTACATCATTCGGCAAACAAAGCCGCTATCTGGGCGCTGCAGCCCTGTGGATCAGTCGCATCAAGCGGATGCGGTCTTGATCTCCACGATCCTCGCAGACGTTTTGGATGGAAGCTGCAGGCCCAGTGGCGGATCGCTTCTAGTGCAGCAGTCGCCCAGCGAGCTACCGCTTGACTCGCTTCGTCGTTTGCGGCACCTGGTGCCTGCACTGCGGTATCGCAAGGCGCCCGCAGTACCCAGGCAGCACACTGGAAGCGCGCTGCGAGCAGAGGGCCTCATTGCACCATTCACAGCCGCTGATGCTTCGTTCACCCTGGTGCTACGCAAGTTACTTGGCGAAGCACTCGACGCTGAACTCGATGTCACGCTGAACCCGCGACTCCAGTGGCGAGGCGATGACGGACGCCTGCTCCAGCCGCGGTACGTACGCTCCAAGCTGGTGACGCGTTTCGCAGATGCCCTGGCGAACGGTACCAGCGCCAGCGTCATCTTCGATCGACTTGCCGAGCACCGGATCCACAGCGTTCACCTGCGGACACCAGCAACCTGGTTCACAACAGTGCAGCACGCTGAGCTGGATCCAGACAATGTGGCACTGGTGCAGTGGGCACCCCCAGGTACGCCTTCGCATCGCTCCATTCGATACGAACTGAGCAAGCTCATCGTAGAGGGCTTCGTCGTCGATCGGCAGCCGTCTACACGAGCACCTGGCCTCGCGTTACGCCTGGAGCAGCATGGCGGCATTCGACACCCGGATCACTGCAGTCGTGAGCGTCGGTCTCGGGTCGAGACTGTCGTGATGGAGGGTTCCGGCTACTTTCAGCTGGCATTGACACCGGGCATTTGGCGTCTTGTGCCGATACCGATTCCCTCGGCGTTCGGGAGGCAACGCGATGACCTCTCGATTGCCCTTGTCGAGGCGCAACGCGCGCCTTATGCCGCTAGACTTGTGGACCTGCAGCCGATCGATGCAAGCAACGCCACGTTATTGGTTGTGGACGACTTGTGGGGCCAGTCGACACAGTCACAGCCGCTGCTGCTATTGCGTGTGGCGCACCTGCAACGTACCTGGTACGAGCGCGTCTGGGCGCTCGTCGCTGCCCTTCGGACGTCGTCACAAGTGCAGCGTCGCGAGCGTCTCTGTCTACCGCCGAGCGCATCATCGTCGTCGTCATCATCAGCGGACAAGCGTCCTCTGATACATCTGTTCTCGATTGCCTCTGGGCATTTGTACGAACGACTGCTTCGAATCATGATGCTGAGTGCGGTCCGAGCGACACCGAGGTATCGTTGCAAGTTCTGGCTGGTGGGCAACTTTTTGTCGCCCAGGTTTCGTGCCCAGTTGCCACGACTAGCACATCGCCTCGGCTTCGACTACGAACTGGTATGGTATGCCTGGCCTCGATGGCTACGGCCGCAGCACGAGAAACAGCGCCTGATCTGGGCGTATAAGATTTTATTCCTAGATGTTTTGTTCCCGTCGGATGTGGAACGTATCATCTTCATCGATTCGGATCAAGTGGTTCGCGGTGACCTCGGTGAGCTCTGGGAGCTGGCCCTCGGATCACGTGCTGTCTACGGTTTCGTGCCGTTTTGTGACGATCGTCCCGAAATGGATGCGTATCGGTTTTGGAAGCGAGGATTCTGGGCGAAACACCTACGCGGGCAACCGTACCACATATCAGCGTTGTTCGTTGTTGATCTGAAACGTTTTCGCGCACACCGTGCCGGTGACTCGCTTCGAGCGTTGTACCAGAGACTGAGCGCCGATCCAGAGTCGCTTTCGAATTTGGACCAGGATCTGCCGAACTATGCAAGTGTGCCGCTGGCTGAGCAAAGCGGTACCATGAACGCTGCTGAACCGCTGGTTCCCCTCGAATCCCTACCGTCCGAATGGCTCTGGTGCGAGACCTGGTGCAGCGAACAGAGCAAGGCTCGTGCCAAAACCATTGATCTCTGTAATAATCCGAGTACACACGAGTCGAAACTCGAAAGCGCTCGCCGTATCATTCCGCATTGGGACGAACTGGATACAGAGGCTACCGCAGCAGCGACGCTGGTCGATGACCACGCCTGGGAAGCATTCGTTGCACAGCGGGAGCAATCGATGCACCCTACCCGTCATGATGAGCTACGCTGAGCACAAAAGGCGCCCGGGAGCACCAGCGATGCTGCAGCATAGCCGGGTCGCTGCTGGGCACACGTTTGTCCTCGCCAAGGCGCCAGCGAGTCGGAATGTGGAGGCAGGTGCTCAGCTGCAGCAGCAGCAGCAGCAGCAGAGGACTCAAGAGGCAGCTGCAGCGCTTGTGCGTAGCCGCTTTATGGCAATGTCGCTGGCCGGTGGCGACGGTGTTGCGATACCACGGGTACACTCGTCGTTATAGCAGTTGCTGTTGTTCCCGGAATGCTCGCACGGACGTGTTCTGCATACCTGCTATGATGTGTGCTTGACGCCCCGATCCGCTCTGGGGATCCCTAGGGAAACACATGGGTCTACAGCAGAGCGGGTGTCGTAGCCCCGGTTGCCGAAGACAACCGCGCACTCGGGTGAGCATCATCATCAGCAGGCAGCTACACTGCACCGATCCTGCACCATGAACGAAGCCACATAAGAAAACGCTCCAGCAGTGCGTTTGTGCGTCGCCCACGGTACCCTGCGCTGACGCCTCTGGCAACTGCCGTGGCCCCAGTGGCGGCCGTGTTCATGACACCCCGGGCGCCTGCTTGTGGTGCATACCCGAACTCAGCATCCTGCGAGCGCCAGAGGCGTCGTGCGCCACCCAGGAATGCAGGCATAGGCACGCTGTTGTGTGAAGCGCATTTGGTGATAAAGTGCCGGGCATGGAGCGCGTTATGCGCAACACTTGTCCTTCACAGTGTCTATGGAGGGAGGGTTTCTCGTGACGCAAAAAAGCATCCGGTCATTCGAAAGCAGATCCTGGTTGCTCCGAAGTTCGTGCATCACAAAGCATACAATGCTAAACTCGCATGACACCGCACGATGCCGCCAAGTTTTCTTGTGTGAAGCGCTACGATATAGTGGGCGATGCATACACGATATGGAAAGGTTGAGACTCGCATAAGCGCAGCGATACTGCGACACCAACAAGTGATACCACTGGAGCGAAGACGGGTCGTGCACCCTCTGTATCCAGCGGATTCGGGACTTGTCGTCGCCGTGCATATGCAGTTGTTGTTGTTGTTGTTGTTGTTGATCAGATGCCGTTCCAGGACGGCGCCTTGCCGCAAAATCGAACCTGAAGCCCTGGAAAACGATGGACACCGCGTGCCTGTGCGGAGAGCGCTGTCGGACGGGCCTTGACGCAAACGTTCGTGGATCACCACCAGCCATCGCTTTGTGCAACGACCGAGCAGCACATATGCAGGATGGGTCGCGAGTTGACACCGGCCACGGCACCGCAACGCGCAGCTGTCTTCGCATGGAGGCTGCGGAAACGGTGACATATCCAGCGTCTATTCGAGGCATGTCACCAGACCAGGAGGTTCCCCGGAAGGACCAAGCCGTCGATCTCGACGGAAAGTTTCGTATGGGATTCGGGGAACTTGGCGGCGTCTAGAGAGAAAAGATGGTCGCTTGTCCGGTTACGGAGCGTCATCGCATACCCAGACGACAATATACCCGTGTCGCCTGAACGCGGAACACTGAACTACTCGCTCTGAACCTATTTTTCAATGTTGTTTCCGAGCGTGCTTTGGATCTGCAACCTCGAGACTCCGTGTGCAATGATATCGGCGTCCGGATTCATACATGACTTTTCTGATGCTCGATCGGCTTTTTGGAGTGGATTCTCTGATGTATGGCGGGTGGAATTCCACCGGTGACGGGCATCAAGATGACGTGGAACGCCCTCGAACAGGCATTTTTAAAATAACCGCAATCATCGCCCAGTTCACATGTAGAAGCATCCACGCTTCTGCGTTCCTGACGCGTAGCATTTTCAAATCATAAATGGTACGAGTTTTCGATCGTTCTTTTCAGAATGAAAACACCCGCAATTATCGCCCAATTCACATGTACGAGCCTCGACATTTCTGCGTTCCTGACGCGTAGCATGTTCAAATCACAAATGGTACGAGTTTTCGATCTTTCTTTTCAAGCAAACAACAGCGTGCGTCCAAAGATCTCCGTCGCATGACTTTGACGAGCGAAGAACCTCGACGGCGTCCCTTGACGATTTCTTCACAAGCTCCTGCCGACCAGTTCGTGACCTTCTCAAATCACATGATCGATTCCGTTGCGACGATAAATCCTCATCTCATTGTGGCTATCGACGAAACGGCAGGCCCGCAGCAGCCCTATGATCCATCTCATGGGGTATACCTCCGGAGACTTCCGGCTCTTCTCTGTGTGTATGTGTGTGTGTGTGCGTAGAAAAGGGTCTAGAATTCGGACTTCGTTATCACAGCGATCCCTTTCAGTACAGAGTGCGTCGTCGATTCGCGTCACGGGACCAGCGACAGTTGCAAAGTTTCGTACGCTTCCACCAGTCTTAATTTTTCTCGCGATTCTTGCGTGTCATCATGGAAAACATCGCGTTCTGCAAATCCTCTATCGCACGAGTAAGCATGCGCTCGCGCTTCCACCAGAAAGCATATTCACGGACAGCATCGCCCAGAACGACGCGGTAATTCCGCACTATGGTATATGGCGCCAACACGGAGAGACGCACCGAGGCAAGCCCTCTGTGCTCATGAAGAACAACTGCCGAGAGATGGAGCAAGCGTTCAAACACTGCAGTGCAGCTTCCAGAGAAGGCGATACGGCGGACATACGAGGGCACGCCGCTCCCGCAATCAACCACAGGCTAGCATGCCAGTTCCGAATCGCACATCGATGCTGTATACGAACAAGAAGAGCCAAATCGAGAATGAAGCGCAGATGGAAACGTCCGTACATGCACCGCTTGCGCCTACAACAACCCCAGGTACGGAAACCGTCACGCGATCGCCGCCATGGACATCCCTATTGACACCCGTCGAATGCTATGAATGACGTACACTAATTCCCCGATTTCGTATCGGGATCGCTGCCGTCGTCATCCTCATCAACACCCTTTCGAATGCTAGGAACGACGAATGCCCATAGTCCATTTCGAAACCACATCCGTGTGTCACTGGGTTCCTCGACGGTGCTGTCCGCAATCGCCCAACACCAAAGGTAGATATATATTGCTATAATTGTTTATTACTATACAATTCTGATCAGGAAACAGTACGAGGCGCCCGGAGACGTCTGGGATCGCAGCGGCGCATTCGCATCGAGGCAGCAGCGCCACAATCGTGGTCAGTTTCTCACTCGATGCGCGGACCCAAACTGGGAACGTTTGCTGGCTGTGGCTGTACTCGAGTGGCGGCAGCAAAAAACAAGCAAGGGTTCTGTTTTCTCGGTATGCTGTCGCAATGACCAATAGTCGTGCGGTCCTTATCGTTTTTCTTGTCATCTTAGCGCTCCTGGGGGTGTGCTCGGGGCCAGCGAGTGCCATCTCGACGTTGCCGCTCGTGGAGCCCGTTGCCTTGACGCCGACGTTACTCGTGAGTTCGTTGCCGCAGCCGAGCCCGACACCATCAAACTGGCCACGAGACGATGAGCTGCTTTTGGTACGGTTAAATGTGAGCGCATCTTCCGGCAGCGTGAACGAGAATGATATGTTAAGGCTGGAAACCGGCCTGCAGCAGTTCATCCTGGGGCACTATCCGTCGGTGCACCACGCGCCGCCCGTGACGCTCACGAACTATGAGCCTCGGGTTCGGATTGCAGTATTTATGATTCAGGTACCTACACGAATCGCGAGCTCCGTCCGCATAGCGCTGACGGACTGGATTGACAGTGGTGCGCTGTCGCGAGCGGCGGCGGTGAACGTTACGCTCGTCGACGAGAACATTCCAGTGTATATGGCACCAAGTGCGTCGCCTACGCCCGACACCTTCCTGACTGGCCAGAAACAAGCGCGTCCGGTACCAACACCAGCAATGCCCTCGCCTGCCAGCAACTATTTGTACATGGAGGCGACGCTCTACATTCGTAATCTGACCTTGGGGGAGTTTACCAGCCTCTACAGCGAACAGCTGAAACGGTGGATGGCAAATAGCACAAACGGCATACTCGATGCCTCACAGTTCTATCTGACGAACTTGTACGCAGGTTCCGTATACGCTACCTATACCGCAATTGTTCCTCGCGGGGTTGAAGCGGAGAACGCGACGCAGGGTCTCCAGAACTACGTCAATTCCGGTGCCATGAGCGGGACAGCTGGTGTACCGATTACACTCGTTGGCGGGACTGTTGAAACGCTGGGTGTCGCACCAACGACCAGCACGCTCCAGGGGCCAGGTTCGGGCACCGGAGGTGCTCCGCCCTGGGTCATCGCGGTGGCAACTGTGCTACCTGTGCTGGGCGCTTGTCTGCTGGGCAGCGGCGTTGGTGTCTGGTACCTGCGTCAGCGACGCCGCGAACGCGAAAAGGCCGCCAACGCCAAGCCTGCCAGCGACACCGACGTGGAACGAGCCTCGGGTCGGAGTCGATCCAGTGAGGAGCTCTTCCGACCCGAGCCTGTCCCCATGGACGAAGATATCGCCAATGATTCCGAAACGGGTGATACGACGCCAACGATTGCGGATTCACAGCAACAACAACAACAGGCGAATACGGTCACGAGCGCCCTGGGAACACCACAACAGCGACGAGGTGCCGGTGGTGCCGGTGGTGCCGGTGGTGCCGGTGGCGGTGGTGGCAGTAGTGGCAGCCTCCGGGGTCCATCGTCGCCAGCCTGGGCCCCCGTTCTAGTCGGTCATCGATGTACACAGCCTGATCCAGAGCAGTCGCTCGTGAGCGCTCGTCGTCGCTGGTGTATTGACGAGTCCGAGCTACAGATTCTGGAACATATTGGGGCGGGGGGCTTTGGCTCGGTGCATCGAGCGCTCTGGCGAGGCACCGAGGTTGCAGTGAAACGCTCGCTTCTCGATCGAGCGCTGTCCGCGGAGGAACTCGACGAGTTTCTCGCCGAATGCGACATCATGGCAAACCTGCGTCACCCGTGCATCGTGCAGTTCTTCGGTGCTGTGGTAGCACCACCGAACCTCTGCATCGTTATCGAGTTGATGCCGCGTGGGAGCCTCTTTGACCTGCTGCACACGCCTGCAGACCCGTCGCGCCGCGTGCGGCTACCCTGGCGTCGGCGCCTAGCCATGATGCAGGACGCTGCTCGTGGCATGACGTATCTTCACGCTTGCCATCCACCGATCATCCATCGGGATCTCAAGTCCATGAACTGCCTCGTTAGCGAGAACTGGCGGGTGAAAATCTCGGACTTTGGGCTCTCCCGTGCGAAACATCGAACGTTTCTCACGAGTCGCATTGCCGGAGGCACGCCCGAATGGACCGCTCCCGAAGTCATTCGTAACGAACCGCACAACGAGAAGTGCGACGTGTATTCTTTTGGTGTGGTCGCCTGGGAGGTGATCACCAGACGCATTCCGTTTGCAGGTCTACAGCCGATGCAGGTGCTGGTGGCGGTGGCTTTTCAAGGACTTTGCCTGAGTATGCCGCTGGTGCCTGCCGGCAAGCAGCACGAGGATAAGCGCGCGTATGTACAGCTCGTGAATCGTTGTCTACAGGAGCAGCCACAGAAGCGACCGTCGATGGCAGAGGTGTACCAGGAACTGGTGCGTATTGATCGGGAACTGCGGCTGCGACTGGAATCGGCGGGTACGCCTCAGTATCCACCAGGACGAAACGCGACGGTATCGCCAGCCACGGGCACGACTGCACTGGAGCATTGTTCCGCAGCGGGTATCGCGGATGCCGGCTCTGCGGACCCGAGTGCGCTCACCGGAACGGAGACGACGACAACGACAACAGGGCGTACCGCGCTTGTGCGCAGGTACTCGCCACCGCTCTCCCTGGCGCCACTGGACATGTCGAAACTGCCACCCGCTCTCTGAATGCGTCAGGCGCGCTGATCTAGAGCGCCTCTCAACAGAGGCGTCGTTGTTGCTGTTGCTTCCGCGATCTGCTGGCTAGGGGGCTACGGAGAAGCCGTCCAGGTCGGGCACGAAATGCCCCCCGCGAAGCAGCATAGCACAGCATAGCGGGAACTGCCTCTGCGAGGTTCAGCAGCCGCGGTATCACTGGACCAACCGAAACGCTACGCTCGAGGATGAACGCGATTCCAGGATTGAGGCACCCGAGAGCGTTTGCTGAGCAACGGAGGTTTCGTTCTGAGTCACCGGCAGCATTGGCGTATCGGGCTGAGCATCGGTGTCGATGCAGCCAAGCAACACCAGGGACATCCGCCTGACGCGACCTCGCAGCAGGTGCCCGCTGAGGCCGCTTCTCAGCGTTTCGTACGCGTATCCAAGGCTGCCTCTTGTTCATGAAAGGCACTGTCGAGGCGACGTTACCAGGAGCCAGCTGTGCCGCAGTGTTTCGAATTTCGTTTCTGCGCTAGTACCGGGATCGTAGACTGGTGCCGCACACCACACTCGAAACCTAGTTCGAGTCGAATACACCTCGCTGATGCAACCTGCAACGAGCGCAGTGCCAGCTACGACGATGACGACAACAGCAACAAGAGCACTGCGGCGAGCGCATGCTCACTAGTCAGCGTCACGCTGCCAACGAAGGTGCCTGTAGCGCCTGTGTGTCTCAGCGCGTCTGAGACTCGCGTTTCCGACGCTTCTGGCACGTTCACATAGCCTACGTGTCTGGAACAGATCGAAGCACGGGCTAGCGTATCCATCGGAGGTGCTGCTGCTTGGCATGATGCGGTGACAGCGTTGCGGCCTTAACCGGCTCGAGATGATGGACGTGTACGCTTTCCTGGGTCAGAGACGCGAAACGAACTCGGGCACCTATTCGAGCGACTGGTAAGTTTTCGTTCAAAAGCGGTTTATGATCCGGTTGAGGTAGACTGTACGATCTGGTTTGATTTTTGTTTAAAAACTGGATATCAGCAGGGACGCAGCCGGCACCGCCAACACAGTGATACGCGAGCGGTGTTGCCGCTTACCTGCGAAGCACCAGGTCCCGTTTGCGCTCGCTGGGAGAGCCACGCCCGCAACCTCAACACGTACATATCAACGCATACGCGTACTAATAGACGTGGAAACAGACAGACAAACAGGCGAACAGGATGACGCTGTGCTTCCGCTACTTATAAAAATTCAATGCCTTCGTACTTTTGCTCACCGACTGGCGTATCGGCCAAGAGGACGCGACCATCGTCGACCTGGAACACTGTCAGATACGTTCGATACACACCCTCGTCCTCGTGTTCGATCGTTCGCAACGCAATGGCAAGCCGGTCGCCGGTAAACGGCAGAAACTTCACAGACGAGAAGCCGCGCTCACCATCGACACGAACATTCAGGTGTTTGAGCTGAATGCTCTGAAAGTTCTCATCTGCCAAAAGATAACCATTCCAACCGCGAAATTCGTTTGCTCGTTCATCATATGGCTCGACGCTGAACCGTCGTGGAAGAAAGAGCCACTGGGAGCGTCGTTCACTCCAGACAACCGCTTCGTGTTCCAGGTAGCCCGGAAATGCGGTGCCCGCTGCTCGACGTAGCCGTTCATAACGGTTCGTCCAGTTGAGGTGCTCCACGAACGCTACACCATCTGGAGCGATGCGTTTCACCCAGAGCGCATCGTCGTTCACCACATGAGTGCCGTTGTGTGCATCCGTGGTTTCGCGGCCGTGTCCGCCAATGAATAGTGCACCATGCTGAACGGTCATCCACTCCGCTTTGAAACCTTTCGCGTGTTCACCGTCACCGGTAGCGAGCACGTAACGCGATGCTACATAGGGTTTCGGTAAGCGAGCGTTCAGAATTTCGTACACGATGCCGGTGCGATCGCAGGGCGTCAGATAACGTCCTCGCCAGTAAACGAGTTCGCTGAGTTCCATACCGCGTCCGGCCTCGCTCAGTTGCGTTGTCAAGCGAACACCGGGAGCAGGCTCGTGCCAGCGGATAGTCCAAACGCCTTCAGCTGATCGGTTTCCACGAGCGTCGTGTACACGGTATTCCAGTTCACCTCGACGGAAATACGCAATCCACTCGCTTTTGGATGCTTTCGAGCGGTGAGGTACGGCAGACAATCGATCCATGTCCGTGATAACCCCGAAAACAAACGGTCCCCATGGTCTGTCGGGTCGATACATGTCCCGGTTTCTATAGTCATGCCCATGATTTCCTAAGAAACTGCTGTGATGCAGCAGGTGATCCACCGAGTAGTCCAGCAGAAGGCCAATACAACACAGGGCGAGAAGCCAGTACAGGAGGCCACGCAGCGAGCGTTGTCGCAGCCATTCGACAATGCTCGTCGAGGGAGGCGTTCCGTTCGTACCTGAAAGCGATGTAGCCGAACCAGATGGCAACGAACTCGCCGCAGAGCTCGCCGCAAAACCGAGACCCAGGGACCAGAGGCCCCGACGCTCCTTGTCGTTCTCGTCGGCATCGTCCAGGAGCGAACGACCAGTTTCAAGGTCGACACTGCTCTGCCGGCTACTGGCCGTCGGAAGAGAGTTCGAACTTCCCCTATAACCGCTTTGGTGTCGATCATGGGCACTGCCAACCATCTCTGACCAACGAGAACGCGACACTCGCCGCTCGCTGGGACGTACTGCACCTCGACCGTAACCGCCGCTGTCGCTGTCCAGAGAGCCGGCAGAGACTGAACGGGAGCCTCTTTGAAAGGACTTGCCCTGCGGTATTAGCATAAACTATACATAAAGCAAGCCCTCTGGCGGTTCACGTCTGAGCCTCGCCCTCTGACAGTGCACCAGCTGAGACACACTTGCCCTAACGCGTTGGCTGCGTAACCGTCAAGCGACGATAGGACATGTCGCGCGCTCGTGCTCGTGGGGCGCTCCAAGAATGCCTTGGGGTAGCGCGTTACTTGAGGAAAGCTAGGGCAGCGATCTGAAAATGACAGGGTTGCAAGCACACGTGCCTGAGCAGGTGACACTCGGACACAGTAGAACGCTGATGACTAGTGGTACGTTACTAAAGATCTGAAAATGACAGGG
>Ga0123519_10007759_pt1 | contig 16518 bp, 15 predicted proteins | sample YelNatPaOPRAMG02_FD_87396 | JGI IMG/M metagenome (GOLD analysis project Ga0123519, IMG submission 87396) | Hot spring microbial communities from Yellowstone National Park - Yellowstone National Park OP-RAMG-02 (version 2) | ecosystem: Environmental > Aquatic > Thermal springs > Hot (42-90C) ... | reverse complement strand
GCTCTATTTGAATAGATTTCTTAAATACTTCTATAGCTTTATTTAAATTACCACAGCTTGAGTATATCTTACCAATTTGATTATAAATCCAAAAATTATCAGAGAACTTTTCTGCTAATTCCTGTAAATAATTCAATGCAGGTTCATACTCTCCAAGAAAATAATGGAGTAAGGCAAGCTTTCCTTTAACCCATTCCTCTTTCTCTGCAAGTTTAAGTGCTTGAGTATATTCTTTAATAGCTTCCCTCAAAAGCCCCTTCTCTTCATAAAGAGAAGCAAGTGTTACAATAAATTGAAATTCAGAAGAATTAATTGCACGAGCTTTCTTTAAATAATAAATTGCTTTGTCAAATTTTTCTATACTTTCATAAAAAATAGCTATATCATAATAAATCCAGGGGTTAGTGGGATCAAGCCTGAGTGCTTTTTTAAAACTTCGCAAAGCCCGCGCCATATCTCCTTTTTTCCAATAAAGATTGCCTAAATTATGGTAAGCCTGGCTATAATCCGGTGTTAAATTTAATGCTTTAAGAAGCATCTCCTCTGCTTCTTTAAGATTGGATTTTTCCAAAAGTGCATATCCCAGATTATTATAACTTTTGGAAAGCGTAGGGTCTAATTTTATTGCCTTTTTATACTGAGTAATCGCCAGGTCTATTTTCCTCAGCTTATGATATAGATAACCTAAACCATGATAAAATTGAGCTTTATTAGGAGCCAGTTCAATTGCTTTTCTTATTTGATATAAAGCCTTACTATAATTACCCTCTTCAAAATAAATAAAACCTAAGTTATAGTAAGCCCAGGGATAATCGGGTGCTAACTTTTTAGCTTTAATAAAAGCCTCTTTTGCAAGTTCCAATTTCCCTTCCGCTTCTAACACTATTCCCATTCCATTATGAGCCTTAGCATAAGCTGGAGAAAGGAGAAGTGCCTGTATAAAAGCCTTTTTGGCTTCTTCTAAACAGCCTATATTAAACAAAGTAAAGCCAAGGCTCCCGTATGCTTCTATTAAATCTGGAGAGAATTTAATAGCTTTTTTAAAACTTTCTATTGCTTCTTTAGATTTACCAATGCGTCGTAATGCTTTTCCTAAATTATAATGCACTATCCCATTATCAGGGGATAACTCTAATGCTTTTTGATAATAATCAATTGCTTTCTCCAATTCCCCAAGGTCATAATATACATTCGCTAAATTATTAAAAACAAAACTATTTTTAACACTTACTTTTTCAAGTTCTTTCATTGCATCTGCCAGTTTACCCTCTTCTCTATAAATTGCTGCTAACCCTAAATATGCTCTCCAAAATCCTGGATCCTCCTGTAAAATCTGCTTAAATATCTCTTCTGCTTCCCTAAATTTTTTCTGATAAAACAAATCCTTACCCTCATTATAAATGGAATTTAATTTACTTTTTAGCACTTTCCAGTTCCTTTCTCAAAGAAATCTCTTTCTTTTTAGCTTCAAATTCTAATGGATTAAGCTGGTAAGATTTACAATAAGCAGCCAATGCTGCCGATAGGTTCCCTGTTCTTTCTTCCAGTTCTCCTTCCAACCAGTAAAAATCACTTAACTTAGGGTCAACTCTCTTGCCCTCCAATATTAACTTCTTTGCATCATCTAATTTATCTTCAGTAACTAACAACGCAGCCTTTAAAGATTTAGCCAGTGGAGAAAGAGGAGCAAGAAGAGAAACTTTTTCTAAATCTGCTTTAAAGTTTTCTCCAAGTTTTCTCTTAAGCCACCCCATCTGATAGTGATAACTTACTTCTTGTGGGTCCTCCTTTATTGCTAAATCAAGATAACCTTTTGCATCTTCCTTCTTTCCTAAATAGTAGCAGACCCAAGCTAGATAACTATAAGCATCTCCTGGTGAAGGCAGTAATTTTGTAGCTTCAATAAGGTATTCTTTTGCCTCCTCTAACCTATACCGATAAAAACTACATATACCCAGTCCATAATAACCAACACCTTTGAGATTTGGCTTCGTAAGCATTTCTTTATACCTCTCCAATGCACGAAAGAGAGCTTTTTTCTGAATTAGTGTCTCTATCCAACAGCTATGTGTAAGCAGGTCTAGAGGTTCTAGATCAGAAGCCAGATAAAAATACTCTTCTGCCTTCTCAAAATCATCTAAGTAATAGTAACATAAGCCCATACTAATATAAGAATGAGTAAGATGAGAGTCTAAAGAAATTGCTTGTGAAAATGCTTCTATAGCTTCCTTCCACTTTCCCTGCCATTGATACAGAAGTCCACACTTCCCCCACGCTAGAGCATCTTCTGGGTCAAGGCACTGAATCTTTTTAAATAAGCAAAAAGCAGATTCTTCTTTACCCATCTGAAGATAAAGATTACCCAAACTATGCATCGGCTCTTTCCAAGAGGGAGAAATAGCAAGTGCTTGCTTGAATAAGCTTTCTGCTTCCTCCATTTTCCCCTTTTTCTTAAAAATTATTCCCAGTGAATGATAATACTCTCGTTTATTTGAATTTAAACTTAAAAGCCTTTGATAGACTTTTTCAGCTAGCTCAAGTTTATTCTGATTAATAGCATTATACCCAAGCACCTCAAGAGCAGAAATAAATTTCTCTTCTTTAGCAATATTTAGTGCTTTTTCTAAATACTCTACAGCCTTTTCAAGCTCTTTTTGCTCCCGTTTAAGTAAACTAACATAATACCACCCCCAGTGCTGGAAGTCTGTGTGAGTGGATAGGAACTTTTCTGCAAACTCTTCCTCCTTTTTCCAATCTCCTGCTTCGATTACTACCACAAACAATCTTTCCCAGGCAGGGATAAAATCACTTTTCTGTAATACGCACCTGTGATAATAATCTATGGCTTGTGTAAACTTCCTTTCTTTCTCTGCTATAAGACCCAGGTTAAAATAAGCTTCTGGCAAAGGTTTTTCTACATCCACCGCCTTAAGTAAAAGTTGTTTTGCTTCCTCTATCTTATTTGTTCTTGCAAGAGTGGTAGCTAGATTTACTAAATAATCAGGTGTGGCAGGGGATAGAGAGAAAGCTTTGCGAAACTCCTCTTCTGCTTCATTTATTTTGCCAGTTTGTGCAAGTAATAAGCCAAGATTGTTATATACTGATGGCAAATCTGGATTTAAACTAAGTGCTTGACGAAAGGCCTCTTCTGCTTTCTCCCAATCCTGCGCATCCCAGCATAGAGTTGCTTTTAACTGCCAAAGCAAAGCACTATCAGGCAACTCTTCTAAAGCCTTTACACATTCCTCTATGGCTTCCTGTATATGACCTTCTGCAAGTAAAGATTCTATCTCTTCCAGATAAAGATTTTCCTTTTCATTCCGCACTAACCTTTCAACGCTCCTTTGGTTAAACCTTCCACCAGAAATCTCTGTAAAAGCAGGAAAATAATTAAAATTGGCAATGCTCCTAAAGTTGCAGAAGCAGCAAAAGCTGGCCAGTTCTTATTAAACTGCCCTGCAATAAAAGCTCTCATCCCTACAGCTAATGTGTATTTTTTAGGATCTTGCAATATAATCACTGGTAATAAAAAATCAGTATAGGGGAGAATAAAACTAAAAATACCTACTACAGTAAGAATAGGCCACAGTAAAGGTAAAACTACTTGCACAAAAGTCTGCCATGGAGTTGCTCCATCAATATAAGCAGATTCTTCTATCTCTCTAGGAATACTATCTATATAACCCTTAAGAATCCATGTATTAAATGGAATGCCTCCACCTGCATAAATAAGTATTAAACCACTTAAAGTATTAAGTCCAATAGCTCCTTCGGTAATAATGCCCAGCCAATTAAGTATCTTAAAAAAAGCCACCATAGCCATCATCCCTGGAAACATCTGAGCAATTATCATACCTGCCAGCCCCATTTTTCTGCCTATAAATTGAAAGCGTGAAAAAGCATATCCTGCAGTAGTTGTAAGGAAAAGTGCAATCAAAGTGCTTGTAGTGCATACTATAAAGCTATTTTTAATCCACAACAAAAAATCTGTTTCTCTAAAAAGATAAATATAGTGATCTAAAGTAAAGCGCTTTGGCCAAATACTTCCACCACTTTGAAACACATTTGCAGCATTTAACGAAGTAATAAATACCCAAAAAGCTGGGAAAAGCACAGCGACAAGCAAAATCATTAAGACAAAATGGGTTAGTATTAAAATCCACCTGTTTTGTTTCTTCATAATTCTTTAAACGCTCCTGTAAGTTTAAAATTTAAAGCACTTAAAGTTGCTATAAGCAAAAATATTATTACTGCGTAAGCACAGGCCAGTCCATAAAAAGCTGTGTTAGCCTGTCCAAAAGCAAGTTTATAAGTATAAGAGACTAAAATATCAGTAGCTCCTGCTGGTGTAGCTGCAGAAGGCCCACCAGGCACAGGAGGCCCTCCTGCAGTAAGCAGGTAAATTCCTGTAAAATTATTAAAATTAAACGCAAAACTACTAATTATTACTGGCAACATTGCAGCCCGCAACATTGGAAGTGTTATAAAACGAAACGCCTGCACTTTATTTGCTCCATCCACACTTGCAGCCTCATATAATTCTTGTGGAATACTTTGAAGTGCCCCCAGGGCAATAGACATCATAAATGGGAATCCAAGCCAGAGGTTCACTAGGATTACCGAAACCCTGGCCCAAAACGGCTCATCTAACCACGGGATTGGCGATAACCCTAAATACTGATGAAGTAAATAATTAATAGAACCATGAGAAGTATTAAGCAAGCCACCCCACATTAGAACACTTATAAAAGAAGGAATAGCCCAAGGGATAATAAACAGGGTTCTGTATATCTTTTGTCCACAAAAACCTTTCTGGTTTAAAAATAATGCCAATGCAAGCCCGATTATAAGCTGAAACCCTACACTGCAAACTGCCCATAGAACTGTCCAGAAAAAAATACTTACAAATACCCTAAACTCTTCTCCTTTAAATATATCCAAATAATTAGCTATACCAATAAAATTGAATTTTTCATAATGATATGGGAAACTATAATTTGTAAAAGAGATATAAAGCGAATAAATATTAGGAAGAAGTGTAAGAAAAGTCAAAAATATAAAAGCTGGCAATACATAAAAATAAGGATTAACAGTCTTAAGCCACTCCTTTTTAATCATCGTAACAACCTTTCTATTGCAGCTTTCATCCTTCTGCAGGCTATATTTATACCTTCATCTGGCGGGACCTGCCCTTTTACAATTAAAGTTAATTCTTCTGCCATAGGTTGCCATATACAGGACATTACAGGTATATTTGGCATAGGTTCCCCAAGTTCTGCAGATTTAATAAATGCCTGCATATCGGGGTCATTAGCAATTGCAGGGTCTTGCCAGGCAGACCTGCGTGCAGGAATACGCTGCAAGGCTTTATAAATTTTAAGTTGATTTTCTAAAGAATTCATAAATTTAACAAACTTTAAAGCTTCATTAATATGTTTAGCTTTTTTATTTACCATAACTCCCAGCACTCCAACAAGTGGATGTGGATACTTCCCATCTTTAAAAGGTGGAAAGGGCATAACACCGTAATTAATCCCTGCCTTTTTATAATCTCCCACAGCCCATGGGCCGTTTATTATCATTGCAACCTTTTCACCCATAAATTCTGATTGCATAGAATCGTAATTAGTCCCAAGGGGTATTAATTTGTATTTGCCACTCATTAAATCATAAAGCAAAGTAGCTGCTTCCACTGCCTGTGGTCCGCATAAACCTAAATCTTCTGGAATGTAACCCTTTTCTTTGTCATAACCAAAAGCATAAGCTCCTCTAGCAGAAAAAAAAGGATAACAATAATAAAAATTAGTAATATCAAATAAAAAACCAAATTTGCCCTTTTCTTTATCTGTTAAACTAACTGCTTCTTTTAAAAGCTCTTCCATTGTAGAGGGCAGGGTAGGTAAGAGATTTTTATTATAAATAATGGCTATTGCTTCTACAGTAAGTGGTAAGCCGTCGCGTTTACCTTCATAACTCATACCAGCAAGACTAAGCGGAAGGAAATCTCTTTCTTCTTCAGAAGTTAAAAAACCCTCTGGTAAAGGTAAAATAAGATTTGCCGCTCCAAATATACCTATCCAATCCTGAGGGCCTGTAATTATATCCGGCCCCTGCCCAGTGGGAGCTGCTATCTGAAACTTATTTTGCAAATCACTAAATGGAACTGTAAAGACTTTTACTTCTACTCCAGTACTGTCACGAAATTCTTTAGCCAATCCCCGTAACATTTCTATTTCTGACTGATTAACCATACCTGTCCATATAACTACAGAAGGTGGCTCTACCTTTTTGGCACAACTCCAGAATAAAAATACTAATATTATTAATATTATACCTTCATTAACTCTTCGAAACATCTCTGTTTATTTCTAGAGGTGTAGTAGTTTTCCTTCTTTTAAAATCTGTTCTAATAGAAAAACTAACCTGGAATAATTAGCTAAAAATTTTCTTTTACTGCCTATATTAAACTGGTATGCAATTTTGCTATCTAACTGCTCCAGTATTGCTTTAATATCTTTTAGGCTAGCTTCCATTTCTTTCCTGCCAATAAAAGAGTATCTAATAAAAAGCTTGCGGTTATTTAACATCTCGTTAAACAATCTGTATAGAAAATAAAATTCAATTGCTTCTTTAGGTATATCTATTCCTGCAAAAGGATTTCTACCAAACAAAACCTCCCCTTTATTTTTCCAAAGCCATATTTCTTGTGGAAAAACTCTTGCTATTACACTTAATTCTAAAAAAGTAATTAAATAAAAATCAAAAGAAACTTTCCTGAGTTTCTTTTTAAACTGGTAAAACCTCTTTAAAATTTCTGGGGTAATATCTTCAAGAATTACCAGAACTTTTCTCTCTAACCACACTAAAGAGACAAGTTCATGAGGAAATTCATTTTTAATTAAATTTATTACTCTTTCTATCTCTCTTTTGTTTTTAAATGCTAGCATGCTCTATGTTATGGCTTATAAAGAGCTTAACCCTTTTTAAGGGCTTTTTAGCTTGAATCTAATTATTATTCATATATAATAAACTTTATATAATCCCTCCACCACTTTTCCCCTCTACCTATTTCAACAAATTTTTCTTCATATAAAACAATAAATTCAATAAACCAGATAAAAAGCAATAAAGTTATACCTAAAATCCCTGAAAAAAGAAATGCAGGGAAATTTCCACTATTAAGAAAAACTCTAATATCCCATTCTAAAAACTTCTCCATTATCAAAAAACAGGGGGGAAGCAAAAAGTATATTTTAATAAGTGCCTGTCTTGTAGTAAGAAAAAATGCAATAAAGCCAAATTCTACTGTTTTATTAAGTGGCCCTTTGGGGAAATAACTGCTTAACTTTGTATATAAAACAGGCCCACCAAAAACCATTACAAAAAGCAAATGTAAAAAACTCCTTCCTCCAAACCAGATAAAAAGTGCTACTATATAAACAATAAAGGTAATTAAACTGTAGATAATTCTAATCCATCGCCCCTTTTGCAAAAGATAAAAATTAATTTCAAGTAATAATCTTAATCCTGCAAAAAAAACTATCCACCAAATAAGCCCTATAAATAATTTCCACAAATCTAACACCTTTCTCCTATTCTACCATCCACTATACCCATAAGTTCTGCAATCTCATCTAAAAAAGAAAAGAAAAACTCCTCCATTTCTACCCGCTTCTTAAACCTTGACAAATCTCTTCCTTCTGCAACGCTCGCCATCGCAGACAAATTTACTTTCCATTTTTTTTGAACAGTTCCAAGTATATCAAAACTATGCAGATGCTCACCCTCTCCTTCTGCCACCCACGCAAGTGCCTGTAATACTAGTCTTATCCAGAGATAGCTTTCTTTTAATATTTCTTTAAGTTCCTGGTGACTTCGCACCTTTAAATAATTCCATCTCAAAGTTAAATACTCACCTTTTAAATAAACATCACACTGTCTCCAAAGCATTGGTAAGGAAGGGGAAAGCATTTTAAATATATTTTTACCATAAACAATTTTATGGTTTAGTTTTATATCTAAAGCTTGAAGTGGAGTATAAATTGATAAATACTCAAGCTCTGATTCTATAAATACAAGGGGGGAAATAACTTTTTTATTCTGCAAAGCCAGAAGAAATCTTAGGAATTTTTTATCTTCAAATAAAGAAAAATCCTTCCCAATTAAAATCAAATTTGTATTAAGCCACTGCGGATGATACTCTTCTGAAAGGTCTTTATAAATTAGTATAGAAATAATCTTTGTAAATCTGTTAAACTCCTCTGTAAGAATACTTACAAAATCTTTCTGAGAAATCACAAATAAAAAGTTTCTTTATTTTATGATTTCTTCCTTCTTCTTTTTGAGAAGGAAGTTATCCACTTGCAAGTAATGAGGAAGGGGAAAGAAGCTCTACAGGAGGTAGTGATAGTGTCATTGCAAAACAAAACAATCTCTTATTTTCTGGAGCTAAATTCCAAATCCAGGATAAAAGACTTACGTCTTAGAAAGTAGTTCCCTCGGGCTTTTTATTTCTAATTGTGGATAATTATATTTAAGATTTACATAATTATAAAGTTGCATCTTAGTTGTATTTACTATATGACGGAAGTCCCAGCTTACCAAAACATCAATCTTATTAACTGTTGCTATTGCTATATGCTGTGCATCTACCCTGTTTACTTCACTTACTATACCTTCTTCAATATAATGCTCCGCTAACTTGTAAGCTTCATCATTTAAAGTTACATACTCTTTGTATTCTTCTGGTATTTCATTAACTAAGTTCCTAATATTAATGGATGCTTCTTTCAGTTCTTTTAATGTTAAATCTGAAATTACAACAGTTTTTAATCCCATTTTTATCTCTTCTATCAGCTTCAAAGTCCATTCCATAAACTCTTTGTCAAAACAAAATACTGAAGTATCTAAATATAGTCTCTTCATACTGTTTTTATCATTGCTATAAAGTTATTTAGTTTTTTTGAGCAAATATAATCATTCTCCTAGAGAATGGACTAAAGATTTCTCCATCCCAGTTCCCATAGACTTCTTTTATTTCCATTCCAGAAGATTTTAATAGACTATTTACCTCGGTTAAATTATATAAGCGTAAATAAAAAGTTGTTTCTTTTCTTTCTTCTCCCTTTATCATTATTCTCCTGGTCTTAACAAAACCACTTTTAGGTTCAAAAGAAGGAAAGTCAATCATAAAATTATCTTCCCTCTCAACAACCATACAGGGCAAGTAATATTTGATAAAAGAATCTCTATTTAATATGTCTAAACAAAAAACCCCTTTAGGTTTAAGTACACGTATTACTTCTTTTATTACTGATAAATTTTCTTCTTCACTTAACAAACCAAAAGAAGTAAATAAAAACAGAACTGTAGAAAAAGATTTGTCTCCAAAAGGCAATTCTCTCATATCTCCCTGGATGTAAAAAGGGAATTTATTACTATTTTCTCTAGCCCGTTTAAGAAATCCAAACATAATATCTAACCCTATTACTTTATATCCTAAAGAAGATAATAAATTACTATGTCTACCATAACCACAGGCTAAATCTAATATATAACCACTAAAACCTGGCGGGATATGTTTAAGTAGAAAATCTATTTCTTTCTGAGTTTTAATGTCATTTGTTAAGTTTTCGTAGAAATAAATATACCATTGAGGGTCAAATAATTTAGTTAACTCTGAATTTAGCTTTATCTTCTAAAGTCCCCCCTTAAATGTGCCGATCTTAATCCTAATTTTTTGGTTTTATTTCCCTACGAAAATACCTGGGAAATCTTGGGTATTCATATCTTTTAGTATTTTACAACATTCCCCAACTTGCTACATCATAGGTATTTTTATTCCCTTTTGTTTTGCTGTAATCTTTGCTTCTTCATAACCTGCATCTATATGTCTGGCTACCCCTATACCTGGGTCACAGGTAAGTACTCGCTCTAGTCGTTTTTCTGCTTCTTCTGTTCCGTCTGCCACCACTACCATTCCAGCATGTAAAGACAAGCCAATCCCTACTCCTCCTCCATGATGAACAGAAACCCAGTGAGCTCCACACGCTGTATTTAGTAGAGCATTTAATATCGGCCAATCGGCAATTGCATCACTTCCGTCTTTCATCTGCTCTGTTTCTCTATGGGGTGATGCTACAGAACCAGCATCTAAATGGTCTCTACCAATTACAATCGGTGCTTTTATCCTGCCTTTGCGGACAAGATGGTTTATTCTTAATCCAAAATCTTTTCTTTCTCCATATCCTAACCAGCAAATTCGAGAAGGTAGTCCTTGAAATTTTACTTTTTCTCTGGCTTTTTTAATCCAGCGACAGAGAGCCTGGTTCTCCGGGAAAGTTTCCAGCACAAGATCATCTGTTACATAAATATCTTCAGCATCTCCAGAAAGTGCAACCCATCGAAACGGCCCTTTCCCCTCGCAAAATAAAGGTCTTATATAAGCAGGCACAAAGCCAGGGAAATCAAATGCATTTTCTACTCCTGCTCGCTTCGCCTGTCCACGAATATTGTTACCATAATCAAATACAATAGCACCTCTTTTCTGAAACTCTAACATTGCTTCTACATGACGAGCAATACTTTCTAATGCTAATTTCTTATACTTCTGGGGATTATCTTCGCGAAGTTTTAAAGCTTCCTGGTAACTCATTCTCCCCGGCACATAACCATTTAGTTCATCATGAGCTGATGTCTGGTCTGTAACTACATCTGGCAAATAGCCAAGCTTTAATATTTCTGGTAATATATCACTAGCATTACCAATAAGTCCAATAGAAATTGGCTTCTTTTCCTGTTTAGCTTTTTCTACCCAATCAAGTGCTTCTTTTAGGTTTTCTGTTATAAGTTCACAATAGCCGGTCTCTACACGTCTTTTAGCCCTTTGAGGGTCTACTTCTACTGCCAAGCATATCCCCTCATTCATAGTTATAGCAAGAGGTTGAGCTCCTCCCATCCCTCCAAGCCCTGCAGTTAAGACCCACTTCCCTTTCAAAGAGCCATTAAAATGCCTGTTAGCTAAAGAGGATAGTGTTTCATAAGTTCCCTGTAATATTCCCTGTGTTCCAATATAAATCCAGCTACCTGCTGTCATTTGTCCATACATTATAAGTCCTTTTTTTTCTAGCTCTCTAAAGTAATCCCAGTTAGCCCATGCAGGTACTAATAGTGAATTGGCAATTAAGACCCTCGGTGACCACTTATGTGTAGTAAATATGGCTACAGGTTTACCTGATTGAATTAGTAGAGTTTCATCATCCTCCAATTCAGTTAAGCTTTTTACAATTGCTTCAAAACACTCCCAGTTGCGAGCTGCTTTTCCTGTGCCACCATAAACAATAAGTTCATCAGGCTTTTCTGCTACCTCTGGATCCAGATTGTTCATTAACATACGCAAAGCTGCTTCCTGTCCCCAGCCTTTACAATTTAATTTACTGCCCCTAAAAGCTCTAATAGGTTTTCTAACAGTAATCATAGCTTTTTATACCCCCCCTAAAAAGATTATTTTTTATGTTCCACCCACTCCTTAATCTGGAATTAATCCAAACTCATTCTTTAAATAATAAACTCCTGATTTATCTGATAGGTTTGCCAGTTGAAGAACTTCTTTAAGTTTGTTAATCAAAGTAACAAAATCACTTCCATCTAGTGGGTAGTTAACTACACTTACTTTAATAACAATGTCAGTAGCTAAATCTTTATCCAATTGAAATGCAGTTATTAACCTCTCTCCTATACTTATCGCTCTTTTTTTACTTGTTTCCGGCATAAGTATTGCAAACTGGTTTTTGTCAAATAAAGATACAATATCTACTTTGCGTAAATTACTTGTAAGTAAACTCGCAAACTTTTTTATAAACTTACTTTTAAATTCTAAAGAATTGGAAATTTTTTGAGACCTGGGTGTTAAAAGTATTAAAGAACACATACGTTGAAATCTTTTAGAACGATAGATTTCTTCCTGAAGCCTTTCCTTTAGATATTTCTCTGTATAAATCCCGGTAAATTCATCACGGAGAGTTAGAGAAGGAAGAGAAGCAAAAAATACTGCTTTTTCCTCTACTTCTACAATAAGTCCTGAATAAAATATAATTAAGTTTATAATTATTTCTTTAGACAACTCCAAAAAGTTGAAAGCTGTAATAATAGGGCAGGAAAAAGTATCTTGAACTTCTAAATGGTTAGATAACTTTTCTATGAAAGGAATAATCTCTTGTGGCGCAAGAAAACTTAAAGGAAAAACTATTAAGAGTTTCTCTTCTCCTTTAATGTTTTCTTTAAGTAGTTCAATTAATTTTTCTATGGAGAGCTTCTCCCCTTTAATAACCTGACTATAATTTCGGGTTATCTCAAACGGTGGACCTAACCACAAAGAAGGAATTTTTGCAAAACTTTCTATACGGTTTAAACCTATATACTGAAAATCTCTAGAATAAATATACAAGATTAATCTACCCAAATCTTCTTGTTGAACTTCCACTTAATACCACACTCCTTAGAGTATTAAGCTAATTACAAAATTTGCTCAAACCTTTGATGAATCTTAGCTAAAGTCACCTTACCTTTTACCTTTAAAGAAAACACAGTCAACTTAATATTTTACTCCCAAAAATGCAATTAAAAAACCACATAGCTCTATGTTTAACTGCATTATTTGGATTTATAATTCTATATCTCTTATCAAAATCCCTTTAAAATTTAGATTATACTAAAAAAGGGGAAAAATAGCCTATGAAAAGTATTTTAAAAAAGAAATGCGAAATTCTTAACATTGCCGTGAAAAATTTTCTATTGACATTATTTAAAATTTTAGTTACTATTACATTAATTATATTGTTAGGAGAAGAGAAGCCTATGGAACCAATTAAATCCCGGGCATTTAATTCTGTTAATAAACTTTCAGTAAAAGCCTTATTTGATGAAAACAGAAAAGCCGCTGAATTAGGTAATTACGCGGGGAGGGATACGGTAACCCTGTCATCAAAAGGGCTGGAAGCTTCACCTCAAAAGCCTGACCTGGAATTTTTTAAAACAGCAATATTGAAAGCTAACTCATCTTCAGAGGTAGAATCAGGCAAAAAGCTAAACATATATACGAAGGACAGGGAAGTTAACCAGATCGAGGTGGGAGGTCCTTATGTCGGTATGGAATTCCATCACAGTTCTATCCAGCCAAATAGGATAAGCTTTTTCTATCCAGTTGCCAATACTATAGATTTAAGCGAAGGTTACTGGCAAAGAGGGAATTATCCGGTAATGACTTTTCAATTGAAGGTTGGAGGAAAACCTGTGGAATTAACAGGAGAAAAACTTTTTAACTGCAATCTTTCTCCAAAAAAGAAATAATGATAAATACAGCAAAAAAGAACCTGGTGGATGAGAAAACAGGTGTTTTTAATGTTTACCCGATGGATTTTAATGAACTCAAGGATTATCTCCACTTTTGCGGGGATGAGATGGGAGCGCCCTTCTATTATTTGAATGGCGGAATCTGGTATCACGGCAATGCCTGGTATGCACTGGCTTTGATTGCGGCGGGTAAAAACGATTCTGCACTAAAATTTATTGAAGAGACAATGACACTTGACGGAATTATGAAAGGTCCCAACGGTCAGCCCACTATGTATGAATGCAGGAACGGAAACAGTAAGGATCCAGAAGTTTATGGGAAAGTAGATAAACCACAATTTTTATGGGCGGCCGCTTGGTATCTTTACACACTTTATAATCTTTTAGGATATAGAGAGAACGAATGGAATATAGGCTTTGAACCTTATATGCCAAAAGGATCTGAGAAGATAGAATATGAACTCATTATCGGGGGGAAACCCATAAAAGTAGTCAATAATGGAGTTGGAAGTTATATCAGAAACATAAAATATGACGGCGTCTCATATCCCTCCACTGTGGTTCCCGAAGATATCTTGCTTCAAAATAAGGTAGAAATTACTATGGGAACTCCCGAAACTCCTTACATATCTTCCACCAACTCAATTCTTAGGGAACCGTCTTTTGATGAAAACTCAGGAAAAATGAATTTTACTTTGAAGGCATTTCCTGGACATTCTAACAAAACAAAAATCATATCTCCCTTAAACCCCAAAAACATCTTATTAAATGGAAAAGATTTTAAGGGAAGTTATAAGGTTGAAGAAAAAGATGGGCTTTACATAATAAACATTAACTATTGCCAAGAGAATGCACTGGACAAACTCGAACTGCATTTTGATTTGTCAAAGTCTACAGGAAGGAAAGAGGAAATAGCTCCCAGAACACTGGCAATTATAGATGAATCCACCACATTGAGCCTTCAGGAGAAATAGTAAACGAGGTCACCTATGAGGGTCATTAGGGTCAGACATTGAATATGGAAGTTTTGGGTGAATTTAAACCAGAAGGTATTCCTCCTTTAAGTCTTGTTGGGGGGTAGGAATTCTTAGATTTCATTGATTCTGCGGAACAAATTTTTCTTTTATTTTACTCTTGACTTCAGGAATTTTGCTTTCTTTTATGCATTTTTTAATGTCTTCCATAATCAGCGTAATGTCTTCGCTGGTAACATTGGTAGCTTTTAAAATATTTTCAATATCTGTTTTTAAGGTTGTTATTTCTTCCTGAGTCAATCCAATATCACTCATAATTTTCTGCATATCATCTACAAGTTTTGCTGCATCATCCGGGGTAACTTTTTTGTCTGCAAGTGCATTGCTCAAATCTGTAGCTAATTTAGTTACATCTTCTTGTGGAGGCTTTTTCGCTCCTTCAAGGCTCTGATAAAGGTCCTCTGCAAATGTATTTACTTCCTCCTTTGGGACTTGAGCCTTTCCAGCAATATTTGTCAGGTCTGTTTTTAATTTCTGCAGATTTGCTTTTGTTTGTTCAGAAACTGTAGGTCTAGCAGTAGGTATGCTTATAATAGGGGTTTCTCTTTTTAAGAACCTAGGAAAAGCATTCTCATTAATAGAGCCTATAAAGAAAATAGAAAATAAAAAAACTAACAAAATACGCATCTGTGTCCTCCTTTCTTTATTAATTATTTTATCCCTACCCCGCCTTTATTATATTCTATTAATCGTTAAAGTCAAGCATTTTTTCAGAGTAAATGCTAGATTTTTTTTAGCATTGATTGGCCTTGATGTGCTTGCGTATAGGCGATGTTGTGTTAGGAATATGGGTAGAGTGACCAAAGTGAGTGAAGCCGCTTATACCGCTGTTAGATGCTATGTCGTAAAAATTTGGTCGCCTGTCCTTTAATACATCATTATATTCATTGATCATTTTATTATTTGCTTGCTTTTCATCAATCTCTAAAATTGAAACAGCGATTTCGTTTTCTGGAGCAAAAGAAAGAATTTTCCCGTCAAAAGATGTAATTTGGCTTATACCAGTAAAAGTAAATTCGTCTTCACCTCGTTTTTCATTGCCGATTCTGTTTGCCGTTACGGCGAATACTCTATTCTCAAGGCACCGAGTAACCATAGCATTTTGACAATATGGCATAACTAAGTTGGAGGGGTGAGCGATCACTTGGGCACCTTTTAGAGCTAAAGTCCTGCAAACTTCAGGAAAGATCCAGTCGAAACAAATCATTACCCCAATTCTTACGCCATTTATTTCATACACTCGTAAAGGCTTGTTTCCGGGAGAAAACCAGAACTTTTCTTTATTGAAGAGGTGGATTTTTCGATAAGTATCAATTACTTTTCCGTCAGAAATAATGAGTGAAGAATTGTATATTTTATCTTTATCTGCTTCGATAAATCCACCAACAATAGTTGCCCCTGTTTTATTAGAAAGCTCAACCAGAAATTCGGCAGTTTGGTCATGAGCTGTTTCGGCTAATTCATTTACTTCTTCTTTCGAGATAAACGTGTAGCCAGTTGCAAACAACTCTGGCAAAACTAATAGGTCAGCCTTAGCATCATTGATTAGTAAACGAACCTCATTGAAATTTTTCTCTTTTGCTCCGAATATGGGTGAACTTTGTATGTATCCTATTTTCATAGACTTTTACGATATGGTGTCTAACGGGACACTGGATTTACTAATCGAATCGCACCTTTAAAGTCTTTTTAATACTCGCAATTATTGGACGAAGTGCGAACCTATTTTGAGCAAGAATTTCTGCCCTGACGAGCAAAAATTCATTTCCCCCAGCCCCCCTTTTCTTTTTGCCCGCCCGTATTGCCCACTTCGCGGGCGAGCCACCGATTTTTTATTATAATACCAAATCAGCCCAATTTTCAAATGAATTATCCTTAAAATCCTTGCTTGCTTTGTCAAAATAAACCCAACGCCCGCGATAATTTCGGTCTGAGTTAGCAACTATTCCACCCAAAAGTTTTTTGCCTTTTTTGTTTTCGTTTTGAATATACTTATATAAGCCGTCAATTTTTGGACCAGCAACTTGCTTTGTTAATCCGGCTTTGGTATCAAATAAACCAATCCTTCCATCTTTCAACTTCACAATAAAATCAACATAAAATGGTTTTTGTTCTCCATTTTCATAAGGCACAG
>Ga0123519_10007749_pt1 | contig 16524 bp, 15 predicted proteins | sample YelNatPaOPRAMG02_FD_87396 | JGI IMG/M metagenome (GOLD analysis project Ga0123519, IMG submission 87396) | Hot spring microbial communities from Yellowstone National Park - Yellowstone National Park OP-RAMG-02 (version 2) | ecosystem: Environmental > Aquatic > Thermal springs > Hot (42-90C) ... | reverse complement strand
TAAGATATGCTGCAATAAACGGATGAACCCCGGGGATAAGTTTCCGGGTTTTTATTTTTTCAACAATTCCTGAGAGGTTCATTTCTATTTCATCAGGCAACAGGATGGTAGATTTCACTTCTCCTGTGCCTTTGCATGCCGGGCATTTTTCTTCTGTGACGATATTCATTTCAGGTCTCACCCTCTGCCGGGTTATCTGCATTATTCCGAATTTTGTCAGGGGCAGTATACTGTGTTTGCTTCTGTCGTATTGCATTTCCTCTTTCATCTTTTCGTAAAGCAGTTGCCTGTTTTCCGGCGATTGCATATCAATGAAGTCAATAACAATAATTCCGCCCATATCTCTCAGTCTTATCTGGCGTGCGATTTCAGTTGCGGCGGCAAGGTTCACCTCAAGGGAATTTGCTTCCTGGTCGGTACCTGTTCTTGCCCTGTTTCCGCTGTTCACATCTATTACATGTAGAGCTTCAGTATGCTCAATAATCAGATAGGCTCCGTGCCAGAAGGAGACTGTGCGCCCGAAAAGTGCCTTTATCTGTTTGGTTACTCCGAAATGATCGAAGATTGGCAGGCTTCCATTATAAATTTTTACTATATTTTCCTTTTCCGGAGCAATTTCCTTTACATATTTTTTTATTTCATTCAGCAGAGCCTCATCATTGACATGGATGCTGTTAAATGAAATATTGAGTATATCGCGCAGTATTGCAGTAATTCTGCTTATTTCACCTATAAAAAGACGGGGTGCCTTAATATCTTTCCGGATACTTGTAAAAGCAGATTCCCATTTTTTTATAAGCTCTCTCAGTTCAGCGTCAAGGACAGCAACTTTTTTACCTTCGGCTGCAGTCCGGACAATAACACCGTAATTCTGAGGCTTAATGCTCTGAACAAGTGTTTTAAGCCTGTTTTTTTCTTCCTGGCTCTCTATTTTTGTTGATACTGATACTTTATTGGAGAATGGTATCAGAACAAGGTTTCTGCCGGCCAGTGAGACTTCGGATGCCAGCCTTGGGCCCTTTGTGGAAATGGGTTCCTTAATGATCTGTACAATTACAGTCTGGCCGACATTAAGTACATCACCTATCTTTCCTTCCTTGTCAATGTCAGGTTCAGGTTTTACTTTATGAAGAGGAACTGTTTTCCCCTTTTTCTGAACCGCTGAAAGGTAATATTTATGAAGCGACCGGAACTGAGGTCCAAGATCAAAATAATGAAGAAAAGCATCCTTTTCATAACCCACATTAACAAATGCAGCATTGAGACCGGGCATTATCTTTCTTACCTTTCCAAGGTAAATATCCCCGACTGAGAATCTGACATTACGTTTTTCCCTGTGCAGCTCTACCAGTTGTTTATCTTCCAGTAAAGCCAGAGAAATTTCCTCATCACCTGCATCGATGATTAAATCCCTGCTTTCCACTTTCCCTTATAATCTGAAATAACAAAATTATTCTTTCTCAGAAAAGAAAATACAATAAACCTAAAGACCCGGAGATCTTTAGGTTTATCATGTAGGTTCCGCAGACCACTAAAAGTTTTTTACTTTTTCTTATGCCTGTTCTTCCTCAAGCGTTTTTTACGCTTATGCGTGGCCATCTTGTGCCTTTTCCTCTTCTTCCCGCTTGGCATATACAATTACTTTTTTACGTGTGCTTTTACTTTATTAACAAACGACTTAGCCGGTTTGAATGAAGGAATGTTGTGAGCAGGAATAATAATTGTGGTATTTTTTGAAATGTTCCTTGCTGTTTTTTTAGCTCTCTTCTTGATTACAAAGCTTCCGAACCCGCGGAGGTATACATTATTACCATTTACCATTGAGTTTTTTACCGTTTCCATAAAAGCTTCAACGGTTTTCTGAACTGTCACCTTTTCAATGCCGGTGGTTTTTGCAATTTCGTTAACAATGTCTGCTTTAGTCATGTTTCTGAAGTTTTAAATTCAACAATTTATTTTATTAAAAGTTATTTTCAACCCTGCAAATATAAAAATATTATTTATTTAATTTGAAACACTTACATAAATTTTTTGTTTTTTATCAGTAGTGTCCGGATAAAATCAAGGGGATTCCTCCCTTTGGTCGGAATGACGGGGCATTTTGAAGGGATACGGGAAGGGGGGCGGTGCGGTTAACGCACCGCCCACCTTCCCCCTGTTCCATCCTTACAACCCGTCATTCCGAATGAGTCCCGGTGCAAACCGGGACGAATGAGGAATCCCATTATTTCAGTAATGTAGTTTAAAGTGACAAACATTCTTTATTCCTTTCCTGTCATAATAAGTGCAATACACTTTCTGAATAAATTATTATCCGGACAATAGTGATTTTTTATTTTTTATTACCCTCTAAAAAACAATTAAATGGTATTAAATCCCGGAGCAAGCTCTGGACATAAATTTACTGGGCAAGCCCCGGGAAATTAAACCAAAACTTTCCGTCCGCCGGCTATGTCGCTCGAAGGCCGAAGCGGAACGTGAAAGTGGATTAAAAATCTTATTTCAGGTTTACTGTATGAAATGCAACCTTTGGAGCACTTTTTTTCTTAACTTTACATCATGAAAAACCAATATTTATATTTATGTCTCTCAATAAAGTTATTCTCATTGGAAATGTAGGAAAAGATCCGGTTGTCAGGTATTTTGACAAAGGGGTTGCCAAAGCTACTTTTCCGCTTGCAACAAGTGAAGCCTACCGGAACCAGAACGGTGAACTTGTTACGGAAACTGAATGGCACAATATAGTGTTGTGGAGGGGTCTTGCCGAAGTTGCTGAAAAAACTGTGAAAAAAGGGACACAGTTATATATTACAGGCAAAATAAAAACAAGATCCTATGTTGACAAGGACGGTAATAACAAATACATTACTGAAATTCTTGCTGACACAATGTTTGTGCTCGACCGCAAACAGGGAACTGCGACAACATCTTCAGGGACTGGAGGAGAACAGGCTTCACCTGCTCCGCCACCATACAACAGTAACGGCAACAAAATTACCGATATAATTAAGGAACCGGAAAAGCCTGTTGACTTAAACGATAATGGTGACTATATGGCAAAAACGGAAGATGATTTACCGTTTTAGTCTAACCAAAACAACTCACAATTGGGAACTGTTAAACTTTTCTTTTATATAATATCTTTAACAGTTGTCAGGTTTGAAATATCCGACATCCGTATCATAACCGGTTTTGTCATAATTGCTCTTTTGCTCTTTTTTTCTGCCTGCATGTCGGCATCTGAAGTTGCTTTCTTTTCACTTGGCCCAAATGATTTACAGAAAATAAAATCAAAGAAAACAAGGAGCGCACAGACCATAATAATGCTTTTAAGCAAACCTGATGAACTTCTGAGCACAATAATTGTGGCAAATAACCTCGTGAATGTCGGAATAGTCATCCTCTCAGCTTTCCTGTCAGTTGAACTCTTTGACTTCAGCAGTTCGCCGGTAGCAGGATTTATTATCCAGGTAGTAGTCATTACCTTTCTTATTCTTCTTTTCGGCGAAATTCTTCCGAAAGTATATGCCACCAGAAATCATCATGCTATTGCTCTGTTGATGTCATATCCCCTTTTTATCCTCGGAAAAATTCTTAGACCCGTTACACTGATTCTTATCAAATCGACCAATTTCATAAAAGGGGAAAAATTAAGACATAAGCCCAAAATAAGCATGGAAGATATTTCTGATGCTCTTGAACTCACCTCCGGCAAACTTGAAGAAGAAGAAAAAATACTTAAGGGAATAGTTAAATTCGGAAATATCAGTGTAAGTGCCATAATGTGCCCAAGAGTAGATGTTACAGCCATTGATATTAAATCAGGTTTCCGCACTATTATACCGGTGATCATAGAATCGGGTTTTTCAAGAATACCGGTGTACTCGGGCTCGTTCGACAATGTTGTGGGAATTTTATATGCTAAGGATGTGCTGCCATTTATCGGCAATTCTGACTCATTTAAATGGCAATCACTGATCAGACCTCCCTATTTTGTGCCTGAAACAAAAAAAATCAATGACCTGCTGAAGGAATTTCAGATAAAAAAAATCCATATGGCTGTTGTAATTGATGAATATGGAGGAACTTCGGGCATTGTAACACTCGAAGACATTCTTGAGGAAATAGTGGGGGAAATATCTGATGAAAGCGACGAGGAAATACCTCTTTACAGGCAGATTGATAAAAATACATATATCTTTGAAGGCAAGATTTTACTTAACGATTTTTACAGGATTCTTAATATTGAAGAAGATCCGTTCAGTGACATAAAAGGAGATTCAGAAACACTTGCCGGACTTCTGCTTGAGATCACAGGGGAAATACCACAGAAAAATAAACTTATTGAATACGGAAAGTTTTCATTTTTAATTGAATCAGCCGACAAAAGAAGAATAAAAGAAATAAGAGTTACAATTAAAGACGATAATGCTTAAAATAAGGAAATCTGATACTCTCATTCCCATTTTTTTGCTGCTGATGGTTCTGGCGTGCAGGGGGAAAACCATGCCAAAACCGAGAGGCTATTTCAGGATAGATTTCCCGGAGAAACAATATATCCTGTATGATACAACCTGTCCCTTCAGTTTTGAATATCCCGTGTACGGAAAGATATCATATGATGTGGGCGATCACTCCGAGCCCTGCTGGTTCAATCTGGTTTTTCCCGACTTCAGAGCCACCCTGTATGTAAGTTATCAAAAAGTCAACGGAAATCTTCCGGTCATTCTGAAAGAGGCAAATGAGATTGTTTACAGTCATTCAGTAAAAGCTGATGCAATAACGGAGCAACCCTGGTATAACAGTGAAGAAAGGGTTTTCGGTTTACTTTACAATATCAAAGGTAATACAGCATCATCAGTACAGTTTGTTCTTACCGACAGTGTGAATCACTTCCTCAGAGGTGCCCTCTATTTTTCAGCATTGCCAAATGAGGATTCCCTTGCTCCGGTTATAGATTTTTTCCGGCAGGATGTAGTGCATTTTATTGAATCGTTCAGATGGAAAGAAACAAATTAATACCGGAGAAATGGGTTGCATAACAAAACATTATCTGAATAAATATTCTGTTCTGGGTGTGTGGAAAATAGAAGAAGACATTAAAACTCTTCTTGGTATGGTGGATCTTGACAGGGAGGACCGGAAAAAATTCCGGGAATTCAGGAGTAACTCACGTAAACTTGAATTCCTGAGTGTAAGAGCACTGCTTGCAGAACTTCTCGGTAAAGAAGCAAAAATAGTATATAATAAAAACAACAAACCGTTTCTGAGGGATGGAAGCCATTTCATAAGCATCTCCCATTCATACCGTCTCACTGCCATTCTTTTAAGTACCAACGAACAGGTTGGAATAGACCTTGAATATATGAATGCAAATATCTCGGCTTTTGCATCAAAGTTCATTAACAGGAAAGAAAAAATAATAAAAGAGCCTTCCCAGATTAAATATCACCTTTATCTTCACTGGTGCGCAAAGGAGGCTTTGTATAAAATATGCGACAAGGAGGGTATAAGTATGAAGAACAATATTATAATAGAGCCTTTTGACCTGAAAGATTCCGGAGAAATAAAGGGCAATGTTAAAACCGATAAAATAAACCTGAAATTCGATCTCTATTATACAAAATACGACAACTATGCAATAGTATGGACAAAAAAGAAAATACTATGAAAAGCGGCTTGCTGCCAGTAAAAAAATCTGTCGGACTTCTGCTTGATCCTGATAAAGCTGCAGGTATTTACCTTGACAGGGTGATTGAAATTGCCACCAATCAAAAGGTTGATTATATACTGATTGGCGGGAGCATCACCTTCAGAAGCATTGATAAACTTATCACTTACGTTAAAGAAAAATGCAGTATTCCTGTTGTTTTGTTCCCGGGCAATCTTCTGCAGTTAAACACAAAAGTTGACGGAATATATTTTATTTCCCTTATTTCAGGGCGTAATCCCGAGTTGCTGATAGGGAATCATGTTCTTGCGGCACCCTTTCTAAAAGATATACGGGAAAAAGTTATTCCTGTAGGTTACATTCTGATAAACTGTGGTTCAATAACATCGGTGGAATATTTAAGTCAGACCGAAGCAATCCCGTCTGATAAAGGCGATATAATAATAGCCACTGCCCTCGCAGGTGAAATGCTCGGAATGAAAATGATTTATCTTGAAGGAGGCAGTGGGGCAAAAATGCCTGTTCCTGAAAAAGTTATCAAAGCAGTAAGGGAAAACATTTCAGTACCTCTTGCGGTTGGCGGAGGATTGAAAAATGCAGACCACATTTATAATGCATATAATGCCGGAGCCGATCTTGTTATTCTTGGCAACGGTTGCGAAAAAAAGCCTGTACTGCTTGCCGAAGCATGCAAAATAAGAGACTCTTTCAGATAATACTATCTTAAAATCAATTCATTTACAGGCTCACCTGTAGCGGCGTTGGGTAAAGGAATGCCACACATTACCGACAAGGTGGGTGCAATGTCAGTCATATTGATACGGCGGGTTACAGTTGCCCTGTTAACCGTCCAGCCATACCATATCAGCGGAACATGTGTATCATAATCATACGGAGAATTGTGGCTGGTAACATAATTGTCCGATTTTTCAACCCAGCCCGGACTTAGAACTATAAGTATATCACCTGACCTCTGTGGTACAAAATTATTTGCGGCCATGCGGATATATCCATTTGAGAACTGGCTGGTTTCAAATACTACCATCGGAAATGCAGCAGCAATTCCTGAATGCTGTACCAGAAATCTGGCCACCCTTTTCTGCATCTCTTCAATAGATATCTTTGCATCTTCAATCAATGTACGGTTGAGAAACACCTGATTCTGATAGTACCCTTTCACCCAGTCACCCTGACCATAAATTGCATTTAGATACATCTTCAGCAACTGCATGGCTTGGCTATTCCTGAAATATCCTGCCGGTATTCTGTTTTTCTCCAGCACTGCAGGTATTTCAGACACTCCGTGTGCAGCGGTAAAAAATACCAGAACATTTTTTTTACCAATTGTTCCGTTAAGAAAATCAAGAAGTTCGGCAATATCAGAATCAAGCCGGAGTATTGCATCTGCAGTTTCAACCGACGATGGCCCAAATCTGTGTCCTATATAATCGGTAGAAGAAAAACAAACCGACAGAAAATCTGTAATTTCATCTTTCCCGAGTTCTTCTTCCTTTATAAGCCTGATGGCAAAATCTTTTGTGAAACTATTTCCGAAAGGTGTTTCCCGAAGGAGGTAATAATCCTTTCTATTATTAGGAATGCCTTTTGAACGCATTTTCTTAATATCATACGGGAAGCAGCAAATGCCACTGAAACCAGCTTCAAAACTGTTTGAATCGGGTAAACAGTCAGAATAAGCACCTAAATCTTTCAGAGGTGTCCAGATATTATTAAGATATGATTCAGAAAGTTTCATAGAATTGAAATCATTCACCCATGCGGGAAGCTCAGTCATATACCATGAACTCGACATCATTGTTCCTGTGATGTCGTCGAACCAGTATACTCCGCTGGCTGAGTGGCCTACCGAAAGAATTGCAGAACTTTCTCTCAGTCCGGCCGAAAAAATCTTTGCTTTCCCTCCAGTTGCCATGAAAAGCTCATCAGAAAAAGTGGATGAAAGAAGCGGGGCGGGAGAATGTAATCCCTGTTCAAAACTGCCACCAACAGGAGCGACTTCTCTATCCTGGGTACAATAAATTATCTCATTCTTTAAAGGCACATACCAATAATCAGATGTAATTCCATGAAAGGCGGGTTCAGTACCAGTAGATATTGTTGCATGCCCCGGTGCCGACTGCGTGTGAACATAATGAAAATTTGCATTCTTGAATGATGTACCTTCATTAATCATTCTCCTTATACCATTATCGCAAAATCGGTCACGTAACTTTTCAACCTGATCATACCGGAGCTGCTCAACAATTATTTCCACAATCAGTTTTGGCTTTTCAGGAGGTATATATGCAATCTGAGCCCACAACGAGGAACAGGAAAATATAAACAGGAGACTGACCGTACAAAATGACCGGTTTCTTTTCATAGAAATCAACATGCTCTTTTCAGTTTAGATTAAATGCCGTATCAACCAGATTAAGGTTGAAGCTGCAAAAATAGTTTTTTTAATTTCAGCAGCAATCCCTGTGGTGTTTTTTGGGATTATTTCCCTGTCGGAGCAGTTTAATGATGATGGTTTGCTACTATAAACCTGCCGGTGAATGAAATGCCTGATGCAGATCTGAATATCACGGTATAGGTTCCGGCCTTAAGTTTGCTCACATCAATAATAACAGGATAATCATTGGTTATGTAATTGGCCATTTTTATACCATTATTGTTTATTATTGTTACCTGCAAAGGCCCGGTCAGCAATTCAGGGAGTCTGCATTCAATTCTTGATGAAGCCGGGTTGGGGAATAACAAAGGTTTTTCAGGCATGGCAGAATCAACCGCTGTTGCTGAAGAATTCATCCTGACCAGCAGTTCTGTTTTCTGGCCGTTAATTACATTAACACCGGTGATGACAGTATCTTTGTATCCTCCTGCTGTAAAAGTCAGGTCCCAGATACCCTCCGGAAGAAACCTTATAAAATGGCCTGTGAGAGTATCGGAATAAACGTGTGAACTGTCTTTATCGTAGCCCTTAATGAATATTTTTGCGGGAACCGGCAATGAGGTAGTCGCATCACATACAATTCCATGCACACCATAAAGTGCATTTTCAAGATATCCGATAAGTGATTGTTTATTGTACTGCCACAGCAATTCTAATTGAGCGGCTGGTGTCTGTTTCACATCATCAAGCTCAATTGTTACTTCCCTTCCCTGCAGTTCCCATGTAATAAAATCCTGACGGCCACCATATATTATATACCATTCCGACCCGCGGGTAACCCCGTTATCATAATAATTCATATAACCCGGCCCTGAGAAAGAATGGACGGTATCAGCATATTTTCTGCTTATATAATAAAACCAGTTATGATCGGCATGATATTTACTGAGCCATCTATCCCACGGAAAATTAACAACTTCAAAACCTGAATGGAAATTAGCCGATAGTACAAATCTGTGTTTCCTCATGAATGCCATCATGTCGAGTGTTTCCTTTTCAGGGACTATTGCAGGATCCATTGGGTCAGGGAAATTCCGGTTAAGGTCTATTCCGTTGGCATTTGCCCTTACGGGTGATGAAATTACATTACCCGACCTGTAGGTACCGTCGGGGTTTGCGAGTGGATTTATCCATATCTCCAGATTATCCACCATGTTTTTTATCCGGACATCAGAACTGTAATTTTTCAGAAGGTAATCTGCCAGCCTGAGCATAAGTACATAACCTGCAAGTTCATCACCATGCATTGTGGAGGAATAGAATACTTCCGGCTCTGATTCATCAACGGCTACATTATCAGATATTTTTACAACCAATACAAGCCTGCCATTAACACTTGTGCCAATTGTATCGAGCCGGCAAAGTGAGGGATAATCAGTACTGAATTTTCTCATAATTGAATCATACTGGGTATATGTCGGGTAACTGTTCCATTCCATTGCCTCTTTAACTGTAGCAGCTGAATATATTCCCTTGGCAGGTTGACTTTCAATAATTTCGTAGTCAAAATTCTGTATCAGAAACCATTTTACTGTAGCCGGAGAAAGTGTTATATAAACACTTTTATTCTTTACTGAAGAAATTGATACATTCCTTGTAATAACATCCAATAATGTTTTCCCGGGAAATGGGATAACTACTTCGGCCTGTCCGTATTTCTCTATTTCTGAAATAAGTTTTTGGTTCTTCACATCCTGAGAGAAAGCTGAAGCTGTAAAGAGAAGAATCAGAATAATCGATATCAGGTTCTGTCTGAACATTACTTTTATTAAACGTTAAAACGGATGTGAAGTATATCTCCGTCCTCAACAATATAGTTTTTACCCTCGATATAAAATTTTCCTGCCTCACGGCAGGCATGTTCTGAGCCGAGTGTTACAAAATCGTAATATTTCATCACTTCGGCCCTTATGAACCCCCTCTCAAGGTCGCTGTGGATAACTCCTGCAGCCTGCTGGGCATTCATGCCTTTCCTAATGGTCCATGCTCTGATTTCTTTCGGACCTACAGTAAAGAAAGTCAGCAGATCAAGCATTTTATATGCAGCTCTCACCAGTTTATCTACTCCCGGTTCCTCGAGGCCGGCATCGTGAAGGAAAGCAAGCCGGTCGTCCATGCTTTCAAGTTCTGCAATTTCAGCCTCAAGTTTGCCTGCAATAACAAGAATTTCTGCACTGGTATTCCTGAGATATTCCCTTACCTGTTCAACATATCGGTTTCCTGTGTGAACTGATTTTTCATCAACATTGCATACATACATAACCGGTTTTGCAGTAAGCAGAAAAAGATCGTCCACATATTTTTTATCTTCCTCAGTTAAACCGAGTGTTCTTACATTATTAAGATTTTCAAGATGTTCCTTTACACGGGTTAATACATCCATCCCCCTTTTTGCTTCTTTATCGCCGGTTCTAACAGCTTTTGCCAGCCGTTCATTTTTCTTTTCAACCGATTCGAGGTCTTTAATCTGGAGTTCAAGGTCAACTGTTTCAATGTCTCTTACGGGATTAACAGAGCCGTCGACATGGGGCAATGTTTCATCATCAAAGCATCTCAGCACATGAATAAGTGCATCGGTATTCCGGATATCGGCTAGGAATCGGTTGCCCACACCCTCTCCCCTGCTTGCACCCCTTGTCAGACCGGGGATATCAACGATACCCACTGTAGTAGGCACTATCTTTTCTGTAACCTGATGTTTTTCAAGCTCATAAAGCCTCGGATCAGGTACCTGAATAATTCCGACATTTGATTTGGTTGCACTGAATGCAAATGAACTTGTTTCTACCTTTGTACCTGACAAACAATTGAAAATTGTGGTTTTACCTACATTGGTAATTCCTATAATCCCGCATTGAAGAGCCATAACCTCAGAAATTGTTTATAATATTGCAAAGGTACAATTTCCATAAATGCCATTAAGAAGGATTCAGATAAAGTTTATTATTCAGGATGATGAAATTTAATTTTTCATGATTATTTTTCACGGTATTATTAAACCAATAAGTAAATTTAAGTCTAACTCAATTTTTTTTTTGATTTGGGAGAGAAAGAGCAGGACAGCGATATAATAAATCTTCTTGCCATTGACATCAGCAGGGGGTTCAGGCTTATGGTTGAAAGGTACAGCCGCAGGCTCTACTGGCATATCAGGCGGATTGTGATTCTTCATGAAGATGCTGATGATGCTCTACAGAACACCTTTATGAATGCATGGAAAAACATTGGTAACTTCCGTCATGAGAGTTCAATATATACATGGCTTTATTCCATTGCAACAAATGAGGCACTCGGAATAATCAACAGGCGGAACAGAGGCAATGCAGTTTCACTTGATGATCTCGGGACAATTTTTGTCCGTTCACTTGAAGGCAGTACATGGTTTGACGGTGATGCAGCACAGCAGAAACTTCAGAATGCAATACTCAGGCTTCCTGAAAAGCAGCGGATAGTATTCAACCTCAGATACTACGACGACATGTCATATGAAGATATGAGTAAAATACTCAGTACATCTGTCGGAGCCCTGAAAGCATCATATCATCATGCGGTAAAAAAAATTGAGGAATATCTGCAAAGTGCTTAAACTTTTCAAATAAAAAATTATCTAATAAAACGATGAAAGAACTTGACAAAATACCGAAGGAGAATCCGTTCAGAGTACCTGAGAACTATTTCGAAGAGGTGCAGAAGAAGATTATTGACCGCACCGCAGAAAGCAGACCTGACAGATATACTAAGGGAAAAATCTTCAGTATAAGGTCACTTCTTGTTGTAGCCGCATCAGTTGCATTTATTATCACTCTCACGCTGGTTTTACTGTTTGTTAAAAAGGGCAGTCGTGAGCAGATTGCATATAACGGGGAGATAAACGGGACAGAGGTTGAATACATAATGCATAATATTGATATTTTGACACTTGAAGGTGAAGCGGCGAGGATATGGTCAGCTACAGGCATAAATGATGTTGACAGTGAAGCAATAATTGATTATCTTATTAATGAGAATATCAGTACACTTGAAATAATTGAACACTTATAATTACAAAGTATGAAAAAGGGAATTTATCTGACCGTCATATTTTTATCGGCCTGCATTTCGGTGCTGACTGCCCAGAACACACCTGCCGAGAGACTTGATGCATACAAGGTTGCCTTCATTACAAAAAGACTTAATCTGACAACCGCGGAGGCTCAGAAGTTCTGGCCTGTATACAATGAGCTTCAGCGAAAGAAGAATGCTATTCAGATGGAAAGATTTTCAATTTTCAGGAATATTGCTGATAATGAGCTTAATATGTCAGAAAAGGAAATTGTTGAAGCAGGTGATCGCCTTGTATCGCTGGAGTTACAGGAAGCAAATCTGACTTCGGAGTATCATAATAAATTCAGGGAGCTTCTTTCGCCCGTGAAGGTTATAAGGCTTTACCATGCGGAAAACCAGTACAGGATACAGTTATTAAATGAATTAAGAAATGCTCCGGCTGTAAGAGAAAATATCAGGCAACGGCAGCTCAGGAACAACTGATCACTGAACTGTGCCGGATTCAAAAAACTCTCCGATTTTCTCAAAGCTTATGCTTTGCTGTGTCGCGGAGATCATATTTTTAACAGTAATTTCGTTATTTTTTATTTCATTCTCACCTGCTATTACTACATAGGGAATTTTAAGCGAATCGGCATAGGCAAGCTGTTTTCCTATTCTGATATTATCAGGATATATCTGGGCGCTTATACCCATTTTGTGAAGGGTTTTCTGAATTTTCAAAGCATAATCAATTTCATTTGCCCCGAAGTTAACAATAAGAACACGGGAAGGTTCGGGTTTAACTGCCGAGAAACCATCTGTCTGTGTCAGCACATCGTAGATACGGTCGGCTCCGAATGAGATTCCCACACCCGATACACCTTCAAGTCCGAAGATACCTGTTAGGTTATCATACCTTCCGCCCCCGCAGAGACTTCCGATATTTACACTTGCTGCCTTTACTTCAATTATTGTACCGGTATAGTAGTCGAGTCCGCGTGCCAGTGTAAGGTCAAATTTAACTGATGAACAGGGTTGGTGTGATTCAATATACCTGAAAAGGGTTTCGATTTCTTCCACTCCTTTCATCCCGGTTCCTGAAGGCAGGAAAATCTGTTTAAGCAATGTTATTTTTTCATTGTTATTTCCGCCAGCCGCAAGTATTTTTTTAAGATCTTCCACAACCCCGTGTGGAATACCTTTTGCAAGAAGTTCCCCCGTAACTGCCTCTATGCCTGCTTTATCAAGTTTATCAATTGCAACAGTAATATCTGTTAACTTATCCTGTACTCCATAAAGTTCTGCAAGTCCTGCCAGAATTTTGCGGTTATTAATACGAATTATAACAGATATTTTAAGCCGGGTGAATACCTCATCTATTATTTTGACAAGTTCAAATTCATTAAGCAGCGAATCACTTCCGATGACATCAACGTCGCATTGGTAGAATTCGCGGTATCTTCCTTTCTGGGGTTTATCGGCTCTCCACACAGGCTGAATCTGGTAACGTTTAAAAGGGAATGTTATTTCGTTGCGATGCTGAACAACATATCTTGCGAATGGCACTGTAAGATCATATCTTAAACCCTTTTCGCATATAACTGATGAGAGTGATGATGAATCAGTATTTTTTAAATCTTCAGAAAAGATACCTGAGAGAAAATCGCCTGAGTTAAGTATTCTGAAAAGAAGTTTATCTCCTTCGTTGCCATATTTTCCAAGGAGTGTTGAGAGGTTTTCCATTGCAGGGGTTTCGAGTGGCTGGTATCCGTATAATCTGAAGACGCTTTGGATAGTATTGAAAATATAATCTCTTCTGATAACCTCATCCGGTGAAAAATCGCGTGTACCTTTTGGTATGGATGGTTTTAACGGCATAAACAATCAATAATTCAAGGGCAAAAGTATACATATACTTTGAAAGTAAAAAGCCGGGAGGTTTTACTTTTAATATATTTCAGGCACGTACGTTTGGTCTGTTTTGGGAGGTCTCACATACGCAACATCGTGTTTCAGCGGCGGCAGCTTGAATGGTTTGGGGGTGAGGTCTTCATAAGGAATAAGTGAAAGAAGGTGGTGTATGCAATTCAGCCGGGCTCTTCTTTTATCATCGCCTTCAACAACATACCATGGTGACTGTTTTGTATCGGTGTAAGCAAACATTTTGTCCTTAGCCATTGAATACTCAACCCATTTATCTCGTGATTCAATATCCATCGGGCTTATTTTCCATCTTTTTGTCGGGTCTTTAATTCTGTCCTGGAACCGTTTTTCCTGTTCATGGTCGCTTACTGAGAACCAGTACTTAATAAGTATTATGCCTGATCTTATAAGCATTTTTTCAAATTCAGGGCATGATCTCAGGAATTCTTCATATTCCTCATTTGAGCAGAATCCCATAACTTTTTCCACGCCGGCACGGTTATACCAGCTGCGGTCGAAAAGTACAATCTCACCTGCTGCAGGCAGGTTTGCCACATAACGCTGAAAATACCACTGGGTCTTTTCCTTTTCAGTGGGTGTTCCCAGAGCGACGACCCTGCATATACGCGGATTAAGGCAGCCTGCTATGGTCTTTATCACCCCTCCCTTGCCGGCAGCATCCCGGCCTTCAAATATAACCACTACCTTAAGTTTCTTTGCTTTAACCCATTCCTGAAGCTTTATCAGTTCTATTTCAAGTTTCCTCAGTTCCTTAAAATAGACCTTCTTCTTCATTTTCTTCTTCTTCTTATCTTCTTCATCATGATAAAGTTGCTCTTTATCAAATACTTCCACTTCCTGGTTTTCTTCTGATTTTTTCTTTGGAGACATAATAACCGGTTTTAAACACAGAAAGTTAAATAAATTTTTCAATAAAATGAACCGGCGTGTGATAAAATAATCTCAAAAAGACACAATCTTTTCTCGAGGTAAGAGAAAGCTTTCCTGTGAAAATTGCTGAAAATTTACTGAATAAACGGTATGGCCATCGGATATCTGAATTCTTCTCCTTTTGAGGCTTTTATTGAGGCTATGGTAATGCACACTATTTTCAGTATCCATAAGGCAATAAGAAGAGGTATGCCGATAATTATAAAGCAGAGTGGTATAAGCAATAAAGTGTATAATAACAGTGAAAGCTGAAAATTAAGTGATGCCTTGCCGTTTTCATTTACATAGGTTGACTCGTCACGCCTGCTTAGCCAGCAGATTAGCGGCCCCAATATACCTCCGAAAGGAAAAATAAAGCAAGCAAATGCTGAAAGATGACAGAACATTGCCCATGTCCGTTCGCTTTCCGATAGTACTCTTATTTCTTTCATGACTTCCCTTTTTTAAAATAAAGACGCCTGAGTTTGAATTATGCTGCATTATTTGTATCTGGCAAGGCGTCTAAGGTCGGATTCAAGGAATGCATTCGGATTGTTACTGCTGATCCGGTGCTGACCAAAGTAATACATATTTGAATCGTCAGCCCCGATGAGGATTTTGAAACAGAAACTGCCTGTGCGGTTATCAGTAGGGCCAACCCTGTGAAGTATAAGGGTAGCGGGAGATTTTTCATTTATAGCTTTGACGATTTCTTCCTCATCTACTATTTTAAATGGGAAAGGATAAATTGCCTTTATAGCTTCAATTGAATTAATATCAGGAGCAAGGTCTTCCTTTTTTGCAAGTATTGTTTTATTTACCACCTCAGGAGCATTGTTATTATAAAATCTGAGGTAGCGTCTGCCTGTAATTGAAGGATCTTCTGAAATAAGCTTTGCGTGCTTCTGCATAAAAGCAAGTATGACACCTAACTTGTAACCATATTCCATATCATCCTCGCCTGCAAATGAGAGAGGCACTGCACAGATTTCCGGATTATCGCTAAGGTCTCTGACCTTCTTGCCCTGAATAAGATTAATAAAATTAAAAAGACCCCCTGTCTTATCACGTTCAAAATGTGTCTGCGTCAGAACAATAAACGACCATGCAGGGTCAGTCCTCCTTTTATTGAATTCCACAATATTGATAAACTCATAAGGAGTAATGGTCCAGAATGAATTTACAGCCTTCTTTATAAAGGAATTCCATGCAGAAAACGGATCATCCTCAAGCACCACACAGGTTTTTGAAGCCATGAATTGTTTTATTTCATCAGCACTCGGAAAAGGTGCCTGGGCTTTAAGAAAAAATACTGAAAAAAACAGAAGTGTAAACAGAGAAACTTTTTTCATGTGTAAATAATTTTATAAGTTTCTAAAAATTAGCAGTATAAATACAGATAAGAAAAAGTAAAATTTCATGTACTCACCCCCTCCTCCGCTTCGCTCCGGTTTCCCCCTCTCTACGACGTAGAGAGGGGGATTAAAGGGGGTGAGTACAGGAAGAAAGTAAGAAAAAT
>Ga0123519_10007746_pt1 | contig 16526 bp, 6 predicted proteins | sample YelNatPaOPRAMG02_FD_87396 | JGI IMG/M metagenome (GOLD analysis project Ga0123519, IMG submission 87396) | Hot spring microbial communities from Yellowstone National Park - Yellowstone National Park OP-RAMG-02 (version 2) | ecosystem: Environmental > Aquatic > Thermal springs > Hot (42-90C) ... | reverse complement strand
TGGGAGGCTGCAGTCCTAACCTTCAGGGACAAAGCGGTGTGGCGAAGATATCTGTCCTGCCTGGTGAAGTGGACTTTGGCGTAGTTACTATTGGATGCTGTTCCAAGACATTCAGAGTGTGCCTCTACAACACAGGCACCGCGCCGCTAACGGTTTCTGGTATCACCCCCAGTGGGTGCACAGCCGAGTTCAAAGTAAAGAACACGCCCACGCTTCCAAAGGCTATTTCTGCTGGTGTCCCTGTGTGTTTCGACACCCAGTATTGCGCTCAGCAGGTTGGGCAAAGGACATGCAGTTTGCAGATAGAAAGCACGGATTCGAGCGCTCCTCTGGTCAGTGTCAGGCTAAAAGGGGAGGGCACAAACGAGACATCGCATGTGGACAGGTTTACGCAGGTCTCGGGTCAGGAGGTGGATATTTTGTTCATAGTGGACGATTCTGGTTCGATGTGCGAGGAACAGGACAGACTTGCAGCAGGTTTTGATTACTTCATTCAGAATGCCAAGGTATGGAATAACGATTATCATATTGGGGTTATCACGCCTAATGTGGTTGCAGACCCCGTGATTGGGAAACTGAACTATGGTGACCCGAAGAAGATGCCTCGCTATCTTACCCCGCAACAAGGGACGAAGCAGAAGTTTGCGGAGTTCACTAAGCTTGGATGTAATGGTGGACCATATTGCAGTGGATTTAGCGGTGCCTGCACGGACGAACAGGAATCAGGGCTTCAGGCAGCCATGATCGCACTTTCAGCGCCTTTGACAACCGACACTGGCGTCCCTTGCAACTCGGATGGGGATTGCAAATCCAATACCTCGATATGCCCTGACGCAAACGCCTGTCCATATTACTGTCTCGATGGGACATGTGGTGGGTGGAATAAGGGCTTCTTGCGTGACAATGCGCAACTCGAGATTGTAGTGCTGTCGGACGAGGAGGACCAGAGCCCTGATAGACCAGCCTATTACATTGATTTTCTTAAGAACATCAAGGGCTACTACAATGTCAACATGATGCACTTCCATTCGATCGTTGGTCAGGACCCAAGCACTTGTTCGGAGGCTGAGCCTGGCAGGCGATACCTTCAGGTGTCGAACGAGACGAACGGTGTGAAGGGGGATATTTGCGCCTCGGATTATGGTCCCATCATGGAGGACATTGGTGATGTTACATTCGGTTTGAAGGTTCAGTTCTTCCTCAGCAGGCTTGCAAATCCATCCTCGGTCTCGGTGAAGGTCAATGGACAGCAGTGCACCACTGGATGGACATACGATGGAAACTCGAACAGCATCATATTCGATGGGAAGAATCCCAATGACCCGTGCAGTCAGCCAGCACCAGGTCAGGTCATCGAGGTGTCGTACGAGATGCTTTGCTTGAAAGAGTGATTCCTGTTGGAACCTCGAACAATGGAGGCATTATGGCACAGAAACAGTTAGCCCTTGCATTCATGACAGCCCTCGTTTTTGGCTGTGCGAAGAGCTCAGTTCGATATGTTGGGGAACTTGCTGTCTATGTTGACGGAAATGAGATACATTCTGGGGACAGCATATCATTCCAGGATAAGTTGGTGACGAAGACCTTCGATGTTAGAAACATAGGGGACAAGGTGTTGTTGCTTGAAGCCATTGAACTCGAGCCGTCGGATTCTGGAGCGGAGTTGAATCCTGCGTTCACCCTCGATTTGACCGGCGTAGATTTGCCAAGGGAGTTACAGCCAACTACTGGTGCCTATGTTGATAGTGTTTTCTTCAAGGTCACATACAACCCACAGAAGGATTCGAAAGCCCCGGTGAACCTTGTGCTTAAGTCGTCCGACGAAGCCAACCCCACTTTTATAATCAAACTTACACCTTCGGTTCTTGGTCCAAAGATCGTTGTAAGCCCTTCGAATGTGACCTTCAAAGGCACTATACCCGGCGTTCCACAAAGCCAGGTGTTCGTCATCACAAATGAAGGCACTGCGCCATTGGTCATTACAAAGCAGGTGAGGTTTAAATACGAGACGCAGGAGTTCATGATCGTAAAACAGCCTGATGTGCTAAGGCAGATCCAGCCATGGGGCTCAGCTAGCACTCCTCAGCAAACGGATTTCGAGATCCGCTATCTTGCTCAGGATGACCAGTCCGATGATAATGCGGTGATAATCGAAAGCAATGACCCGACAACACCTGTGTTAGAGGTGCCAGTGCGTGGCGAGGTAAGCATGGGTGAGGTCAGCATCACCTTCGGGGACATGTCTATCACTGGTTATCTGGACTTCAGCAAGGTCGAGAATGCTGGTCAAACTTGCACAAAACTTGTAACAGTCACAGTCAGCAACGGGTTTGCTCGCATCAAGAAACCCGTTGTTTCTGGTGGTGGAGGTGCTTATGTGGCTCAATGGTTCAAGGCAGGGGGAAGCCAGGCAAATGAGTGTGAGCCATATCAGGGCACAGAGATACCAAGCACCAACGACTACTACACGCTATCACCGTACGAGCCTACCCTTTATATTGCTGTTACTTATACTGCACCAGGTGGTAAAGGGGAGGATGCTAGCCTTGTTATTTCTTACGACGCAAAGGAGTCCAAAAGCGTGGAAATCCTGATGAAGGGTGGCACTCCGAAGGGGTATTTCGATATTGCCGGCGCTATCAACCGCCTACAGGTGAACTTTTCTGTAAAGAAAGGCGGAAGCCAGGATAGGACAGTGGTTATTTCTAACCTCGGGAATGGAAAACTCACGATTAGTAACGCTCAGATAAAAAAGCAGTCTGATGTTGACCCCGATGCATTTCAGATTTTGAATCCACCGCCATGGCCTCAAGAGATTGATCCATTTGGTTTGTTGCCCCTTACTGTCCGTTTTACTAGCGAGAACATGGGGGAACAAAAACAAATAAAAGCAGCGCTTCTGATACTTTACATAGACCCATTTAACAACGGTGAAAGCAATAAGCACACTGTGTCCCTGACTGGCGAAATAGTTGACGATAACATCGTTTTGCCAGTTGCAGACCCTGGTTCTCCGTCCGATTATCCGTCGCTAAAGGCGGGTGATTATGTTACTCTGGATGGCTCGAGAAGCACTGGCGGAACGAACCCTATTCCTACAACAGGCTACTTCTGGTTTGTGAAGTCAAAGCCTAGTTTGTCCCCGCCTAATGGCGGTCCTCCTGTGTACAGTCGCATATTCATCGAAACGGTGGGTGTTGGGCAAAAGTTCCCTGTCACCATGCCACTGGACCTTCCGGGCAAATACGAGTTTGGTTTCTTCGTGATGGCTGGGGATAACAGTGGCAGCGGTCAGTGGTTTTATAGCGAGGAAGCGACCTTGACTTTGACGGTTCAGCCTGCCCAATGAGGTGCCTTCCATCTTTTTCTGGTTCGAAAAAAAAGTAAAACAAAAGCCTTGTCGGTTTTTTTTGCTTTTGCTAAAACATGAGTGTGTTCGCTATGCCCTTAGCTAATGGAGGAGTCCTATGCTGATGGAAGAAATCATCGAATCCCTTGAGGCTGGTGTTGCCAGTGTTGATGCGGTTGAGCAAGCGCTTTTAGAGGTGTGTAAGGGCTCGCTAGACGAGGTGAGGGATGCGCTTGCTTCGGTTGTGGCAAGACCGCTCGATAGAAAAGGCTTCGAGACGCTTCTTACCGCTTTGGACAGGGTAGTTAGAAAACTGAAGGATCAGGAGGTTTCTTTCATTCTGGCTTATTACGCAGGGATGATCGCATGGAAGAACCTGCAAGACATGACGAAGGCAGAGTTCTTCTTCAGGACTTTGGGGGAGAGGGATGAGTTTGCTAATGATTACGAGGCATTCTATTGCGAGTTCTATGCGCAAAGGGGGAACTTCTTGCGATTGGAGCAGTTTTTGTCAGAGCGGGGTCAGAAAAGGGGAGAGAGCGCAAGCGAGACTGCCAAAAAACTTGCAAGAATGGCAAGGCAGTTCAACAACCAGACTAAGGAGCTTTCGTACTGGCAGACTGTTCTGGAACAAAATCCTGATGATGCGGAGGCGAGGGGAAGGCTTGAGGTTCTTTATGAAAGTTTGCAAAGATGGCCGTCCCTCGCAACTTTACTAAAGGAGAGCGCAGACAGGTTGCCACCTGAAAGGAGCGAAGAAAAGATCGCTTTGTTGAAGCGGGTTGTCGGGATCTATCGAGACAGGCTGAAGATCGAACCAAAGGTCGTTGCGACATACATGCATATACTGGAGATAGACCCAGGAAATGCCGAGGCGATTGATGCCCTTCTGGAGATGTTTGAAAAGGCGCAGAGGTGGCCTGAGTATGCAAAAATCCTTCAGAAGAAGATCGAAAACACCACTGACAAAGAGGAACTGATTCGATTGAGACTCAAGCAAGCGGAGTTGATGGAGCAAAAGTTTCCTAACCCTGTCGAGGTCATAAAGGCTTACGAAGCTATTCTGGAACTGGCACCTGACCGTGAAGACATCATTACGAAACTGGAAGACCTTTATGACAAGAGGCGCGATTACGAGAACCTTATCAGGATGCGGAGGCTCAAGATCGCCCGTGAGTTAGATTTGCAGGCGAAGACGAGACTTTTAAGAGACCTTGCGATTCTGGCTACTGAAAGGGCAAGGAAAGTGCCTGTTGCCATAGAACTGTGGGAGGAGGTGCTGAGTTTTGACCCGAGCGATGCCATTGCATTGCAGAACTTGCAGGTCTTGTTCGAGAGAGAAAAGAACTACGAGAAACTGGCAGAAATACTTTCAAGAAGGGTAGAAATAGCAAAGTCAGCGCAGGAAAAGGTGTCGCTTTTGGAGGCGCTGGCGGTTGTATATGCAACAAAGTTGCATCTGCAGGAAAATGCTGCGAGGGAATGGCGTAGGGTTCTGGAACTTCAAGGGACTCACGAGAGGGCAAAGCGAGAACTGCGCACTTATTACATCGCAAACAGGATGTGGGCGGAGCTGGAGTGGCTCTTCAGGACTTACGCAAGTGTGGATGAGCTTGCCCGCACGCTAGAAAGCCAGATAGGCTCTATAGAAGATGCGCTGGAAAGGCAAGATTTATTGTTCAAACTAGCCTCGATATGGAGGGACGAACTCAATCAGCCATTGCGGGCTATAAAGAACCTCGAGCAATTGTTGACCTATGACCCGCAGAATTTGCGAGCATCGTTAGAGCTCATTGACCTTTACAAACAGATTGGAGACTACAAGAAACTGCCCAAAGTCTATGAAATAGCAATTGAAAGGATTGGCGAAAAGGAAAAGAGGCTTGCATTGATGTTGGAGGTTGCACAGGTTTATCGTGACAGGCTCAGAGACATCGGGCGTGCCTTCTTCTGGTTTCTGGAGGCTTACAAGGAAAACATGGAGGACCTTGCGCTCAGGGAGGAACTCGAGGCGCTTGCTGGACCTTCGGACAACTGGGACACCTATGTGGCGGTGCTCGAGCAGGCAGCTGAGGTCATTACAGACAAGAAGGTCAAAGTGCAAACATGGCTTAGGGCTGGCGAAATTTATAGCACCGAGGCAAGAGATAATGAAAGTGCGCTTAGAGCATATAGGAAGGCACTCGATCTAGACCCCGAAAACCTTGTTGCTATCGAGGCACTCGAGAACATATATACACAGACTGGAAACTTCGAGGAGTTGCAGGCTGTGCTTCGGCGCAAACTGGCATTGGAGGCAGACGAGGAAAAGAGGAGGGCGATTAGACTTAGGCTGGCGTCAGTCCTTTACGAGAAACTTGGTCGAGTTCAGGAGGCGATCGAGGTCTATGAGGAGGTCATTCAGTCAAATGTTCTGGACTTCGAGGCTTATGGTTTGTTCGCCAGTTTGCTTGTGAAAGAAGGGCAGTTCGATGCACTTTTGAGCCTTCTTTTGCGTGAAGTGCACGCCGCACTGGATGCGCCACAGGTCGAACCCGCCTTTATTTCTGACCTTTATACCCAGATTGGTGTTCTGACATGGGCATTGAAGGGTGCATCGTTTTCTGTTGTGGACTCGTTCGCAAAGGCTTTAGCCTATGACCAGCGAAACAGCGATGCCCTTGCGCTTGCAGAAGACCTTCTTGCCTACAAGGACTTGAGACTAGGCGTAGTAGGGATACTGAAAGGTCCTTATGCGTCGCTCGAAAGGTTCGCTGACCTGGCTGATGTGCTGGAAATCGAGATAGCGGAAAGGGGTGAAGGGACGGACTCGCTGGATCTTCTTTGGCAGTTGTCCGACCTTTATTTGTCGAAAGTTGGAGACAGGGAAAAGGCTTTCAGGACTTATGGCAGGATAATGCGCCTGACGCCTGCCAACACGGATGTGTGGGACAAACTCGAGGAACTTGCACAGGAGCTGGATGGGTGGAAGAAGGTTGCAGAACTTTATGAGTCGAGCAGTGAAGCCATCGAGAGCGCCGAGACCAAGCGTGACCTTCTTTTGAGGCTTGCAAATGTGTATTTGGAACGGTTGAAGGACGAGGCAAGGGCACGAGAGTCTTTCCACAAAGTGCTTTTGATCGAGCCAGGGAACGAGACAGCGCTGGAGGCACTGGAGGGACTTTACGAGGAACTTGGCGATTACGAGGCACTTCTGGATGTGTATCGTCGGTGGTACGAGACCACGCCTTATGTCGGGGTAAAGAAGGCTTATGCCTTCAAGATGTCGGGGGTGCTTGCGGACAGACTCGGGCGAATCGAAGAGGCGATAGATGCGATAAACCTCGTGTTGCAATATGACCCGAATGACCCTGCCGCTTATAGGGAGCTCGATAGGCTTTATACAAGGGCAAAGCGATATGCGGAATTGGCGGATTGCTTGGAAAAACGGGTCGAGCTTGCCGAGACAGTGCAGGAAAGGTGCGATTTGAGGATGCGCCTGGCGGATTGCCTTGAAAACAACCTTGGAAAGAAGGGTGAGGCAGTTTCATGTTATCGGGTGATACTGGAAGATGACCCAGCATACGAACCTGCGGTTGTCGAACTCGAGCGATTGTTCAAGGATGAGGAGGTCAAGGTAGAAACGGCGAACATATTGTTACCAGTTTACGAGCGCATTGGGGCCTACGAAAAGCTGATACCTATCTATGTGTGCCTGGCGGATGCTGCTGAGGATGTGGATACCAGGGTGCGTTATCTGTGGACCGCAGGAAAGACATGCGAAGAAAAACTTGGTGATTTGGAAGGCGCTGTGCAACATGTTGCAAATGCTTTCAGGACTGCGCCCGAACGAGAGGATTTGTTGTCGGAACTTCTAAGGCTAGAAAGGCTGAGGGGGAGGCTTGACCATGCGGTGGGTGTCCTGTGCGAAAAGGTGTCGGACATCGAGGACGAGGAGCGACAGAAAGAGACCCACAGGGTTATCGCCGAGATTGCCAGAGAGATCGGAGAAAAGGGGCTCAGCAAGAAGCACTATAACGAGGTGCTTCGGCTAAACCCCGAGGACATGCCTGCCATAGACGCCTTGATCTCGATGTTCGAAGAAGATGGGGAACTGGACCAACTGCAGATGATGCTAAGAAGGAAAGCAGAAATCGTTCCAGACATTGCAATGAAGGTGGAACTTGCGTTGCGAGCTGGACAGATTCTGTTCGAGAAACTTGGAAGGAACGAGGAGGCTGCAAGGCAGTTCAAGTGGCTTCTGGACTTTGACCCGTCCAACATGAGGGCGATCGAGGCGCTCGAATCCTTGTTCGAGAAAACCGAGAAGTTCGAAGAACTTATCGAGATTCTGACTAGGAAGGCGCTTTACGCCACTAGCACCGAGCAGAAGGTCGAGGCTTTGTTTAAGAAGGGAAAGACCCTGCACGAGCACCTTGGAAATACGCAGGACGCTATTGACACCTTGAACGAAGTGCTTGCGATTGCAAGCGAAGACCTGAAGACGATGAGGTTGCTCGATGAACTTTATGGTCTTCAGGAAGATTATATAAGCCAGATGGCGATCCTCGAAAGGATGCTGCCACTGATTGATAGTGCGGAACAAAAGCAGGTAAAGATACGGATCGCAAAACTTCTGCTCGAGAAACTTGGCGACCCCATAAGGGCGGTCGAAACCGTTGGGGGTATTCTGGAGGAAGAACCCCAATATGAAGATGCGTTGCGTGTGCTGGAAAGCATGATTCGAGGCGCAGATGCGAGGTCTTTTGCTTTCGATGTCCTTAGAAAGGCACTTTCTGTGACTGAACAATGGGAAAGGTTGTATGTGAATTTGGAAGTGATGGCGGAACAAGAGGAAGACCCACTGCAAAAGGTCGCATTCCTGCTGGAGATGGGCGATGTTGCAAGCAGGCAGTTGAAAGAGCCTTTGCGGGCTTTCGAAGCGTACAAGCGTGCGCTCGGCACAAGCCCTACATCAGGGGAGGCTGTGCAAAGACTTCAGGAAATCGCTATGGAGTTCGACCTTTGGGGGGATTTGCCTGATACATTGGAACAGGCAGCCGATGCGATAGAAGGCACGCAGGAGGGTATCGAACTTCGATTGCTAGCGGGGTCTATAAGGCGTGACCGTTTGAACGACCTAGAAGGGGCGGCGAACTGCTTCGAGGGCATTCTGAAGGTGGCGCAGGACAATAAGTCTGCGCTCGAGGCTCTGGATGCGCTGTATCAACGGCTTGGACGCTACGAGAACCTTGCAAGAATCTTGTTGATGCGGAGCGAAAGTGCCTCGACTGTGGACGAGAAGGTGGAGTTCCTTTTGAGGCACGCAGATGTCGCTGAACAGTCCCTTGGCAAACCAGACCTTGCGCTCGAATCCAGACGAGAGGTCCTTTATCTGGTGCCAGGGCACGAGGGCGCTGCAAGGGCTTTGCGCGCCATGCTGGATGCAGGGAAGCTCAGGGTCGAGATAGCGGAGATCCTAGAGCCCATCTACAGGGCAAATGGTGACTTTGAGGCTTTGGCAACCATGCTGGAGCGATGCTACGATGCTTATGAAGACCCTGCAGAACGGCGTCTGGTGTTGCTGAAGCTTGGCGAAGTGTGTCTTCAGAACCTTGGAAGGAAGGATGAAGCGCTGAAATGGTTTGGCGAGGCGTTTGTGCTGGATCCCGAAGATGACGGGATTCTTGGTCAAATCGAGGGGCTCGCCGAGGAGACGGGCGATTTTGCAAGGCTTCAAGACATCCTTCTGAGGGGTGCGTCCGCTACGCAGTCGGATGAGAGACGAGTCTTTTTGTGGCACAAGGCTGCGTCTTGCGCCTTGGAGAAGTTGCGGGACCTTGAGAGCGCCGAGGCGATCTACAAATGGATACTCGATGTCAACGAAGGCGACATGACTGCGCTTGAGCAACTGGACAAACTTTATGAATCCACAGGAAGATGGACAAACCTGCTTGATGTGCTGGAGAGGGAAGCGCAACATGCGGAAATAGACTTTGCAAAGGTGAACTTTTACCTGAGGATTGCAAGGTTACAGCGCGAGAAACTGGACGATATAGAAGGCGCGATAGACGCATACCTTGAGGCTCATAAGTGCGACGAAACGAATATTGAAGCGCTCACAGGGCTTTTGGAACTTTACGAGGTCCAGGGGAACTACCAGGAGATATTCAAGACACTTGGAAAACTCGCTGACCTCTCGATGGATAAGGCTCAGAGGTCGTCTTATCTGCGAAGGATGGCAGAGATTGCGGAGTTCAGACTGGGGCTTCAAGAGGATGCCCTCAAGATATGGGACGAGGTCTCTGCCATGGACCCAGACGATTGTGTGCCCTTGAGACAACTCCAAAGACTGTACAGGGACAAGGGTGATTGGAATGCGTTCGTGGATGTGTGCGAAAGGGAAATCCCTCTTGTGCAGGAAGACAAGGACAGGCAGGTCATGCTGTTGCAGGATATTGCTGTTACCGCAGAGAAGGAGCTGAAAGACGAGTACATGGCTCAGCACGCCTACAAAAGGATTCTTGACATAGACCCAGAGAATAGGAATGCGATGCTGGCTTTGCGTGAACTGTTCAAGAGGGGAGAGGAGTTCGATAGGCTATCAGAGATCCTGTACAAGATCGAAAGTAGTAGCTCGTTTACCCCTGATGAGCTTTTGCCGTTCTACGAAGAACACGCAAAACTGTTGACCGAAGAACTGGTTCGACCCGAGGAGGCAATCACCTTGTGGATCAAGGTGCTGGAGCAAAAGCCTCAGGATGTCGATGCAATGAAGGCGCTTGAAGGACTTTATGAGACTACTGCGAAGTTCGAGAGATGTGTGGAGATAATGAAGCGCAGGGCAGAGCTCGAGACGGATGTGGCGGTAAAAGCGGAGGTTTTGCACAGGGCAGCCCAGATCGAGGCAGATCAACTTCAAAATCTCGAAGCAAGTGCGGAGACACTAAAAGAGGTGCTCAGGATTGCGCCAGAGAGGCTCGAGACATATTCAGCATTGCGTGATTTGTATCTGAGACTTCAAGACTATCAGAGGCTTGCAGATTTGTTGCTGGAACTGGTTAAGGTCTTGAAGGACGACAAGGAAAGGGCACAGACTCTTGCTGAACTATCGCAGATTTACGAGACGAAGCTTGGGGACAAAGATTCAGCGTTCCTGGTCATGGTAAAGGCTGTGCAACTTGTGCCGACCGACGACTTCTTACTTCACGAAACACAGAGGCTTGGCGAGGAGACAGGTAGATTTGAGGATTATGTAGGTGCACTCGAACCAGTCTTGCATCTGATGCCAGAAGAAGCCCAGCGTGAACATCTTTTACGCTTTGGGAGGTATCTGTGGAAGAATGTTGGGGATCCAAAGACAGGTGCAGGATATTATGAAAGAGTCGTCGAAAGATGGCCAGAGGACGAAGAGGCTTTGGAGGCACTGACCGACATATATAGAGAGATTTCACGGTTCGAAGACCTTGTGAAAGTGCTAGGAAAGCGGGTGGAACTTGCAAAAGACAACTACACGAGGGTTTCCCTTCAGACAAAGGCGGCAGAGGTTCTGGAGCACGAGATCAGGGACAGGGAGCGTGCAATCGAGGCTTATCGTAAGGTGCTGGACTTCGATGAAGAGGACATGAATGCGTGGGCTAGTCTTGTTCGCCTGTTCGAAGAGAAACAGGACTACAAGTCTTGCGTGTGGGCACTGGAGCACCTTGCGTCTTTAGACATGGCAAACGAAGTGAGTCATCGTTTGCGCATCGCGAGGATCCTTGAAGAGAAACTTTCGGATAAGCGGGGTGCGACAAAGGCCTACGAGGCGGTTTTGGACCTTCAACCGTCTAACATGGATGCCCTGAACAAACTGCAGGCGCTTTACGGCGAAGAGGAGAACTGGAAAGGTCTCGCTCAGGTGTTCGAGAGGATGTTAGATGTATCCCAGCATGTGGCGGACAAGATACTTTATTGCAACAGATTGGGGTTGTTGTTCAAGGAAGCGCTGGGTGACAAGCAGACCGCTCTGGATTACTACCGCAGGGCTTTCGAAATGGACCCGAGCGATGACGAGACCTTCGAGATATGCGTGCAACTGATGCTGGACACCGAGGACTACAACGGTGCTGTTGATTTTCTGGAGATGAGGGCTGCGCAAATCGAGGACCGTGCGACGAAGGTATCGTTTTTGAACAGGGTCGCCGAGATTCAGGAGTATCGAATTGGCGATATAAACGTTGCGATTAGCGTTTACGAGCGAATACTGGACATTGAGCCATCGCACCTGCCTGCTTATAGCAATCTTGTCAGACTATTGAAACAGATGGAGGATTGGGACAGTGTCGCAAGGGTCATACTACAGTGGAAGGAGCATGTCGAGGAGAACGAGTTTGTAGAACTGATGCTCGAGGCAGCGGAAATCTACAGGAAGAAACTGGAACAACCTGAGCGAGCCTTGCAGGTGCTTGAAAGTGTCCTTGCAGTTGCCCCGCTGAATGAAAAGGCTGGGGCAATGATGAGGGAAATCTATGAAGAGTTCGGTGACTATGAAAAGGTTGCCGATACTTATCTGCGTCAAGCAGAGCACGCACCTTCAGAAGAAATGAGGGGAACGCTTATCGCACGGGCGGCAGATGTGTATCTTACGAATCTTAAGGATAAAGAAAGGGCGGTGCAATATTACGAGAAGGCGCTTTCAATATATCCTAAGATGAAGGATGCAACATTCTCGCTTGCGAAGACCTATGTCGAGATGGAAAAGTGGGAAAAGGCTTTGCCGTTGCTAGAGATGCAGATGCGCGAGACGGATGCGAGTGCTGAACCAAGAAGGGTGGCTGACCTGCATTTCCAGCTTGGGTTGTGTGCAGAGAAAGTGCTCGACTATGAGACCGCCATGCGGGAATATAAAGCCGCTCTTAGTGGATGGCAAGACCATGTCGGGGCACTTCTAGGGTTTGCGAGGCTTTACAAGAACAAGGGACTGTGGCAACTATCCAAAGACCATTTCGAGAAGGCACTGTGGGTTCTGGAAGAGAAAAAAGAAGAGATGCTTCCCGATAAGGACCTTGTAGAGCTCTATTACTCCCTTGCAGATGTATCGTTGAAGCTGAATGACCTTGACGAAGCCACGAAATACTTGAACAAACTTCTCGAAGTTGCCCCCGATTATGTGAAGGCGATCGAGGCTCTCATCGAGATAAGCGAAAAGAGGAATGACTTTTCCAGTGCCATACGATATAAGCGAGAACTTGTGAAAGTGAAACAGGACCCATTCGAGAAGTTTGCGCTTTTACTCGAGATTGGCGACCTTTATAAGGACAAACTGCGCAATCCCCATGGGGCTCAGGCTGCTTATGAAGAAGCCCTTACAATAACCCCGAACGCCAAGGTCGCTATCCTGAAACTGTTCGAACTACACCGCGAGATGGGTGATGTGTACGAAGCGATCGCAGTTTTGGAGCGTCTTGCGCTTGCCGAGGATAACCCCACAAAGAGGGCGGAGCATTATAAAAAGATCGCTGACCTTATGAGGACGAAACTAAAGGACAATAAGCGGGCGGTTGACTATCTTAATATGGCTTTGGATGCCGACCCCGACTATCTGCAAGCGTTCAGGGCGATTGACGAGATATTGACGGAAGCCAAAGATTGGAGCGGGCAGGCAGAAAACTACAGAAAGATGATTGACAGGGTGAAGGACCGAGGAATGCCCGATAGTTTGATGTTCAGGCTATACTTCAATCTAGGCGAAATCTACAGGTCTCGCTTGCATCAATACGATTATGCTTTGTCAGCATTCGGCATGGCGGAAAAGATAAGACCCGACGACATCAAGACGCACGAGATTCTGGCGGAGCTATATGAAAAGGTTGCAGACCAAAGTGACAAGGCGATCGAGGAGTACAGGGCGATTGTGATGGCTATGCCAGTTGATGACGAGTCCGTGAGGTCTGTGAGGGCGATGTTGAGGCTGTTCAAAACCACTCAGCAGTTCGACAAGGCGCTTATCTCCGCCTCGGTTTTGCAAGGGCTAGGAAAGGCGGACGAGAGCGAAGCGACCTTTTACAGAAGCAATATAGAACCTTCACTTCCTCGTTTCGAGGAGACCATAGATAGTGTGAAGCTCGAGACGCACCTTGTGTCTCCGACAGAGAACTTGCTGGTTGGGCATATCCTTGAGGTGCTATATCAGGGTCTTGGTTCTGACCTTGGGGCATTGGATCTGGGAGATTATGGACTGAAAAAGAAAAATGAGGTTGACCTGACAAAGCCTTTGTTCTTCAACAACATCTACAAGGCGGTGACAAGGGTATTGCAGCCCGTGCCACACAAGGTCTATCGGGACGACGGGACTGTCGGACTAAAGGTCATATTCACATCTCCGCCAGGGCTGGTGGCTGGACCAGATATGTTCACCGCTCAGGATGAGCGAGAGATGGCGTTCTTGCTGGGCAGTCAGGTCATGTTCTTGCACCCCATGCACTTCCTTGCTTCAGTGAAGGATTTGACCACGCTGAAGCTCTTGATGGCTGCGTGCCTGAAGTTTGCGAAGCCAGAAACCGAGATTACCGCTGCTGTGGATGTTATACGGGACCTTGTGAAGAAGATCGATAGAAAGATGTCTCAGCGCCAGAAGATTCACCTTTCCAGGCTCGTTGGGGATTTAGTTGCGCGAGAGCCAGACCTCGATTTCGGAAGGATCTTGGGGCTTTTCTTCACAGGCATGGAAAGGACAGCGATAAGAGCTGGTGTGCTGATGTGCGGGGACTCAAGCGTTGCGCTGAAGGAGGTCGTAGCCCAAGAAGGGCTGTTCCCGAACCTGAGTCAGCGGGAAAGGGCGGAAGAGGTCGTAAGATTTTCGCTTTCAGAAGACCACTTCATCCTGAGGAAGGCATTGGGGATAGCGATCGAAACCCTCCCAAAGCCGTAGTAGCCGAGCTTTTTGGGGGGTGAAGGCGGGACACGCATGGTTCGAAGGCTTCGGGCTATGGAGCACTTTTGGTCTGAGCTGGGCGAGTAGCAGGTTTCTGGTTTCGTCGCGGTCGTTTTGGAACATATGCGTTGACAGGCATAATGCCTTCGACTAGACTTTTATCAGCAGCCTTCTTGGAGGGACTAGGGTGTGGGATTCTTTTTTGGGTCTGCATTTCAAGCCGGAAACGATAAATCATTTTCGCAACTCGGCTGCTCTCATCTTGAGGTTTTAGTGGAGGTGTTGAACATTTCGTTCACTTATTTTGCCAGGGCACTCATTGGGGAGGGCATACCATGAAGACTTTTGAGGTCGTTCTTCTCAAGTCTTATCTGGTGAGGATTAAGGCCGAGAGTATGGAGGGGGCAAAGCGATGTGCCGAGCTGTTTACAGGTGATGTCGTGGGCATATCCACCGAGCAACACAAGAGGGATTTCGCATTTGAAATTGAAGAGATTGAATGTATATTTAGTGAGGCTCTCCACGCGGAGGAAGCGCATGAAACGGGTTGAAACACAGATATTCTGTGGTGACTGTGAGCATGTTTTGAAAGAGTTTGAGTCCGACTCGATTGATCTTATATTCACATCTCCGCCCTATGCCGACAGAAGGAAACATACCTATGGGGGCATCGAGCCAGAAAGATATGTGGAGTGGTTCCTTCCTAAAAGCGAGCAATTTTTGCGGGTATTGAAACCTACGGGCACATTCATTCTTAATATAAAGGAAAAGGCGGAAAATGGCGAAAGGCACACTTATGTTATCGAGCTTATTTTGGCTTTGAGGAAGCAAGGGTGGCTATGGACGGAAGAGTTTATCTGGCACAAGAAAAACTGCTATCCGGGAAAATGGCCAAACCGTTTCCGCGATGCATGGGAAAGATTGCTTCAGTTCAACAAGACAAGACGATTCAAGATGTTTCAGGAAGCGGTTATGATACCTATTGGAGATTGGGTTCAAGAACGGCTGAGAAATTTAAGTGAAAACGACAGGAGGAGGTTTGAATCCAGGTCGAGGAGCGGATTTGGGAAAAACATATCCCATTGGCTTACTCGAGAGAAGGTCTATCCTACAAATGTGCTCCACCTGGCAACTGAGTGTAGCAATAAGGATCACAGCGCGGTCTTCCCTGAGGCTCTCCCAGAATGGTTTATAAAACTGTTTACTCAGGTGGGCGATACAGTATTAGACCCGTTCATGGGCTCGGGCACCACCTTGAGGGTAGCCAGGAGACTTATGAGAAATGCGATCGGTATCGATATCGTCCCTGAGTATTGCGAAATGGCGCGCCAGAGGCTAGCCGAGTTTCAGTACGCCCTTTTTGACTCTGAGGGAGACTATGAAGCCGATAGACCTTAGTGAGGTAGAGCAGTATGTGGAGTACCACATTTCGGTCTTTCACAGGAAGCGGATCGAGTATGTGACAACAAGGATTGCCCTCGATGCTGTGTTGAGGCAAAAGAATCCCTACCTTTTTCGAGCCAAGAACATACTGACTGCACAAGACCTCGTAAAGGGGTTTCTGGATGCTTTCTTGCAGTCCCAAGAGGAAACTTTGTTTGGCGAGTTTATGGAGGGATTAGCCATCTTTGTTTGTGGCAAAGCATACGGCGGACAGAAGTCTGAGTTTACAGGTATCGACTTGGAGTTTACCAAAGACGATGTCATCTACATCGTCGAGATCAAGACGGGTTGGAACTGGGGAAATTCGAGCCAGATAAAGCAAATGAAGGTCAACTTCGAGAATGCGAAAAGGATTCTTCAAAGCCAAACAAGCAAGAAGGTTGTTGCAGTGAATGGTTGTTGCTTTGGAAAGCGAAGGAACAAGGATCCCGAGCGGGATGGTTACTACAAAATCTGTGGGCAGGAGTTTTGGGAACTCATTTCAGGCTCTGAAACTTTCTATGTTGACATTGTTGAGCCGATAGGCTTCAGAGCAAAAGAAAAGAACGAGGAGTTTCTCGAAGCCTACGCATCCGTTGTGAACAAATTCACTTTGGCGTTCGCCCAGCGGTTCTGCACTGAAGGCAGGATCGACTGGAAGAAACTTCTCGAGTTTAACTCAGGAAAAGCTTGGTAGAGATAGCCCATCAAAGGGGAACCTGGACATAGCAACTGGAAATCGCTACTGAAAGGGGCTGTCTCGTTAACGCCGCTTGCAGTCCAAGCCCATACTTGGTCTGCGGAACAGACAAGGTCTTCGATATTGATAATGGCCGTGTCGCTATCTCTTCTGTATCGGCA
>Ga0123519_10007734_pt1 | contig 16543 bp, 8 predicted proteins | sample YelNatPaOPRAMG02_FD_87396 | JGI IMG/M metagenome (GOLD analysis project Ga0123519, IMG submission 87396) | Hot spring microbial communities from Yellowstone National Park - Yellowstone National Park OP-RAMG-02 (version 2) | ecosystem: Environmental > Aquatic > Thermal springs > Hot (42-90C) ... | reverse complement strand
TTACATATTTTAGATCCATTATTTCACCAATGCCAGTACTTTTACTTGATCTTACAGAAAATAAAGGAATTACTACACCTGCTCTTCTCTTTAATCCAAGGTTTTCCCATTTATTTTTAGAGGGAGTATTTAAAAAGTGTGTGTAATCAAAGTTCATATTTTCTTTTCCTTATTGACTCAAGAATATTTTTACCATTTCCAATTTCTGAAATATTACTTTTGGCATTTTCAAGCATATTTGCAAATTCATCAAACAAACTTTCCTTAGAAATTTTTTCTGCAAGCTCTATTGCTCTAACAGCATACTCAAGAATTTTTACGGTTTCAATCCCGGAAATATCAGAAAAAAACCATCCGCAACTGGTAAACATAAACATCGATAGCTTTTGCATTTCTAAAAGTTCAATACAACGGGAAATTTCTTTTTTAGTCAAATGTCTTTTTGAGTTTTCTTTAAAAAAAACTGAAATATTCGAATCTGAGGAATCTAAAATTATATCAATATAGCTATTCCTTGCTTGCCAAACATCAATTAAGAATTTACTACCTTCATTAATAAAAATATCATCCAGCTTTTTCTTTAAATTGTTCAAAGCAATCCGTAAAGGGGTTCTCCATTTTTGGTTCCAACCTGGTTGGCCACCTGTGGAACAACCACAATCCTCCATCCATCTACCCACACCATGGCTACAACTCCAGGCAGTACCTAATCCATCTTTGCCAGGTTTTAATTTAACTTCATATTGAGGAGGATGTAAAACAAGATATTCAGTAAAATTTATAACTGAAATTCCTTTTTCTTCCACTAAATAATCAAATATATATGCAAGGGTACGTTCTGTAAATTTCTTATGATGTCCAAAAGTCTCCCCATCTGCAACTATAGAAATTAATTGTTCTGAAATATTATTATTAACAGAAGATATAACTGTATTCAAAAAATGATTTGCATCAAAAGCAAGATCACCAAAAGCAATATTTTTTGAGAGATATGAATTATAGAAAAATACATCAATATAACGTTTGTCAGTTCCATCAAAAATTCTATAAGCACGTGTTGTATCAATAGAGCCATCAGTGACATCTATCCAATTTGAAGTTCCAAATTTTCGGATACTTGCAGCTTGAGAAGGGTCTAAAATTATAAATTTTACGTTTTCATCTATCAATGCTTGTATTGTAGCATTATCACAAGCTGTTTCTGGTAACCATAATCCGAAAGATTTCCTCCCAAAATGATATTCAAAATCTCTCATTCCCCACCGAATTTGTGTAATCTTATCTTCACGAGTAGCAAGAGGCATTATAATATGATTGTAAACCTGCGCAATTGCATTCCCAAAACCATTGTGTTTATTAACGCTCCATTTATCTGCATAGATAATTTTTTGAAAAGTCTCAAAATGCGCTTTTTTAATCCACTGCAATAAAGTTGGACCAAAATTAAAACTCAAATATTTAAAATTATTAACCCGTTCTAAAACTATTTTATTTTGAAGGTCAATTATTTCTGCTTCCGTATTTGGTTTATAACATTCAAACAATATTCTTTCATTCCAATTATTGAAAGGAGCTGCAGAAGGTTCATTTCTAATTTCGCCTGTCCAGGGATCTTCTCTGGGAGGCTGATAAAAATGCCCATGTATACACAAGTAAAATTTACTACTCATTTTTATTAGTTCTTCTGTTTTTCATATTTAAATACAACTCCTCCTAACGGAGGTAATGTAATAGAAATATAATTTTCTCTATTGTGGCAGAAACCTTTAAGGCTATTTATACCTCCCATATTTCCCTGTCCACTGCCGCCATACTCTGATGCATCACTGTTAAAGATTTCTTTATAATAGCCTTGAAAAGGGACACCAATTTTATAGTCATATCTAACGACAGGGGTCATATTAAGTACAATAACTAAAAACTCTTCCATATTTATGCTCTTACGTATATAGGCAAATATACTACTTTCAAAATCTGAAAAATCAATCCATTCAAAACCATCAGGAGAAAAATCAATTTCATAAAGAGATTTGTAATTTCGGTATAGCCTATTCAAATTCTGGAAATAAAAATTAAACTTTTGATGCTCTTCAAAATCTAAGACAAACCAATCTAATGATTTTTTCACATCCCATTCATTGTACTGGGCTATATCATTAGTCATAAAATTTAATTTTTTACCTGGATGAGTAAACATATATAAATAGAAAAGTCTTAAATTCGCAAATCTCTGCCATTGATCTCCGGGTAGCTTTTCAAGCACTGATTTTTTACCATGCACAACTTCATCGTGTGAAATTGGAAGTACAAAATTTTCAGAAAATGCATACCATAACGAAAAAGTAAGTAAGTTCTGGTGAAATTTTCTATAGACTGGATCCTTAGAAAAATATTTTAACGTATCATTCATCCAACCCATATTCCATTTCATATCAAATCCAAGTCCTCCTGCATAGGTTGGTTTAGTTACCATAGGAAATGCTGTAGATTCCTCTGCAATCATAACAATACCCTTGTGATAAAGATGAACGACTTCATTTAATTTTTTTATGAAATCAATTGCTTCAAGATTTTCTCTTCCACCAAAAACGTTTGGTTCCCATTCACCTTCTTTTCTTGAATAATCAAGATAAAGCATCGAAGCAACAGCATCAACCCTTAATCCATCAATATGATATTTTTCAAACCAGAATAAAGCATTGGATATTAAAAAATTTCTTACTTCATTTCTGCCATAATCGAAAACTAATGTTCCCCAATCTTTATGGTATCCTTTCTTCCAGCTTTTATAAGCATATAATTGAGTACCGTCAAAATTAACAAGACCGTGTTCATCAACTGGAAAATGAGCCGGGACCCAATCTAATATTACTCCTATATCATTTTGATGACAATGATCAATAAAAAACATTAACTCTTCTGGAGTACCATATCGGCTTGTTGGAGCAAAATAACTAACTACCTGATATCCCCATGATTCATCAAGTGGATGTTCCATTATAGGAAGAAGCTCAATGTGTGTATATCCCATTTGCTTAACATAATCCACAATTTCATAGGCTAATTGGGTATAACTTTTGTTACCAGAATCATTTGGAAAATTAATGTTATTAAAATCTTTCTTCCAGGAACCAAGATGAACTTCATAAATAGAAATAGCTGAAGTTTGAAAATTAAATGTTTCTCTCTTTTGTATCCATTCATTGTCATTCCATTTGTATTTATTCAGAAAATTTACAACTGAAGCAGTTTTAGGTCTAACCTCGGTTTGAAAAGCAAATGGATCAGATTTCAGTAATATTCTATTATCAGGAGTTAAAATAGCATATTTGTAAAGTTCACCTTCATCAATTCCTTCAATAAAACACATCCATACTCCACTACTGTATATATTTTCCATCGGATTAGCATCAGGTACCCAGTTATTGAAATCTCCAACAACACTTACTGCTTTAGCATTTGGAGCCCAGAGAGCAAACTGTACACCGCACTTTCCATCAAAGACTTGTTTTTTAGCCCCCAATTTGTCATATATTTTAAAATGATTACCTTCACCCAGAAGATAAAGATCAAAATCTGTTATATTATATAATAAATTTTTCTCATTCATATTCTAAAACAACCTTGTTAATACAATAAATTTAAGGAAAAGGCGTCAACATAAAGACGCCTTTTCTTAATATTAGAAAATAACTAAAATCTCTTTAAAACACTATTTGATAAGTGTCATTTTTTTCGTATCAATAAAATCACCAGATTTTAAACGGTAAAAATAAATCCCTGAAGGGAATTTACTTGCATCCCAGTTTGTAGAGTAGCTCCCAGCTTGTTGATATTGATTTACAATTGTAACTACTTCTTTCCCCTGAATATCAAATACCTTTAGCTCTACCATTCCAGCTTTGGGAATTTGATAACCAATCGTTGTAATTGGATTAAAAGGATTAGGATAGTTTTGAGCAAGCTTATATTCAGAGGGAGATTGGGTATTGCTATTGTTAACTTCAGTTACAAAATCTACAATTGCTGTCATTAAACTTAAACTTGTCCCGTCAAGACGAATCCATATTGGCCTAACAATACCATTATATGCAGTTACATTCGTGTAATCACCAAAAAATACAGAAGATGAAGGACTAAAAGGAGAAGAACTTATAAGATAGTTTGTAAAAGTAGAACCTCCATTGGTAGAACGTGCAAGATAGAAATTAGTTTGGTTTCCTGTTAAATTACGTCTATCATAAAAAACAATGTATATATCACCATTTTTCTGATCAACTGTCATCCAACTAAAAAATTGTTCTTTGCCAGGAGCATCATTATTGACTCTTATAGGAGCACTCCAGTTTAAACCTCCATTTGTTGAGCGAACAAATTTCACATCGTGATCATTAGGTCCAGCAGAATCAGTCCAGTTAATATATATATATCCTCTATATGGACTATTACTTAAATCACAACAAGTTACAGGTAACCCGTTTGATCGATAAATTCCTTGTATAAGATAATCCCATCCCCCTGGTTGATCTGCAACATAAATATCATTTTCAAGCCAGGTTTGTCCACCATCTGTGGACTTGTCAAAGAAAATACCAAATTGAGAATTTCTGATTTTGGGACCAGCCCAAGCAACATATATTTCACCATTAGGTCCTACTGCAGGTACAGCTCCTTCAACAGTATTATCTTCGTCCAGGCAATCCCCACCAAGTTTATTAATTCTCTTTGCAGTAGAACTACCCCAGTTTACCCAGGTTAATCCCCCATCTGTAGATTTGGAAAATAATATATTAGAGCTATCTGATAATGAAGAACTCCCATAATTATCAAATTGAGTCCATGTAACATAAATATAATTAGTCACTGGATCTACAACAGCCCATTCTTTGTCCTGATCCTTGTTAGGATCATAATAGGTATATGTTCCAGGGTTACTCCAGTTCATACCGTTATTAGTAGATTTTTGACAAACAATTCTATCAATCCAGTGACCTCCTGATGGAGGATTCGATAAATGGAAATAATAAAAATGTCCCAATGTATCAACAATTATACAAGGATCTCCCCACACACCATAAAGAGATGATTGTAATGCTATACGTGGTGACCAATTAAAGCCACCATTAGTTGAATAGAATACTGCATTAATATTACAACCTGCAACAATAATATTTGGATTCTTGGGGAATAAACAGATTGAGGGTTCATTTGGGCTATTCTGTGTTGAGATTGTAATATTTGTAAAAGACTGGGGAAAAATATAACCTTCAGTCAGAATTAAAACTACAATCGCTATGATTAGTTTTTTCATAAATTTAGTTTTAATATAATTTCATAAAATCGCTTTTTTTAAAAAAGGGAAAAAGTTTACCTAAAAGTTCTAAATGTGACATTGTGATTTATTCATTTTACATTTAGTTTCATAATACAATAAACATTTACATCAAATCTTACCATAAGATTATGGAACTAAAAAGAATTTTTTAAGGTAAAATAACTTAACTAACACAACATATATGAAACGGATATTAGTTTCTATTGTTCTTTTGGCTATTAGCCAATTATCATTTTCACAAATTACTATCACTGATACAAGCCGTTATCTAAGTTCAGATTTAAAACTTAAAACAAAACATCATTGGAAAGCTGAGACTTATGATTATTCCTTTGAACAGAGACCAATTTCATATTTTTTATTGGGCTATTTAACAACAAGCATAAAATATCCAGAGCGGTTCAGTCTTGATCGCTTTCTCCAACATGGAATGACCATAGGTTCAAGGTATTATCTACACAACATAGATTCAATCTCAACAGGTTTTTTAGGTGGATTTGTACTTAATGTAGGAGGAGAATTTACACTTGGTATTGCCGGGAGTACAGATAAACTAAGTTACAACGATTTTGGAACAAATTACAATTATATTACGAAGCATTACACTATGGTTGCAGATTTATTTTCACTTAACGCCACAGCAGAATATTTCACATCTCTTCCCGGAAATCGCGGGATATCTGCAGGAATATCTATTACCTTTTTCAATTTAGGTGGGACTTTCACCTATATAGATGACGGACCATTTAAAGGTAAGACATTTGGAATAATTAACCCATTACCAATGTATATTCAACCGTATGCAAGATTACATTTTAAAGGTGGAATCTTAGGAATTGGACTTTTTTTGAATCCATATAGTTTTGCTGAATACAGATTTGGTCCTGAGGGATTTTTTGAATCATCTGAGGAGGGGTTCCATATGAATTCAACACAAATTGGCAAGTATGCAATTCAGATTTTTCTTAGGTTTTAAAGGGAAAGACATTTATATAAAATTTGGAAATAAGTTAGCTACAATTGTAATGAGAGAAATTTCTCAAGTTCTTTTAAACGCACAGAATCTTCTTCAGAACTAAAGTTAAATTTTAATACAAGACTTTTTGTATCATTGAGGAATTTAAAACGTTCAGAAAGTGACGATGAAGACATTTTATTAATCAGTTTATTGAAGAATTCATCATCGATTGAAAGCTGATTTTCTTTAACAGGGAAGTAGATAAGAGCATAGGGACCATTAATTATTATTTTCTCTATTCCAAGTTTTGTTGCAAGAATTTTTAATTCAATAATTTTAAAAAGATTTTCAACAGGCAAGTCATATTTACCATACCTATCAATAAGTTCATTTTTGAGTTCTCGAAGATTATCAAATTCCTTAATATCATAGAGCCTTTTATACATTGCAAGCTTTTCAGTATCATCTGAGATATATTCGAAAGGAATATAAGCATCTATATCATTTTCAATGATTGTAGTTAACAAATTTTTTTCTTTGATTTTGGCTTCTGCAATTTTTAGATTTTTATCTTTACTGAATAATTCATTAAATTCACTTTCTTTCAATTCAAGGACAGCCTCATCAATAATATCAAGAAAAGTATCAAAGCCAATTTGAGAGATAAAACCACTTTGCTCTTTACCGAGAAGATTACCAACTCCGCGAATTTCCATATCTCTTAATGAGAGGTTAAAACCCGAACCAAGCTCTGTATATTCTTCTATTGCCTGTAAACGTCTAATTGCATTTTTTGTTAGCCTTCCTGCAGGAGGAGAAATAAGGTATGCATAAGCTTGCAGTTCGCTTCTTCCAACTCTTCCACGTAATTGATATATTTCTGCAAGCCCATACATATTAGCATTATTAATGATTATAGTATTTACATTTGGAATATCTAAACCGGATTCAATAATTTTTGTACAAACAAGAACATCGATCTTCTGTTCAATAAAATCAATAATAACATCTTCTAATTCTCGAGCATTCATCTGTCCATGAGCAATCCCAAGTCTTGCTTGAGGAACAATTTCAGAAATTTTATCAGCAATTTTGTAAAGGTCTGCTATTTTATCAGTAACAAAATATACCTGCCCTTTTCTTTTTAGTTCGTTTATTATTGTTTCTGCAATAAGATTCCAATCAAGTTTAATTACTTCAGTAATAATAGGTTTACGATTTTTTGGAGGGGTATTAATAATAGACAAATCTCTTGCACCAAGTAAGGAGAAATTCAACGTTCGAGGTATAGGCGTTGCAGTTAAAGTAAGAGTATCAATGTTTGGCTTTATTACTCTGAGTTTTTCTTTATCTTTTACTCCAAATCTTTGTTCTTCATCTATTATTAGCAGTCCCAAATCTTTAAATTTAACATCAGAAGTTAAAAGTCTATGAGTTCCAATAATAATATCTATTTTTCCTGACTGTAATAATGTTAGGATTCTTTCTTGTTCTTTTTTGGTTTTCAAACGAGTTAAAAATTCAACTTCAACTGCAAAGGGTGATAACCTATCACGAAATGTATTAAAATGTTGTACTGCAAGAATTGTTGTTGGAACAAGAACAGCAACCTGCTTATTATCCAAAACTGCTTTAAAAGCAGCTCTAACCGCAACTTCAGTTTTGCCAAATCCAACATCACCACAAATTAATCGGTCCATAGGATGTTCTGATTCCATATCAATTTTTACTTCTTCAGTTGCACGTATCTGATCAGGAGTATCTTCATACATAAAACTGGCTTCAAGCTCCTTTTGCCAATGTGTATCGGGTGAAAATTTATGTCCCTTTTGACTTTTTCTCTTTGCATATAATAAAATTAAATCACGGGCAATATCTTTAACTTTGTTTTTTGTTTTTTGTTTTATTTTATCCCAGTCGTTGCTGCCAAGACGAGTTAACTTAGGAACAACTCCTTCATTTGCAGAGAATTTTCTGATAAGATTAACATAATTCAAATTCACAAAAAGTGTATCACCACCTGCATAAGTTAGTTTTATAACTTCTTGTTTTCGCCCACCAATGTGAATTTCTTTTAATCCAGAATAAATACCAATACCAAAATCCCTGTGAACGATATAATCTCCAACTGAAAGACTTTTAAGATCCTCTAAAGATATACCAGCAAATTTTTTTCTATGTCGCTTTGGCTGACGGAAATATCTTCTGAAAATTTCATGCTCTGTATATATTAAGAGTTTGTTATCATGTAAGATAAACCCACTTTGGATTGATTCGGGAATGTATTTAATAGCCGACTGTTTAATTGAACTTCGAGAAGGGGTTTTACGAAAAATTTCAACACTCAGAACTTTTCGCATCTTCTTACTTTCTTCCTCAAAATTCTCACTTTCAAAATCTTCTATTATGGAACGAATTTTTTTTGACTGATTATTATCAGGACTAAGAAGATAAATATCATAGGAACGTGAGGAATATTCAGCAAGATTCCTATATAAAAGACTTATATTAGAGCGAAAATCAGGTTGTGGTTGAGAATTAAAATTAATACAATTTTTAATTGCAGTATCAGTTATATAAGAAAAAAATATTGTAGTAAATGTTGATGAAAGGTATTGTACTAATTCCTGATGCTCTGAGTCGTTAAATGCATTTACATCATCTATAATTAGTATAGTATCAGATGGCAAAAACTGTTCGAGAGAACCAGTATCAATTTTTTTTTCTGCGAACCCCTCTGATTGAAGGTTAATACATATTGACACCTCATCAATTTCCTTAATTGATCGCTGTGTAGTAATATCAAACTCTCGTATCGATTCTATTACTTCCCCAACAAATTCAATACGTACAGGATATTCAAGATTTTCAGGAAATACATCAATTATTCCCCCTCTGACAGAAAATTGTCCAATTTCTTCAACCTTACTTTGACGTTCATAAAAGTTAGATTGTAATCTTAATATAAGTTCATCAAATAAATATTCTTCATTTTTCCGTAGTTTTATAACAGAATCCCGAAACTGTTCCATTTTTACAGGAACATTTTCAAATTCAGAAATATCACTAAGTACAATGTATTTTTGAGATTCTAATAATAACAAAAGTGATTTTGATATCTCACTCGAAATAAGAGGATCTTGTGTTTTTAGAAACCCCAAATGTTCAAAATAGGAAATTGCAGTTAGATCATCAAAAACTTTACGTAGCTTTTCTGAATCATTACTTAAATATAAAATTTTTTTTGATACGTTGTTAAAGATATAATCAATTAAAAAAGAGTTCAGTGAGCCTGAGATACCTCCAATAAAAAGATTGGAGCTTGCTTTATCTTTTATCTGTTGAAATTTTTCTGATTTATAAAGTATATTTTTAATTTCTTCTAACATTTATAATAGAATCTATTTCATTCGCTAAATTAATATATTCCATAACACTCAACTGTTCACTTCTTAAATTATAATTAACTTTAACATCATCTAATGAAAGATTGTAGTACTCTAAAAACTGTTTTAAAGCTGACTTCAAAATTTTTCTGCGATGACTAAAAGCTTTTCTGACAAGGGATTTAAAAAGCGGAATATTTTTTATTATGGAATTAATATCTTTTCTCATTTCAAAGCGTACTACAGAAGAATCAACAGCTGGTCGCGGAATAAAAGAGGTGGGTTTTACATTAAATAATTTTTTAACCGTTGCAAAAGCCTGACTTTGAATAGATATAATGCCATAATTACGATTGTTTGGATTACTCGTGAGTCGTTCTGCATACTCTTTCTGAAACATTAAAGTTGCATCATTAATTAACGCATAATTATCAAGAATTTTGAAAACTATTTCAGAAGATATACTGTAGGGAATATTTCCAACAATTTTCAACTTAAATTCTGAAGGGAAATTTTTTTTCACTTCTTGAAAATCTATAGTTAAAAAATCCTGTTTTATAATAGTAGTATTAAATTCTTGTTTTAATCTTTGAACAAGGTTAACATCAATCTCAACCCCAACATAATTGCTTGTAATATCTAAAATATATTTTGTTAAAGCTCCCATTCCAGGTCCGATTTCCATTATTAAATCATTCTCAGAAATATTAAGTGTTTTTACTATTTTACGGGCAATATTTTCGTCTGAAAGGAAGTTTTGACTAAACCTGCGACGAGGTAAGTGTCCTTTATATGTAATTTTTGAGTAAACCATTATAAAGGACTAAGAACAAGTAGCTTTTCATTGATAATTTTATTTTTCTCTCTTAAAACTTTTTTGTACTCCCCATTTAACCATAATTTTGACTGATCTTTGTAATTTTTATGTTGGGGCTGTCCTGATTGTCCTGTAGATAAAACAGAATAATATTCACCTACATTTGAGAAGTCAACAACAAACCTCATTGATGCCCCAAGATTACTTTCAAATATTGACTTTTCACTTAATGGCAAAAGAGGATATTCCAGATTATTAACTGTAGTACCACTTCCTCCAATATCAAATGGACCAATATTTAACATACGACTAAGCGCAGAAACATTCCCTAAAGGATGTTTCATTACAATTTTATGAATTTCCCCCCATTGCCATTTAGAAACATCTTCTCCTAAAAGATTGGATAAACTTAAAACTGCATCAGAAAAACTCTTTTTCAAAATCTCTGCTCTTCCATCAATTTTGGTAGTATTTTCTTGAAACTCTAACAACCAGGATTTGTTTTCTTTCAGAAGCTTCGCAGTTGTCCGAACTGGAATATTTTTTAGAAAGATGTAATTTCTATACAATTCATTACCTAACTTACTTTCATAGATATTTTTATAAAGATGAGCTTCAAATTCTGCAAAAATGGTTGCCTGAACACTGAAAGTTTTAAATTCATAATCCCAATTTTTCAATAGATTTAGGCATTGGATTTCTATAGTACTCATTTGGGAATTATTTTCACAAGCTTTAAAAAGATAAGATAAAAATTCTTTTGCTTGATTGCTCAGCAAGTCATTCTGAATAAGTTGAAACTCTTGTGCTGTAAAATTATTTCTTGCTGCTAATATTTCTTCAATTCTTTGCGCACGATAAGGAGGTTCATAAAGATTAGAGATATAATATTTATAGTTATTCAATGGTTTGTTATTAGCAGTTACAATGAAGTTAGTTTTAGGATTATATGCAGAAGGTAACTCTTCAAATGGCACGAATCCCACCCACTCAATAGCATCTTCAACTGGAAACATATACACATTTTCGTTTACCGCACCTTTTCTAATTGGGATTTTTCCTGCAACCTGGTAACCAATATTTCCATCAATATCAGCATAGCAAAAATTAGAAGCAGGTAAATTAAAATCCTGCAAAGCTTGCCTGAACTCCTTCCAGTTTTTTGCTTTAGATAATTCATAAAAACATTTAATTTCATCACTCATTTCATAACCAGTCCATTTCATTACAAGAACTTCGGAAGGGGGTGTTTTAAAACTCTGTTGATTTGTAAAACCAGTTTTCTCAAGATTGGAAACCACAGGTCCTAATTCAGTTTTATAAGAAGTATAATAAAGTTCATCTTTCTGATTTTTAACTTTTATAGAAGAAATAACAGTATCTATTTTGTAATGCTTATTTCCTAATTTAAAATCTTTTGACAAAGAATCATATTTAAGCAAATAAAAATCTGCATCATCGTTCATCAAGTTTGTAATACCCCATGCGATATAGTTGTTCATTCCGATAGCAATTCCGGGTGAACCCGGAATACTAAATCCACTGACAAGATAGTCAGATTCAGTATTAGATAACGATACTTCATACCATTTAGCAGGAACAGTAAGAGCAAGATGAGGGTCGTTCGCAAGTAGAGGTTTTTTAGTTTCTGTTTTATCTCCATTGACTACCCAGCAATTGCTACCTATATGTGTTCCTTCAATTCCTACATAATTTTTGAATTTAAATATACTGTTGAAATATTCCTCTCCAAGATCAACAAGTTTGTTATAATAATTCTCTGTATTTTGATAAAGAGATGCTTTTGAAGGTTTTGTTTCTGTATGAATTATAAAAGGAGAATCTTCAGGGTACAAAGGGAAAAAGTCAAGAGATTTTTCAAAACCAAATTTTTTTACAATCTGTCCAAAGGTATAATCAGTATACCAGGAAAGATTAAGCTCCCATCCCATTAATCTAATAACAAGAAGTGAATGCTGAGGTTTCCATAATTCTGGTTTATAATTAAGTACATCAAATTCAAAAGGTAAACTTGATTTGTGTTGTGTGATAAAATAATTCACTCCTTCACAATAATGTAAAAGAATCCTTTTTGAGTGGTCTGACAACTTGTTCCATAAATTATCTGCAAGTTCATTGAGAGCTAAAGTCTTAAACATCTTATCATATTCTACCGCTTCATTTCCAAATATTTCTGCAAGACGTCCTTCCCCGATCCGCCTGAATATATCCATTTGCCAGAGACGATCCTGGGCATGTATATAACCAAGTGAAAAATACATATCATCTTCACCTTTTGCCTCTATGAAAGGAACCCCATATAAATCCTTATAAATCCTCACAGGATTATTAATGCCTTTAACTTTAATTTCACCTTCTTCTTTATAAAACGACTTTGTTGTTAGGTAATTGAACATAATAGCAATTGTAAAAATGATTACTACTAAAAATATGATTATCCCTATTAAATTTTTTCTAAATTGATTAAGAGATTTCATAATTTTGTAAAATTGCATTTTGCTATATAAAAATAAAGGGAATATGTAACCCACATTTGAGAGTAATGGTAAGAAATAAATTAAAAGGATTATATAGAATAAAATGCAGTCCTCAAATATAGTTTTGAGGACTGCAAAAAGAAAATCTACTTTATAAGTAACATTTTTTTAACTTCTATAAAGTTTCCGGTTTCTAACCTATAGAAATAAACACCACTTGACAAATCACTCGCATTAAAATCAATTGTGTAACTCCCAGATAATTTCACTTCATTAACAAGAGTTTTTACTTCACGGCCAAGAACATCAAAGATTTTAAGTTTAACAAAACTTTCTTTAGGAAGATCAAATTTTATTACAGTTATAGGATTAAATGGATTAGGATAGTTTTGGTATAACTTAAATTTTGTAGGAATAGTTGAAGCTATTCGTTCTTGATTTGTAACTAAATTAAGAACTAATGAAACATTTGGTCTATTTGTTTGAGCAGTTCCTGATGTAAGTTGTGTACATCCATCTCCACTTGATAAATCACTATATTGACCCCATGTTTTACCAGCATTCGCTGTAGCATACACAGGTGAATATTGAGTATAGGAGGAATTATTATAACAAATTTCAATTAATAAATTATCAGTCCCATTCCAATAGAATGGGGTTGTAAGAGTAATATATTGCCAACCAGTACCGGGTAGAGTAAAAACACCATCATAGCATATTGTCCAGCCAGTTGATACAAATCCTGTTAGAGAAGTGGCAGTAGTATTCTGTAATTTAACTTTAAATCCATTCATTGGAGCTGGATCCGCTGTTATTACATTAAATCCTACTTTAACAACATTACCTGGAGCTCCCTGATTTGCAAGAATTTCAGAAGCAAGCAATAATATATTTGTTCTACCATCCATCCAATAAGTGGTAAATGGGTAATTTGAAGTAAGAGTACCTGTTCCAACTATGACAGTTGTTTGATTAATTATTTTGAATGAATATAGTTGTGTTGAATCTGTATTATGAGCAATTGAATTATCTCTCGCATAAATTCTATAAAATATCGAGTCATTATAATTAACCTCTGATTGATTTGAATTAAATGTTGCACTGAAATTATTCCCGGAAGTATTATTTAACCTAAATTGTCTTATTCCGTAGGAAGGTGAATTCTTATACCATTTTACCCAAACTGAATCAAGTCCAATGTTGTCTGTTACAACAGCATTTACAACAACAGGCCAGAGATTTTTTGGAGTATTTGAAATTGCAGTATGAGTAATCACAGGTTTAACAGTATCTGAGGATGCTGTAAATGAAAAATAATTAGATGGAGCCATTGCAGGAACAACAGCAACTCTATTAGCTGTATCCTTTGTTTTTATATAATATTTATAAACAGCAGGCATTCCATTACCAGGAATATTTGCTGTCCAGTTATTTCCTGATGTATTGGTCATAACTATACTATCTGAAAATATATTTGTACGTGTCCAAAACAGCTTTGTTTCAGAAGGAATAATAGGAGCATTCATTGGAGTTATGGTACAATTAACAGTATAAGGACCATTCAGATTTTCAGTGTTAGGTAGAGGTGTATGACTTATTGTAGGCCATAAAGGTTTTCCAAAAGTCAATAAAAGTGAACAATCACCAAAAATGTTATATTGTTCCATTAATTTCAGGCCTTCACCAGTACTACCACCCCAAAGATCCATTGCTTTCATTAATCCATGAAAACAAACTCCTCCAACAGTTATTTTGGATTGGTCCATTAACAAATCTATTGCATGGTTTTGCATATCACAGGGAGGTACCCAACTTGCATTTGTTGAAGACCCATAAATACTAATTGCACCTTTTACATTTACTGTATCACCTGCCCTCAACCAAGCTTCTTCCATACACTCATTTAAAGTAAAATTCCCATTAAGGCAAGCTACATCTATAATAAATGGGTTTTTATAACCATTTGAAAGCTGATAAATTTGTGTAACTCCATATCCAGTGGTTCCCCAGCTCGTGCCAGAACCGTGACCAATGTAGTTTAAGAGACTTCGTCCATCATTTACAGCATTTGTAATCATTTGTTGCGTTGCAGAAGGAGCATAAATTTGATCAACCTGAGTAAAACCATGTGCTAATAAAGTATCTCTTATCCAATCCATTCTTTGCCAATCATAATAGGGTGTTCCTCCATTTTCATTACTTGCAACCCCAGCTGCTTTTTTATACCATAACCCATTCGTTCCTTGATCAGGCTCCTTTTCATAACGTATTAACTTCTTTAATACATAGTTAAGGCTTGTAGTATTCTGGACAGAGATCCTTGATATAAAGGCATCTGGATATGCATCGTTTCCTGCAAGTTTAACAAAACAGGGATCAGATGGTGCACCTTCATATTGTCCATTTAGTGTTGGGATATCTGAAACATCCCCTACAAGGATTATATATGTTACACTCCCAGGAGAATTATACATATTCTGAATATATGTTTTTATAGCATTCGCTCCAGAGCCTGTTGTAGTTGGATATTCCGCAACTGTAACGTTAAGTCCGCGTGACTGTTTCCATTCAACAAATGGAGTAATAGTACTCATATAATTAGTTGGACAAACTATCAACATTCTTCCTGGTTCTGGTATTGTATCATATCTCATAGCTCCCATCCCAAAATTCAAGAAAAGATTTTTGTAAATTGGTGTAAATTCACTTGAGAGTATTGGAGTCTGAGTTTTTCTATACAAAGGATTCACTGCTAAAGCTGAATAATCAGGAAAAATTTCAACTTCAAGCCGTCTAATCACTCTTAGGATTTGTTTTGATGGATTATATTGTAATGGATTAAACTGTACAGTTAGTCCCCTTAAATCCCGAACAATATAAGGTTCATCTAATTTAATATTTTCCTTAGGATACCATTCATCAAGAGTATAAAAGCGATCAAACACATAAGGGACAGTATTAGGATCTATATCTCTTGTAAAGTGTCCTTTAGATGGTACTATTGGTTTTGTTGGTAATTCAGTATAATCATAAGAGATAATCCTATAATTCATAGCTGGTAAATCAGGTATAACTATGCTTCCCCTATATGTTGGTAGTTGTGGCAAGCCTTTTTCCATTAACTGAATCATACCGGGAACAGTCAGATCAAGATATTCAACATTGTTAATTTTTATTTCTCTTTCATTATATCCATTAAATACATACTCAATCTTAATTGAGGTAGGAGACGAATTTTTAACTATTACCTGAATACCAGGATTCTCTCCATAAGCAAAAATATAATTGAAAGAAAGTAGTAAAGGAAATAATACAAGATAAAAGATTTTTCTACTCATTTGTAATAGTTTTATTTATATTAAAATAACTAACATAAAGTCAAATTAAAACTAAATTTTGTAATCTACAATTCAGTGAAAAAGCTTCCTTTAACAAAATTCGCCTAACTTTAAATATCTGCCAGTTTGAGTTAATATATAGCCAATTTCGGTTTATGATGTACCATTTTTTGTATCAAAATTGCACCCCAAACACTCAACCTACCCTCTC
>Ga0123519_10007732_pt1 | contig 16546 bp, 9 predicted proteins | sample YelNatPaOPRAMG02_FD_87396 | JGI IMG/M metagenome (GOLD analysis project Ga0123519, IMG submission 87396) | Hot spring microbial communities from Yellowstone National Park - Yellowstone National Park OP-RAMG-02 (version 2) | ecosystem: Environmental > Aquatic > Thermal springs > Hot (42-90C) ... | reverse complement strand
GTCCGAGCTTAGCCAGTAACGAGACTGTGGTCTGGGCCCGGTTGGATGCGTGGGTGGAAGTACCGGAACCGTACTGGTATGCGATGGGCCAGGGCAATATCCAGATCGGGGCCCATATCCCAACCAGCAGCTCGATCCTGGCCCAGACCAGCTGGCTGGAACGCTGGTCGGGCCAGAACTGGACGACGTCCGGCGGCGATTACCTGGCCAGCTACTCCTCGTTCGTGACCGTGACCCAATCGATCGGCACGTGCCAATGGAAGGTCGATTGGTACGGCGGGTCTGATCAGAAAGTGTTCCTGATCCCACGTCAGCTAGAGGTCAATTATGCCTGGCGTGTGAATGTCAGCAACCTCCAGGTCTGGTACTACATCTGCGAATGGGAACCCACCGAAGGGCCCGAGGAGCCCGAGGAGCCCGAGGAGCCCGAGGAGCCCGAAGGGCCGGAAGGCTATGGGCCGATCCAGCCACCTCCGGCCGGTAGCCCGCCGAAACTGGTCCTAACGACCGAAGGGCCATGGTCCACGCCCGTACCGGCCGGGAGCGTACCCGGTGCGAGCTTAGGCTATCTCTGGTCCGGCCAGCAACAGGTCCGACAGATGCTGCTGGACCTGCTGCCCGGCTCCTTACCGGTCCCAATGCCGTCGGCCCAGAGCATGGGCCGTCAGAACCGTGAGACGGCCCGTCGGGCCGGGTTCGTGCAGCTGGCAAGCCGGTTCTGGACCACACCCCAATCCAGCCAGCTCCAGCATCTGCTCAGCCAGCTCCGGACCCTGGGCGGCCCACTCGGGCCCGCAGGCCCACGGCCCGGTCGGCCGGGCCTGGGTCGGCCCGCAGGGCCACTGTTCGGACCGAGCCTGGGCCCATTGCCCGCGGGCCCATTATCGGGCCTGGCCCGGCCCGGCCCGGTCAGTCCGCCGGCCGCGGGTCCGGCGACCTGGCCCCAGGACCTCACGGCCCGTACGATCGGGCAGGCTCGGGCGGGTACAGTCGGCCGCGCCATGGCCGCTGCGGCCGCAGCCACGACCGGGTCAGGTGGTCCCGCGGGCCTGAGCCCGTTCGCTCGGGTCCGAGCCCCACATGCACGGGGCCGGATCCCGAACCTGGCAGGGGTTCAAGCACCAGTCGGTCCGAGGCCCGTGGCACGGCCCGTCGAGCCAAGTGGCCCGTTAGGGGCCGGGCTGGGGCCCGGGGTACGGCCGATGGGCCGCTGGTCGGCCGTGGTCCCAGTCGAGGCGGGCCCGCCGGTCGGACCAGTCACGTTCCCGGGCCGGCCCGGCCCGACCCGGCTCGGGCTGAGCCCGGCGGTGCCTGAGCCGCTCCTGCCGACCCGAGTTCCGGGCCCGGACCTGGCCCAGGCCGAGCTGGACCAGTTCGGCCCGATGCGGACAGGTCTTGTTCGGCCCGTGCCCGTGCCCGGACCCAGCCTGGATAGCCCGATTGTGGAGCCGATCCCGCGGGTGCATCAGGCGGAGCAGCTGATCGCACGGACCGGGCCGCCACGTCGGACACGGTCGGCCCTGAGCTATCTGTGGGGTGGTCCGCCGGGCGTTAATGCTCGGATCGAGGTCCGGCAGCAGACGGTGCAACGGGCCGGGCTGCGGGACCGACTGGAACGGACTCTGCTGCGGATGTTGGAACGGGGCCATTTGGCCTGAGCTCGACCTGCGTCCCCGGCCCGGTTCCGAGCCCATGGGAAGAATAGGCTATACTCTAACCGAAGTGGTCATCAAGCTGAGGATGCACGATCATTCCGAACCTGAGGCTCTAGTCCGGTTCGTGGAGCCAGACCCAAAACCAGCGTAAGGTTTATCATGCCAGAAAAGAAGAAGATCAATCGGGACCGACAGGATCGAGACCCGTTCCTGAAGCCACTGGAGGCGCTGGCCCGACCCCCACACATGCCGACGGTGGTACTGGCCGAGCCTGGCTCGACCGAGCGGGCCAAGGCTGGGCCGGGCCGATATCCGGACAAGTTCGTCCTCAAGGTCAGCAGTGACATCGAGCAGATCAACCCGGACGGCTCGATCCGGTTACGGCCGAAACCGACTAAGAGGGCGAGCTCAGGTGGGACGGGTACTGGCCAGGTACCCGCGGGCTCCCAGCTGCAGCTGGCGGGGCTGGACCTGCTACCTGCCATGAGCAACTGGGGCCGTCAGTTACGGGATTGGCTGAACTGGCAGCTGGTCGATCCCAAACAGGTGGACGAGCTCTATGCCAAAGTCCAAGGTTGGTTCCGGGCACCGGGCCGTACCGGCCAGGTCCTGGGCGGCCCGTTACTGCTTGGGATGGGTCAGCTGATCGGGCCGGACGGTCGGGACCTGGGCCAGGCGGCGGTCCGTGAGGGCCGAGCCGTGCTGGCCCGATCCGGGATACCCGACCTGCTCGGGTATGGAACGGCCCAGGAGCAGGCCAAGCAGGCCCGACGTGGGGTGTGGGCTACCGCTGCCGCCCGGCTGGATGCAGCCAAGCAGCTGGTACAGGCCCGCAAGAGGGCCCAGGCCACGCAGCGTCAGATGGAACGGGTTCAGGCCGGCCCCAGTCCGTCACCAACACCGCCACCGGACCCCAGCAAGGTGAGCTACCAGTCTGGGATGGAGCTCCATCCATTGGTCTGGCCGTATGATCACGATTCCGCCGGTAAGGAGTTCCCGATCGGGGCAGAGCTGTTCCGGTTCGGCTGGCTCTGGCTGCCGGAACCAGAACAGATTTCGGTCGAAGAGCAGAGCGATCTACGGGTACAGCCACGTGTCCGTGGCCAGTACGGGGTGCCCCGTAACCAGGGCCATGTCCGACGCCGGGTAGAGCTTGCCTGGAGCTTCATGATCCCAGACGAGGTGGACCGATGGGTCCGGTACATGATCGGCACGTTCCAGCTATCCCCGTTCCTACCGATCCAGCATGGGATCCTGAACTATGAATATGGGATCCTGGCATTAGCGCTGCACCGGATGACGATCAGTGTCCAGCCCGGTACACGGCAGCCGAACCGGATACAGGTCACGGTCGAAGCGTTAGAGTTCGATGCGCTCAGCTATCTGCCCTGGCCGATGCAGCGTGGGCTGAACTATCCCATCTATGAGGAATGGGTCCGGCAGTATGTGGACGGGCAGGACCGTTGGCAGGGCCGGCTCCGGGCACGTATGGCCCGTACGGACGAGATCGATCCAGCCCGAGCAGCGGATTTGGTGTTCCAGATTGCGAACCCGGAACAGGTCCGGACTACAGTCGAACGGTTCGAGCGGCAGGAACGGCTGGGCGTTACCCCGATGGAACAGGAATCGAATGTGATCTATGAGCATACGACCGCACAGATCATCGAGCAGGTCCTTTCCAACCAGGCGGGCCAGGCAGACCCATGGCACCAGGGTGGCTTGACGGCCAAGCTCCAAGGCCAGACGGAGGTCCGTAACTGGAGTCGGCAGCCAGGCCCGATCTACGTAACCGGGCTGGAATGGCTGAACGCATGTGGCCGTGGCCGGCAACAGGTGCTGGTCCGGCTGTTCCGGCCCCAAACGGTATCGCAGCTCCTAAAGGCAGGTGCGATCCAGGGCTATATCGATCTCGGGAGCAGCGGCAGTACCCACTTCCAGTACAGGTCCGATTCAGGCCAGCTAATACGATGGAGCGGCCGTGGCAGTTGGTCATTCCAGTGGAATGAGCCGGTGTTTGCATGGAGTCCCAGCGATTATTTACCGTTTACTGTACCTGGGATACCTGCGATTCGGTTCAAGTTAGGGGCTCGGAACAGCTACGCAGTCGATCCGAACGATCCAAACGATCAGGTTCGGTTCCGGACCTTTATTGAGCAGCGATACCTCCATGGCAGCCGCTGGCAGAACTGTCTGTGGCTGGTACCGGCCAGCCAGATCGGTACGCTACTGACACACCTGAAACGGGGTGCAGCTGCGGACCGGCAGCCGGAGCCGCCGTTAGACAGGGGGCATCGGGCCCTAGGCGAAGCGGCCCTAGAGGGTGATGCAGTCTGGATCACACGCCGGGATGGCCGGCCAGATACGGACCAGGTCTGTCTGGTCGCGGGCGTCTCGGTCGTGTTCGAGCATAACTTTACGGAGCAGCAGGTCAAGCAGCAGGAGGTTCCAACCTTTTCTTATCTCGGCTCGGTCAGTGGAGCGGTCCAGCTCAGTCTAGAGGTCTTAGAGCCGGGTGGCCTGAACGTGCTCCAATCGGTCCTGGGCCAGGTCCGGGACCAGCAGCGGCAGGGCAGCTGCGAGCTACTGGAGACGGAAGGGTTCGAGGTCGGTTTCGTCCGAGTCCATCAAAACCTTTTGAATAGCTTAGGGGTGCACTGGCTGATCCCGCAATCGGCCAGCGTCCAGATGAATCCGGGCGGGAGTGAGCTGAGGCCGTGCCAGCTGACCAGTACGATCTATCAACCGTTACAGGTCCTCTATCAGATCACACGTGACCGGCAGCTCCGGAAACGGATGGGCCGTTCGTTCGGTCAGCCGCCCCAGGTCTATCTAGAGCAGCTGCACGATGTGAATCGGGAACGGTTGACCTTCTTCGGGCTGAATGAGCTACTGGATGAGTTCGAGCTCTATCCGGACCTGCACCTGCCGACCTATCAGGAGCTAGCCAAGCTGGCTCGGGCCGCAGCGAAACGGCACCAGATCGCGTTCGAGCAGCTGGTCCGGCCCGTACCGGTCCAGCGTCCGTTCAAACGTCAACTGGAATGGTGGACGGATAAGGAGCTGAGCTATCGGTACGTGGACCCAGACTTCTATCTGGGCTGGCCCCGGGACGCGGAACGAAAGTGGCGGATCCTGTCTGCAAACGATCAAACTGTCGAGCAGATACTGGACGAATGCAACTGGCGCTATTTCGCACGGAACGTACCCGCGAGTGGAACGGGCCCAGCCGGGCCAGGTCAGCAAGGGCCCGCGGGCTCAGCAGGTCCGCAGGAGCACTCGGACCTGGCCCAACGTGCAAGTGCCGATGAGCTGGAGGTCCATGACGCGATCGGGCTGCCTCCGGACGCACGGGTGGCCTGGACCTATAGCGAGCCGGTCAGCCAGCTCCCGGCCGATCAGCTACCGAACCAAGCGGGCGGCGATCCGGGCAGCTGGGCCGGGGGCGATATCATCAAAGGGGCCCCACCGATTGATACTGTTCGGAGCCTGACGACCCGCATGTGTACCGATTACCTGAAGGTACGGACCTTTCGATTGGTACGCGCATTCCCCACGTTCTATCTCGCGTTCTATAATGAGGGCCGCTGGATCGGCCATAAACGGTTATGGGACCATTTCTTCAGTGGGATCACGTTGTCCGAGTTCCGAATGGTCCAGGACCAGGATGAGGCTGCGGACCTGCTGACCTTAGCAATCTACGATTATGAGTATCGGCCCCAATATCCGCCGAATGCCGCGGGTGGTGACCCGGTCTATGGCCTGTTCGACCTGATGTCAGACCTGGACCTGGCCCGTACGACCGAGGAGCCGAGCCCGACCGATATCTATCGGTGGGAGCATACGTCTGATCGGCTCGGAATCCAGCCGGGCACCCGGGTGCATTTCCGATACGGTTATGGCAGTCGTGCCAGTGAGCTGCCCGTCAAGTTCAATGGTCGTATCACGGAATACCAGCCACAAGAGGGAGGCCGGGTCGAGCTGGTCTGTCAGGGCGATGGCTGTGAGCTTTTAGAGCCGATCACGAACCGGCTGAGCGGGCTAGGGGCTGCGGTCCGCGCTGGCATGAGCCAGAGCCCGTTCCTGATCGCGCAGGCGGAGGCACGGGATACCCTGCTCTGGCTCCTCTCGGAACGGAAACAGCCGGGATTCGTGATGCGGACACTGTTCCATACCCAGCTCCATAAGTGGTACGAGAGCCTATTTGGGCCGGAACATTTCGGGCCGCCGGTCGTGCCACGGTACCGAGTACGGTACTGGCCGCCTGCGAACCGGAACTGGTGCCTACAACGCTACTACGAGCTGAATGCCGGGGTTGGGATGAACATCTATTGCATGGGGGATCGGCCCGGCCGAGACCGGATCCGGGGTGCGGGCCCGATGCTGGTGCCGAGCACGACCCAGAACCCGGACGCGCCCCCGGCAGGCACCCCATTTAAGGGCATGCCACGTCTGAAAAATGTGCCAGGCAGGCCAGACCCGGTCATGGTGGACGAGCATGGCAATGTGGTGGAGTCCCAAGTGGTGGTCGGGCCAGATGGTCAGCCACGGCACATGGGCCCGTTAGTCTATACAGGCGAGAATGTCGGGGGGCTGATGCCTGGTGCAATGGTCCGAGAGCCGGATTTCGCACTGGATATCCGGGACAAATCGATTTGGGACGTAGCGAACGAGCTGGCCGATCTCGCAGGCGATTTCATCTGCGCGGTCCACCCCTTTGAGTTCCGGAGCACTCTCTTCTATGGCAAGCCGTACTGGGACCTGGCCTATGGCTATATCTATCGGCAGCGGCGGGCCGAGACCGGTGAGCTGGACCCGAACAATATCCTGGACCCGAACTACGGTCGGCCGTTAGGTGGGTCTGCACAGGCCATGGCCGCATTGGGCGGCGGGGGGCCCGCGACGGGCGAACGGATCAAGCCATTCAGCCAGATCCATTGCCTGACCGATGTGGATGATATTCTGGTCAATAACATCCAAGCGACCGAGAACTTCTATACGAACCTGATCGGCATCTATACTGTGGGCGATGCCGACTATATCTATCCAGGTCCGGTCTCGATCTTTGAACGGATCGGGGAATGGCTGAAACATGCCACAACGACCCATCCGGCCCATCCGGAACAGACCCCGGTCCTGGGGATCGATCCGGATATTCGGTCGTATATCCAACGGACCTGTGTGGTGGATCTAGGGCTCCACTTTACCATGGGCTGGCTGGAACGGGAAGGTGGTCGCAGCTGGCTGTTGCGGACTGCGACCAGTCGGTTGGTTCGGTCCGTGGGGTTCATGTATGATGGGAGCCTGATCCTACGGGGCAACGAGTATATCAAGCCACACGATCTGATCTATCTCTCGGACATGAGTGAGGACATGCGGGGCTGGTGCCGGGCCCGACGTGTGATCCAGCAGATGAATGTAGAGACCGGGTTTGTGACGGAGATCGTGCCCGCAGTGCTCGCAGCACCGCGTGGGTCCGAGCTCAGCCATATCTGGGTCACGGCCACCAAGGCCGCGATCGGGCTGTCCCTGTTGGGACTGGACCTCGCACTCGGCCGAGTCTTTGAACGGCAGGGCATGCTCACGATCGGCCGGAAACTACTGGCAGACCGTGAAGAGCTACTGAGGCTAATCGCAGATGGCAAACTGGACGCAGACCATCTGCGGTTCTACAATAAGTTCCTACACGAGCTTGCGGCAAAGGACCCGATGGAGGCTTATGCCAAGTTACGGGCCGAACTGGCTGGGATCGCCTCAAGATATGGTGGGGAAGCCGCCAGGCATGCCAGACGTCTGTCGAACTGGCTGTTTCAGACGGTCCCGAACACGATCGCGAACACCTTGAAAAAGGCACCGGCGATCACTAGGTTCGCACGTGAAGCACGTGCGGCAGCGTTGCTGGGCCGATTGGCACGGGGCGCAGCCCGTCTGGGCCGGGCCGGGGTAGTACGGGGCCTGGGTCGGGGCCTGGCCGGAATGGCCCGCGGGGTGTGGCGTGCGGGCCGGGCCGCTAGCAGAGCGCTCGGACCGGAGCTGCTGGTCTGGATGCTGATGTCGTACGGGATCGATATTCTGATCGATTCGATCCAGGACTGGGTCGATCAGCGGATCGATCGGGTGGTCCTCATCCCGCTCGAACGACGTGGCCGACCCTTTGTGGCGGGTGTACTGGGCCATCGTGGCCTGATCGTGGGTGAGACGCCCGACATGGTCAACTACCTCCTGCAGGAGGATTCCTGGCTGGGGGTGGCATTACAGGTGTTCATGGAGCTGTAGAAGGGGGAGAGACCTATGGCCAAGATAGCGCCCCAGACCGGCCCGTGGCGTCTGACTGGTGGCAACCGATACGAACGCTGGTCACGGCTGGGTGTGCTTTTGAGGGAGCTGGTCCCGCCCGAGTGGCGGCTCGGGCACGATCCGAACGATCAGGATCGGCCCGTGCTGTTCATCGATCCGGCCGATCCGGTCTGGCCCAGCCCGCCGGGCCGGCCGGGGGTAGCGGGCGAGCCCGGTGGCTCGGTAGCCTATACGGGCCAGTCTGGTCACACAGGCCAGCAGGTGGTCGAGCTTGCAACCCAATGTGTAGGGGTCCCCTATATCTGGGGCGGTGAGGACCCCCGGACCGGTATGGACTGTTCCGGCTTAGTGAACTATGTCTATCGGCAGGTAGGGATCCAACTGCCTCGAACGGCCCAAGCGATCTACAGTAGTCCGAACCTGCCCAAGGTGACCTGGCCGGATCGGCAGCCGGGCGATATCATCCTCTTCTGGTCCCCGACCGATGGCCGGACAGTCTCGCATGTCGGGCTCTATATTGGGGACGATCAGATGATCCATGCGAGCAGCACCCGTAAAGCGGTCCGAAGAGAGCGGCTCACGGAATACTATCTGCGGCGGTACGCGGGCCTGAGACGGCCACTGGCACTACAGTCGGAACAGCCGCCTCCGGTTCGGACCCATGTTGGTCTCAGTCAGTTCGGAGGTGACCCTATGAAGCTAGGCCCGGACCAGCTGGGCCGGATCGCTCAGGACTATACCGATGAGGAGATCGCAGATGGGATTCGGGTGGCGGAGGGTGTGAACTCACATTATCCCTACGGCATCACCGCACCGGGCCATAAAGATAAAGCGCGTGACAACGAGCCGTACGCACGCCGGATCTGTCTGGCCACGATCCGTAACAACCGGATCCGTTGGGCGAAGGCAGACAAGCGCCGCTACCCGACATATCTCCCGTTCCTAGCGGACCGGTACGTGATGACCGGTCAGACCTCCGAGCTGGCCCGTCGGAACCGGCTGAACTGGATGCGGAACATTGTCGCAACGGTCGAAAAGCAGCGGGCCGCACGGCGGGCCCGTAGCCAGCCTCGGGCCTCAGGAGCCAGTCCACGATGAGCCGATTAGCGCGTCGGATCAAACATGATATCGTGGAGCCCAGCCTAGCGGTTGAGCCACAGCCGATGCTGGGCAAGCTGTTGTCCGTATCGGAGGACGGCCAGTTCGGTACGGTCCGGATAGAATATCCGAACGGGCAGAGCAGCCAGGTCCGGGCACTGATGCTGGCCCCGTTACGGGCCGGGGAGCATGGCAGGCCGCCGACCAATTGTCAAGTAATGCTGATCTGGCCGGGCCGGCACCATGGGCTCAGCCCGTGGGTGGTCGGGCTGGTCTATCCTCAAGTGCCGGTGCCTGGGACTATACTCTGGCCTAGGAGACCGATAGGCTGAAGAACGTGTGCGGGCCTGGGCTCGAGGGTATGGCCCGGAGACGAGTAGCGGATGTTTGAAGATTTAGAGCTGGACCAGCAGCTGACCCATCCCGAGCTGGGCCGGCCCGTAACGGCCGGTGCGACCGAAGACGAGCTCGGTCTGATCCATCCGATAGGTGGCCATGGACTGCTTCTGGCTGGGTCCGGGACGGTGAGTTTAGCGAATGCGGCGGCGAGCCTACAGCTGGATGTGGACGGTACGGTCCAGGTCCAGGCCGCCTCGGTACTTCTGAACGGGCTGGACCTGCTGACGCTACTGGACCAGCTCCAGGCCAAGCTAGCGGAGCTCGGGCCGACGGACCAACCAGGTGGCCCGCCAGACCCGGTCCAAACGGGCCCGATCCGCTTGGACTGGTCGGGGCTGCTGGCATGGCTATCAGACTGATAGAGAAAAGTGGGGCCTCAGCGATAAATTGGATGGACGGCTGAACGCGTACGGCGGGCTCAGTGTGGGCCCAGACGGGGATATTGAGCCGGTCGAGGGCTGGCCAGTACTGGCCCAGCAGCTACTGGTCCAGCTGAGATCGCACCGGAACGATTTCCTATTGCATCCTGAAATCTGTATGGACCTGGAGGACTTCATGGGCGAATGGGTCCGGCCCGAGCTACTGGAACAGATGCAGGACCGGATCAGCCAGGCCCTGGTCCAGGCGTGGAGCCAAGCGGGCGATGAGGTAGCGGACGTGCCGCTGGTCCGGGTCGATGCCGCAAGTGACGATACGGTCGTGATCACGATCGAGCTGGCCGATCTGGACCAGGTGGTGCATCGGCTGTCCGTCCCGTTCAGCTACCGGGAGGGCTTTATCCTGCCCGCGGACATGGATTCGGCCGCGGGCAGCCTCGTGGAGGCCTACCTGCTCTAAGCCAGGTGGAGGGCCTCGCCCTTTTGCCCTTTTTTGGGAGAACGATCTCACGGTCAGGTAGTAGCGACGATGGCGATCATTCCACGTGATGAAGAGACGATGCTGGCCGAGGCCAGACGTTGGCTCCGTGAGAATACCGAGTTTACCAACTTCTCGCCCGGCTCGTTGGTCTGGAACCTGGTCGAGCTACCGGTCCGTGAGCTGGGTCGGCTATGGCGGGCATTGGCGGAACTGGAATCGAGCCTCCAGCTGGACACGGCAACGGGCCAGAGCCTGGACCGGTTGGGTGAGCTGCTGGGGCTGACCCGCAAGCTGTTCCAGCCGGCGAACACGTTAGATCAGGCAGCGGGCTTCAAGTTCTATGTGGTGGGTGGCCAGACCTATGGTGAGGCCAGCGGGGGTGGGACCGCGATCATACCTGCGGGCACCCCAGTCTGGCCACATCGGAACCCAGGCCAGGTCTATCATACGACCCAGGACGCGAACTTCGAGCAGGACACCCGTGAGGTGTTCGTACCGATCGTGGCCCAGGAATCCGGCAGCCGTTACAATGTCGGCCCCGGCCAGCTGGACCGGCATGGTGCAGTGGAGCAGGCCGGGCTGGTGTACTGTACTAACCTGCACGCGATCGATAACGGCTCGGACCTGGAGGGGGACGAGCCGTTCCGGTACCGGATCAGCCAGCGGGTACAACAGATCATGGGCTGGTCCAGTGTCAGCTTAGCGGCAACGGCGTTAGGGGTGCCGGGCGTACGGGACGTGCTGGTGCACGAGTTCGCACGGGGGACGGGCACCGTCGATCTGACCGTGCTGACCTATTTCCCACAGACGAGCCAGTCGATCCTGGCCCAGGTCCGGGCCGAGCTGGAACGAGTCCGACCGGAAGGGATCGATGTCCAGGTGTACGGCCCGATCGAACGCCGGATCGATCTGAGCCTACAACTGGTCCCGAGCAGCTTAGAGGCCGGGCTGCGTACCCAGGTGCGACAGGCGCTGGTCAGCTATCTCAACCTCTTAACGTTGGGTGAGCCGTTTATCGTCAACGAGCTGATCCAACGGGCCATGGAGGTCTCCGAAACGATCCAGGACCTGGTCCTGCTAGAGCTGTACGTGGAGGACCGATCCGGCCAACGGGTGCCCTGCCTGTTCACAAACCAGCTGGCTGAGCCCGACGAGAAGTTCTATGCGGGCCAGGTCACCGTCCTCTAGGGGCCGGGCAGGGGCCGAAACGGACCTGAGCCCCCGCGGGCCGGACCGGTACGAAGCCAGGTACAATGATAAGGGACGATGCCGAACCCACCTAACGTTTATGGTCAGCCTTATACGCGGTATGATCCGATGGTCTGGGACCTGCTGGTCCAGCTGCCCAGCTGGCTGGCACCGGTCCAGACCAGCCAGGACAACACGCATGGGCTCCTCGCGTTACAAGCGTTGGAACTGGCTCGGGCCTGGCGGGCCGAGCTGCATGTGGGCCGGAACGTGAGCCTGGGCCTGGCCGACCCAGGCCAGCTGAGGCTGGGCTGGCGTTGGGTGGACCGGAGCCTCTTACAGCTGGGCCAGCTCGGCCCGGTCGAATACTGGGATATCGGTCGGTCCGAGTTCCGGCCGGTTCGGATCACGTCCGATCCGATGGAGTTCCTGGGGGTCGAGGACCGGCCCGAGCCGTTAGGGTACGTGGTCGAGGACCGGCTATACCTCCGGAACCTGATGCTGGCCGAGCAATCGTTCAGTACCGGTACGGTCCCAACGTTAGCGAGCTACCCTTTAACGAACGTGTGGACCGGGTCCGGGCCGGCCTCGATCCTGCGGGACGCACCGGTCTATTGGTCCGAGGACGGGTTTGAGACCTGGGGTCGGCTGGCACCGGACAGTGGGCAGATCGAGCATGAGACGGGCCGAGTCTGGCTCGAGAATAGCGTAACAGGTGCCACAGTCACGATCCGGTACGTATCGGGCGATCTACTCTTGGCGGGCCAGTGGTCGGCCAGTATCAGCCTACAGGGGAGCGCGTTGTCCGTGCCCCGTATGGACTTCTGGAACGGGTTCGACCAGATCGGGCTGTGGCTGGGCTGTAGGCGGATCCCGAACGAGGACAACGTCACGTACCGGGCTCGGCTGGGGACCGTCTTTCGGGCACCGGCCCATCCCAGTCCGATCGGGTGCCGGCTCGGGCTCGGGCGAGCCTTGGGCCGGCTACAGAGCACGGTCTGGACCGTATCGAGCCTGAGTACGACGCTCGAGCTCGCGACGGGCGGTCAGAGCTGGCTGGTGGATGCCGCGGGCGACATGGTGGGTCCGAGCATGGCCCGGACCGAGGACCTGCAGCCGGACCCGACGGGCCGCTACTGGTATTTCAGCCGGCGTCCAATGGGGCCGGACCTGATCGAACTGAGGGTTGACCATCAACTGGTCTCGGTCAGCCTAACGAGCGTGCCCGGCTGTGTCCCGGCCGATGTGCCGGCCGTCGAGCTACAGCCGCGGGAAGCGGTCCAGGCCCAGTATCTGGTGCAGCTCTGGCAGGATACCGGGACCCAGCTGCACGCGGACCAGCTCCCACCGGGCCGGTACGAGGTGTACTGGGCCTCGGACGTGACGGTCCATCGATTGATGGACCCCAGCTATCAGCAACGTGAGCTGCTGGACGCACGGGGCCTACCGACCGAGACATTCGTGAAGTTGGTCCAAGCGGTCCAGAGGGCCGTCCCAATCTGTTGGGGCCAGGCCCGTTGGGACCGCGGCATCTATTTCTTTGGGGCGGACGAGCCCAAGCCCCAGCTCTGTTATCTACCGAACGTTTGGGATGTCAATCGGACCTATCCCAACGGGAGTTAACTGGGACGTGAATGCTGCCCGGAATATTCTGAAGAGAGCGCTGGCTCTGGAAGCGGCCTAAAGGCTTCCCTACCGTGGGGACCACGGAAAGTTATGCCTGTAGAGCTGGTCCACTAGGGCCACTGTGAAGCAGGAAGCCCCTTCCGTAAGGAAGGGGTAGTTCACCTGGCCGGGATGGGTTCATGGACAGTATAAACGCGCAGGGATGGGATGTGAGACCACTTGTGGCAATCCCAGATGAACTGCGAAACTGGGCTGAAGAAAGGCAGCCTTCCAGACCTGCCGTACCTGCCTGTGGCTTAGGCAGGTCTGGTAAACCAGTGTCAATAGAGCACGATGGCAACCACACGTAAGAAATCGACCAAGCCGGACCCGACGAGGCCGAGCTCACCCACGGTCCGAATCGCGTTCCCCTTACCGCCCGCACCCCCTTCGACCGGAGCCCGACGGGTCCAGGTATTAGACCCGAAACAGCTGAAGAAGCCGAAGCCGGTTGGCCGCAGCACTCGCAAGCGGCCGGCCAGCCCGGCCGATGACCCGTTACTGGCCCAGTTGCTGACCGGGCCGAAGCCCTAGCCGCTTTTTTAGGGGGCTGAAAGGCGAGCGATGCCCGAAGAGGAAGCCCAGAAACAGTGGCTGGCCGGGGTGGGGTCCGGCTCGGACCTGAAGCCGCAGCTGCGGCTCAGCCCGGTCCCGTCCGATCCGTACGGGCCGCGGCTGGCCCAGCTGGAGCTACATGCGGGCCATTACTATCTCGGGCCCGGCCAACGGGCCCAGGCCCAGCTGGGGCCCGGTGAGGGTGAATGGGGCCCACCTAGCTGCTACCTGTTCAGTCGGCCCGCATTGGTCAGCTTGGACAGCTACGTATCAGGTGGGCCGACCAGCCCATTGACCGTACAGCTGGTCACATTGACCAGCCAGCCGATCGGGCTCGGGCCGGTCCTGATCGAAGGGCTCCGGTACGAATCGGGCCAGCCGGTCCGGGTGCCTTGGCTACAGCTGGCGCAGCTGGCCCAAACGGTCAGTGTCCAGGTCCGGGCCGAAGGGGAACGAGTGGTCCTGTACCTGCCCTATAGTGGCCCGATCCTGCCCAGTGTCTCGACCGTGTATGGGGTCCAGGTCCAGACGCTCGCAACGGGCCCCTGGGTGAGCTTAGGGACCGATCTGACCTGTGACCATAACCGTTTAACGTTCGGGCCGGCCGATGCCGCCAAGTATAGCGGGCTGACCGTTACGGTCCGATACCATATCGACCAGAGCTATGCCGTCCAGTGCACGGAAGATGCCCTTGCGACCGTGCAGATGACGGTCCAACTGCTATGGACCCAGCCCCATTCCAGCCTGTGGCTGGCCATGGACTCAGACGATCCCGAGCAGCTGTGGCAGCATGGTCGTGGCCTGATCCGCAATACCGGATTTGAATCGAACCTGGACGGGTGGCAAACGGTCAGTAGCGGTGGAAGCACGGTCCAACGTATCACACTGGGCGCGTGGGAGGGGACAGCGTGCGCCCAAGTGACGGGTCCGACCCAACCGGGCGATGGGCTCTATACGGTCTGTAGTGTGAGTACGGGCCAGCCCTATACGCTTTCGGCCTGGCTCTGGAGCAGCCAATCGACCGGGCTGGTGGCCGTCGAGTATGGCCGGTACCGGGCTATATGGTCGCCGAGCCACCGGCCGGACCGTGGCCCGGGCCGCTGGCAGCGGATCGAACTCTCGTTCCTAGCGGACAGCAGTGTCGCGACCATTGGGTTTCGGGCCCACCAGGCCTACAGCCAGTTCCGGGTCGATAAGGTCACGGTCGGCTCGGGCCTGAGGTCCAGCTCGGACCGAGCCTACCTGCCACTCGGGCTGGATATGGACCCGAGCCGGACCGTGCTACCGGACCGGGCCGTGCTGTGCCTGGCTGATGCCGCAGGCCAGGCCAGCCTGGGGGTACACCGGATCGATCTGCAGCTGCATCCTGCGATCCCGGTCCGAGTCGTGGGTGCGAGTGAGATGGTCGGGCCCCATACGCCCGATGTGCAGGTGCTCCTGAAGCTCTGGGACCTGCATGGCAACCCGGTCTCAGGCTATACCCAAGCGACCGTGACCTGGAACGGGTCCGGGCTGGACCCGGTCCGGACCGGGCCGGGCACGGTCCATGCCAGTAATGCCCGGGGCGAGCTCCGGTACCGGTACGTGCCGAGCACGTCCGGGCTGGCGACGCTGGTTGCGACGGCCGGTTCGGCCACACGGACCGGCTCGGTCTGGTGCCAGCCACTGGTCGCGACCAGCGCGTTAGGCTGGTCCAACGTGGCGGGCCGTTGGGCGCATCGGGGCTGGAAGCTATTCCTGAGTCTGGACCCGGTCCGGCTGCCCGCGGGCCGGACCGGAACGGACAGTAGCCTGTATCTGGTCCAGGCCCGTGTGACGGATATGGCGGGCTATCCGCTCACGGTCTGTACCCAGGCCAGTGCCGCGAGCTACGAGCCGGTCCAGCCCTGGGTCACCTTTGAGCTCTATGGGTGCCAGCCCCGGGGCTGTACCCGTGGGCTAGGCCCGACGACGGGCCCCGCACCCGGTCGGCCCGGGAGCTATCTGCGGGCCGAAAGCTGGCTGGGCCCATTCAGTGGCTGCCTGCTCACGGCCGGGCTCGCAACCTGCCTGATCGAGCTGACCGATCAGGACCAGGCTTGGGTCCGAGCCTATATTGAGGGCCAGATCGCCAGCCCGGTCACGCTCTATTGGTATTCCGATTGGCTGCATCTGGCAGGGGCTCAGGCGGGCCGGTAAGTAGGGGCCCGGGGGCCAGGCTCAGCCACGCCACACAGGTGGGGCCGGATCGGGCCCGGGAACGTGTTAGGGCAGGTCGGGTTCGGGGATAAAGCAGCACGACCATGCGGATACAGTTAGGCTATAACCCTTGGTTTCAGCCGGGTCCGGGCCGGCACACGCTCTGCTGGTCAGAGCAGGTGCGGTCAGACCAGGTCCCATTAGCGTTGGTCCAGATGCCGCCGTTACGGCCCCTGGAGCTGATCGAGCTCCAGCCGATCCGGTCGGAGTTCGGGCTGCAGGGCCTGTACGAAAGTGCGACCGATCAGTGGTTCTTAGAGGTTCAGGACAGCTGGTACTGTGAGGTGGCCCAGACCGGTTATCAGCCAGACGATCCGCTATGGCTCCAGGGCCTCTCAGCCGGTGACCTGTTATTCTATACGTTAGGCCCGGAAGTGGCGGGCCAGGGCTGGTACCATCTGGTGCCCACAACGGTGGAAGGTCAACTGGTCGCAGTGCCCGGTACAGGCCAACGGTGGGTACTGGAATGGCGTGAACGGGCCCAGGTCCGTGACCCGCACTGGCTGCAGGTGGACTATCCGATCCTGCAGTGGGGCGAGTACGAGCCGGTCGGGACGGTAACGGTCAGCCCCCGTGAGGTCGAGGTCCCGTTCGGG
>Ga0123519_10007731_pt1 | contig 16550 bp, 18 predicted proteins | sample YelNatPaOPRAMG02_FD_87396 | JGI IMG/M metagenome (GOLD analysis project Ga0123519, IMG submission 87396) | Hot spring microbial communities from Yellowstone National Park - Yellowstone National Park OP-RAMG-02 (version 2) | ecosystem: Environmental > Aquatic > Thermal springs > Hot (42-90C) ... | reverse complement strand
GTGATCTCCTGGAGATCTCCTCCATGGTTTTTCCTTCCGTCTGTATGCCAAGTTGCTTTGCGGTCTGTATCAGAATATCCGTAGACTTCTGGGCAGGTGTAGGTTGGGCTGATGTTGCTGGTGGAGGTGTCGTCAACCCTTCCGTAGCTTGTCTGTACTGTCTGATAGCGTCTCCTATAGACCTGGCAAGTTCAGGAAGCTTCTTCGGGCCAAATATTATTAGGACTATCACTAGGATTAGGGCTATCTCCCAAGGGCCTATGAAAGGCATCAAATCCACCTCGCCTTTTCTATGTCTATGAGGAGGTTTATTAACGCTACTCAAAATAGTAGTGCTATTGTAAATGTTTCGGCTATGCCTGAATATACAAAATTTTCACTCTTAAAGAACTTCTCTACATGCTTCAAGGAACCTTTCGTTCTCATCCCTTCGTCCAACGGTAACCCTCACATATTCTCCAGATGTTAATCCAAGGAGGTTTTTCAGACTCCTTATTATCACCCCTTTACTTGCCAGTCTCTGGGTGAATACTTCGGAGTCCTGGCCTCTAGGCAACTTGACCATTAGAAAGTTGCTGTCGGATGGTATGGGCTCAAATCCTATCGTCTTGAGCTCCCTCGACAAGACTTCCCTATCCCTATTTATCTCCTCAGCGATCGCCCTGAAATGTTTAATGTTCTTTAGGGCTTGGATGGCAGCGGTTTGGGCGAGCCTGTTAACGGTGAAAGGGAGCCTGACCTTCTCTAGACCCTCAATAATTTTAGGGTTTGAGACAGCGTATCCAATTCTGAGTCCTGCGAGACAGAAATATTTCGACATTGACCGCAATACTATGAGGTTTTCACTGTTTTCCACAAGATCTATCGCTGTCTTACCTGAGAATTCGGCGTAAGCCTCGTCTACGATGATGAGGGAGCTCTCAAACTCAATCATCTCCTCAAGCTCCTTTCTATCTATGCTTCTACCTGTTGGATTGTTCGGTGAGCCTAGAAAGATCAATTTTGCATTTTTCATGTGCGGTTTGAGGTTTGAAGCTTTAACATTGAAGCCTTCACCTTCAGTCTCCAGATATTTTATCTCAGCCTCCCACAACATCGAGGCTAGCATATAGAGGGTGTATGTTGGGACCGGTAGGACTATCTTATCCAGGGGGTTGAGGGTTGCCTTACATATCATGTCTATGAGGTCTGAGGAGCCGTTTCCAACGGTTATGTGGTTGGGTGGTAGACCTATGTAATCGGAGATCGCTTCTTTAAGATCCTTATAAGATGGGTTTGGATACCTGTTTATTTTATGGAGTTCAACAGCGATTTTTTCAATAATCTCCCCTGGGAGCCTGTATGGGTTCTCGTTTGAACCCAGGTTCACTATGTCTTTCTCTGGTATCCCATATATTCTCGTGACATCCTCTGGGAACAGCCCTGGATCATATGTTCCTATCAGTGTAAGGATGTTTTTCAAGGTTTGACTGTTGACGGTCATATTTTGATGGCCTGTCTTATCTCTTCGATCTTCATTTCGAGCTGTTCGAGAGGTACCACTTTCGCCTCCTTCTCAGGCACCGAAGCCATGGCCCAGAAGAGTCTGGCTATTATCAGGATGGTCTTTCCAACGTATCCTGGTGAGTATGGGAGCATCTCAGCCGCTAGGTCCCCACACTTCTCAAGGGTCTTCTTATCCACATTCGTTACTTTCTCGGCCACAATCCCAAGAGTTGATATTCCGTTGCCTAGGACCCTCTCCCTCGCCGCGTAGGCCTTCGCTGCTTCGCTTGTGACCCTGTGGACACCCACTTATGCATCACCTCCCTCAATAGTCTAGATACTTCATTATCTCCCACGGGGTTATGTAGAGGCAGAACTGGTTCCACTCTTCAAACTTCATATCTACGAAAGCCTCGTATATGTGGCTTCCCAAAGCCCTCTGCAAGACCTCGTCTGTGGTCAAATGTTCAACGGCATCTCTAAGTGTTGTAGGCAATTCCCCTACGCCATATCGCCTCTTCTCTTCAACGGTCAGACTGTACATGTCGACTCTTATGGGTTCCCCTGGATCTATCTTCTTCTTTATTCCGTCGAGTCCAGCCATCAGCATGCATGAGAATGCAAGATATGGGTTGCAAGATGGGTCTGCTGCCCTATACTCACACCTAACAGCCTTATCCTTCTTAAAGTATAGTGGAACCCTTATCAGGGCGCTTCTGTTTCTTGGGCTCCAACTTATGTTTATGGGCGCTTCAAATCCTGGAACCAATCTCTTGTAACTGTTTACTGTCGGGCAACATATTGCCGTCAGTGCCTTAGAATGCTCGATCAACCCTCCTATGTAGTATCGTGCTGTCTGGCTCAGGCAATACTCGTCATCCTTGTCGTAGAATACGTTCTCACTCTTGAAAGGCTCCCCCCTCCAAAGGCTCATGTGGGTGTGCATGCCACTCGCGTTATCCAAGTATATGGGTTTGGGCATGAAGGTAGCTATCCAACCATACTTTGCAGCAATATTTCTGGCTGTGAACTTATACTTGTAGAATGCGTCTCCGCAGTCGACTGCCTCCATGGGTTTGTAGTCTAGCTCAACCTGTCCTGCTGTTGCAACCTCATGGTGGTGATATTCAACGTTGACACCCATCTTCCTGAGGTAGTATACAACCTCATTCCTGTAGTTGTTGGTTGTATCCTCAGGCGGCGCCCTGAAGTAAGCCTCCTTAGGCCTGAGCAATGTTCCTCCAGGCCTGATCTCTGGGGATCTTGGAATAACTCTAGGCGGCCCCCACGAGTCTCCTTTCCCACCGGCTGGTGAGACCCATAGGTCGTAGTGTAGTTTTGTCGGGTCGACCTCCTCAAATACGAAGTATTCGATCTCCGGGCCGAATATGGCTCTGTAGCCCATATTCTCAGCCTCTTTCATGGCGTTGCGTGCTACGTAGCCACGTGGATCAACATTCGACACTCCTCCTCCACCCTTCTCTCCGAAGGCTTCATAGATGTCTCCGAATATTATTGCTGATTTCTGGATGGGATCATCAATCCATGGAATCAGGCATGTCGTTGATGCGTCTGGCATCCACACCATGTCGCTCTCCTGGATGGGTTTGAAGCCTCTTATCGATGAGCCGTCGAATCCGAGTCCATCTTCGAAGGCTCCGCCGTTGATGAATTCTGAAGCTGGTATCGTGAAGCTTTGTAGGATCCCCCTCAAGTCGCTGAAGAAGCACATTACATTATTTACGCCAGCCTTCTCAAGCATGTTTCTTGCGTCTTCTATAATTCTTTTGTCAGGCATCTATATGTCTCCGCTCCTATTACTTTCATATTTTAACGGCCGTTCTACACGTCTTAACTAATATTTATAGTATTTGCAAAAAATAGCATACATTTATCAACTTTAATCTTAAATATGTATACATACTATCAGGAAAAATTTGAGGGATACTATACATGGTGAACATTTATGGACAACCCTAATATCGACGTTGCCTATAATGCTTCAAAAACACAGTAGCCGGGGCCAGATGGTAAGATATGAAGCCGAGGATAGATGATTTGGATCGAAAGATTCTGAGAGAGTATCTTGAAGATGCGAGGCTATCATGTAGGGAGGTGGCTAAGAGACTCAAAATTTCAACAGCCACCGTCCTCTCCCGGCTGCGTAGGCTTGAGGGTGAGGGTGTGATAAAAGGATACTCAGCCATCTTAGACCATGAGAAGCTAGATTACACGATCACAGCGGTGACAGAGATAGTCTTCTCCGGGGGTAGACTACTGGATATTGAGAGTGAGATAGCGAAATATTCAAACACCCTAGCCGTATACGACGTGACTGGGGAGACAGATGCGATCGTCATCTCAAAATTCAAGAGCATGTCGGAGTTGAGTGCCTTCACCAAGAGACTCTTAGCCATACCATCCGTTGAGAGGACGAATACACACATAGTCCTGACGAGGGTCAAGGAAGACTTCAGGATCGCACCTTGAGCATGATCAGGAAGGAACATATGGATTAGACATCCTTATATATCATGAGAAAAATGGTGAACTGAATCTGAAGGCTGCAGGGTAGGTGCAGAACTCTGCTTGAGCCAGATAAGGGTCTTGAAGATGCCGAGTTGCAATCAATGTGGAAGAACAATAATCCCAGGCGAGGCAGCTGTAAAGTTTAACTGCCCAAACTGTGGAGACGTCATCATATGGCGATGTGAGAAGTGTAGGCTCTTCGCCAGGGAGTATAAATGTCCAAAATGTGGAAATGTAGGACCTTGAGAGGTTTTGCATATGGGTAGAGTTATGGCTTCAATCAGAATATTTCCCTCAGATCCCTCCTGCGACCTATCAGGTTTGAGGAGTGAGATAATCAATCGCCTACCCAAAGATGTATCGGTCCTGGGTTTCAGGGAAGACCCGATAGCGTTCGGGCTTGTCGCACTCATAGTCAACCTCACCATGCCTGAGAATGTTGACGGTATGATGGATGGGGTTGAGGGGGTTCTGAGGTCTATCGAGGGAGTTAGTGAGATTCAGGTTCTTGCCTTGACAAGAACTTAGATATTGTTACTTAAAGTAACATTTATAAGGATATGTTTATCGTTACTATAAGTAACAAGGAATAAACCCATGTACATGGAACTTGAACCCTCAGCAAAGAATAGGAGAGCCGAACCACAGAAAATAAGCAGCTTCGAAGCCTTCAAGGAATGGGCGGGGACGGAACGTAACGAGTCTGAACTCTTAACATTCCAGAAGTATTACGGGGTCAGGGAGCTACTCAAGGCCGGTATCGAAGAGGTTTACGTAGACGCTCCAGTAAGATTCCTCCCAGATGACCTCAAGAGATTCGTAGACGCATGTGGGGTAGGACGTAAAAAGTTTATAACAGTCTTATGCAGCGCAGGAGTAGGAATAGAGAGGTCCAAGGAACTATTAGACCTTCTGGAACAGTCATCGAATGTCGAGGCGATATGGATATACCCCCTACTGAGTACAAACAGGGAAGCCTACAGGAAAGCTGGATTCCAAGAGAGAAGGAAGGTGAAGGTGGAGGGCGCTATACTCGACAGGCTTGAAGAGTTCTTTGAGGGTGCACTGGAAGCCCTAGACCTATTCGAGAGCTCAGCAAGAATGAGAATGCTCTTTGCTATGTGGGACTCGCCGAAGGACAAAAGATTCTTCAGGGAACTTGTCAACCCAAAACTTCTATATGAGAACCTTGAGATCCTGCAGAGGATGAACCTCATCCAAGAGGTCTCAACCGGTGTTTATGGTCTCAGCGAGTGTGGGGAAAATCTGATGAGGGAATACCTCTACTTTCTAGACAAGTTGAGGAGAACAATAAGGGATCTCCAGCAGACATGATAGGCCAATAAACAGTCTTAAATGGGGGATAATGTTATGGACAATTCAAGTCAAATCTTGAAAGGGAATATACCAATCAGAAAGAGTGGATGGGCCTAAAAATTCACGCTTGAACAGGGAGGTTGAGAATATATGAGTAGGGAAGAGGTTCAGTTGAAAGTCGCCGACGCAAAGCAGAGGGATGTCGGTCATGGGAAGGTTAGAGTCGATAATGAGACGATGAAGAAGCTGACAGTCACCGCAGGCGACTATGTTGAGATAAGGGGAAAGAAGACTACGGCGGCGATAATATGGCCTGCATACACTGAGGATCAGGGTCAGGACATTATCCGTATGGATGGGCTTCTCAGAAGAAACGCCGGAGTAGCCATAAACGAGTATGTCATAGTAAGGAAGGGAGATGTAAAGGACGCCCAGAGCATAGTATTCGCGCCAACAGATGTGAGGCTGAATGTGGATGAGGAGTTTGTGAACTTTGTGAAGAGGAGATTCATGGACATGCCCTTCGTGGAGGGCGATACAGCGATGCTCTCAATATTCGGGAGCGCAGTACCCCTCATCGCAACAAGAACCAAGCCTAAAGGTCCTGTCCGAATAACGGAGAACACAATAGTCCAGGTTCTGAGTGAACCCGTCCCTGAGAAGAAAGGCATCCCAATAGTCACCTATGAGGATATCGGAGGTCTACATGAGCAGATACAGAGGATACGTGAGATGGTTGAGTTGCCCCTCAGACATCCAGAGCTCTTCCAGAGGCTTGGAATAGACCCTCCCAGAGGCATATTCCTTTACGGTCCACCAGGATGCGGAAAGACCCTTCTGGCAAAGGCCGTAGCCAATGAGTCTGACGCAAACTTCTATGTCATCTCAGGCCCGGAGATCATGTCGAAGTTTTATGGTGAGTCTGAGGCGAGGCTCAGGGAGATATTCCAGAAGGCTCAGGAGACTGCTCCGAGCATAATTTTCATCGACGAGATGGACGCCATAGCGCCCAAGAGGGAGGAGGTTACTGGAGAGGTTGAGAGGAGGGTTGTAGCCCAACTATTATCACTCATGGACGGCATGGCCTCCAGGGAGAACGTCATAGTCATAGGAGCCACCAACAGGCCGAACGCCATAGACCCAGCCCTCAGAAGACCAGGGAGATTTGATAGGGAGATTGAGATAGGGGTTCCGGACAAGCAGGGAAGATTCGAGATGCTGCAGATCCATACAAGAAACATGCCTATAGCAAAGGATGTCGATTTCAAGAGGCTCTCAGAGATAACACACGGATATACAGGGGCAGATGTTGCAGCCCTATGCAGGGAGGCCGCTATGAAGTCTCTGAGAAGATATCTCCCAGAGATAGATTTGGAGGAGGAGAGGATACCTTCAAGCATCCTAGAGAAGATGGAGGTGAGGATGGAGGATTTCATGCAGGCTTACCGTGAGATCACACCAACAGCCATGAGGGAAGTCTACATAGAGGTTCCAACAGTACACTGGAGCGACATCGGCGGCTTGGAACAGGTAAAGGCTGAACTTATGGAGGCTGTTGAGTGGCCCCTGAAGAACCCTGAGATGTTCAAGAGAATGGGTATCAAACCTCCAAAAGGCATACTTCTGTATGGTCCACCAGGATGTGGAAAGACCCTTCTGGCCAGGGCTGTTGCAACAGAGAGTGAAGCGAACTTCATAACCATTAAGGGACCTGAAGTCTTCTCAAAATGGGTTGGTGAGAGCGAGAAGGCTATACGGGAAGTTTTCAGGAAAGGTAGGTCAGCAGCCCCGGCGATAATATTCTTCGACGAACTCGACGCCATAGTCCCGAGGAGGGGCATGGGATACGCGGATTCAGGGGTAACGGAGAGGGTGATAAGCCAACTCCTAACCGAACTCGACGGAATAGAATCCCTAGAGAACGTAGTAGTCCTGGCGGCGACCAATAGGCCAGACATCATAGACCCAGCAGTACTCAGGCCTGGGAGATTCGACAGGATGATCTTCGTACCCGCACCGGACCAGAACAGCTTAAAGCAGATATTCAAGATACACACATCCAAGATGCCTCTATCACCAGATGTCGACCTTGACCAGCTCGTCAGGGCAGCCTCAGGATACTCAGGCGCAGACGTTGAAGCCGTGTGTCGTGAAGCAGCGATGAATGCGCTCAGAAGAGATCCAGATACCAGAGAAGTCACCATGATAGATTTCAAGGAGGCCATGTCCAAGATAAGACCGAGCATAACATCGGATGTGAACATGTGGTATCAGAGCTTCTCCAAGAGGTTCGTAAGCGCAAGGGCCGCAATCCCAGTGACATGAAAGTGTGAAAGATGACTGATAACATATGGGGTCCCAGACCCCTCCAAAGCGTGGTAGTCGAGATCCTCCAGAAGAGGGGCGCCATGCCGGATACGGATCTACATAAGGAGTTGAAGGAGTCTTTCGGGGATGTGAGTTTCAGAGAGTTAAACAGGATACTGATGAAACTGGAGCTCACAGGAGTAGTGAGAGTATCCAGACTCCTGAAGAAGAAGAGAAGAGTCGAACTGGTGATACCTGAGAAACCCAGCTAGGACCTAACCGCCACCCGACCTCTACTCTTCCTCAAAACCTCTAACCCATACCTGACCAAGGCAGACTCGAAATCAACGAAATCCCATCCCTCAACTCGATTTCGCAGCCATATAGACTTCAAATCATTCAAAATCCTCAACCTATCCCCCTCAACCCTAACCCTCCCACTGATGAGGCCAAGCGCAGCCGCAGCCTCCACCGCAATATCTTGGGGGAGAGGATCGGCCTTGCTCCAAACCTCCCTCATCTCCCTAAGAAATATGTTGACCGTAACATCTCCTACACCTTTTCCCAGATCCTTAATCTTCTGTTCGAGATCTCTAGGCCCAGAAGCTTCGGAATGAAGAACATTCAAATCTCCAGAATACCTCTTCTTCAAGTTTCCGGCGACCTCAAGAAGCTTGGTTGCAGTCTTGAAGTCGTATCGAGCGTAGCCGCCTGAGTCTAGGACCTCGACCAGCCTATCCCAACCAGCCTCAATAATACTCTCAGGAGTAGTCAACCCCGCCTCAACGAACTTACTATAAGTGGTGGAGGCCACCCTCACAGAGATCCTGGCACCGTAAAGAATCGAGGCGATAAACCATTTGAAGACCTCACCTTTATCAGAGCCTTCAAGTCTTATCCCGAGCTCAGCTGAGAATCTACGTCCATACCTCGACAACAACTCACCTAGAACCGACCTGAGAGTCCTAAGCCCATCATATCCAGTAGGATACATCCTTAACCGTTAATTATTCACTGTCATCAAGTATTTTAAGGAAGCCATAGAAAAATATGTTTAGGGCCCGTAGTCTAGCGGTTAGGACGCCACCCTCACAAACAACTAAAAACAAGAAAATAATAAAATAATATTTGGGAACGGTGGAGGTCCCCGGTTCAAATCCGGGCGGGCCCACCAAAGACCGCACTAAAGATTAGTGACATAGAAATTCAATGTAAGTTCCAACTATTTTGTTGGTTAAAGTCTAGCTAATCTTTTAAGCGCGCAGCAACAAATAATCGCTCTAGTAGGCTTTGTAAGAAGGAGCAAACGCAAGTTGATCGTTGAGATAGTTGATAATGTAGATATTCTCGCAATTGATTTTAATACACGGAATTGCTGTTGCGTGTGAAGTACAACTCCACCCCAAAATATTGAGGCGTTGCTATCGTATTTAAATCCAAGTCACGGTTTACACAACACACACCTTACAGCATCGAAACTCCTGGTGCATAGATGGTGGCAATTTCGATAGGGCCATAACATTGTAGAGTGAAATGAAAGATGGGGATGTTAGAAATTGGCCGGTTCAGGTTTCATATGTTTCTTGGATAGTTCTAATATCTAAAAGGGATTAGCCGACTATCGGCTGACCAGAGTCTGGTAGGCTTCCTCCCAAAGTTCCAGTAGATTTAGAATATGTGGTTTAAGCTGTTTTCTATCTGCCTCAGATAGGTGGCCATACGCCTTCTCCATCTTCTCCGGTTTAAGTTCTTCAAGAATAACTTTGATCTCGGCGAGTAGGCTGCATAAAAGTCTCTTCAGGGGCATCTCATCCTTTTCCAATTTGAATTCTTCCTTTATCCTCTTGATACCCTCCAACATAGACGCTGTACTCTCTAAGATTCTCTTTCTTGTTTCATGGTCGATGTCGTTGATGGTTGAGGTTAGGATGAGGCTTCGAGTTATGTTTTCAGAGGCCAATTCTCTGTCTATCATGTTTAAGTATCTCTCGATGATCCTCAGGCTTGTGCTTAAGGTTCTTCTATGATTCTCATTCATAGGTTCTGCTCACCATCTTCATTACTAGCGGGTTGTAAGCCGATACACCGCTGAGTTTTCGAATCGTTCTCTCAACTATATCGATCTCTGATCCGAAGGGCTCCCTTGAGAAGCGATAATCGTATTTCCTTATGAACTTCGATAATTCAGACTCTAACCTCTTCAGGTTTCTCACTTGTAGGTTCCAAAGGAAGAGAATTAGTTGATTCAAGTCTTGGTGCCTCAATCTTTCAGATGCAAGTTGTAAAGTCTTACTGAAGTGGGGGGTGCATAGGCCCTGGGATTCTTCAACCCTCTTTCTGAACTCTGGGCACTCCAGTATCATCTTAATGAAAGTATCGACGTGAGCCGTGTCAGACTCATCCAAGGATTTGCATGCCGGGCACTCCGAGTAGGATTTGCACATGTTTTCGTATATGCCTCTCAGGATCAAACTTATGGGACTAGTGTGCTTAGAGGAGGATTTACTGGGATTGGCCGCCTGAAGGATACCCTCACCAAACCCCTCGAATGCCGATCTCTCCCCTCTCACAAGACTTTCAAGAACCAGCGCTAGACCGAGCCTCTCCAAATTTACCTCTGCAAACCAAAGTAATCTGTGTGAGTGGTAATTGCAGAACCCATGAGACCTGATAATATCCTCCCTACACCATGGATCCATTATCCATCCTGAATAGAATGATTCTATAAAGCGGTTCTCCTCAATCTCCAGAAGCCAACAGAGTGGACACTCTGAACTCTTCTTCAAAGCATCCTCGAGTGGCAAAGATAAGATATCAACTTTGTGCGGTGTATTCCTCTCTGAAATAATCTCACTCCATGCTGGCCGTGCGCCATGCCCTTTCAAACGTTCAAATATGGCCTTCAGACCTGACCGCCAAGCCTTGACCAACCTAGCCACGTCTCATCTTCTAATGGGTTGGTAGAAGCTATCAGCCCCCGCAATTTCTGAGGCAGAGGCACTTAAAGGCGAGCTTCATCGCCTTATCTCCACTACAAATAACTCCATGTATAAAGTCTTTCTATTCATATAGAAATCTCTAATACTGTTTGGAACAATAAGCCACCTGGGAAGGCTAATCCTCTAATTATAAAATAAATTGTGATAATCGAATCTGGAAGCCCCACTGGTTACATTCAATCTTTTGGAGGCATGTTAAACCATTCTTATCTCGGTTCCAGCATGGTAATATTGACCACTACCGAGTTTGACCCAGTGCCGCTCCTCTCTAAGCCTGATTTTGGTGTCTAGGAATACTATCATCTGCAGAGATGTGTCAAATGTTAGAAATAATGGTATGTATGGTATGAGGGTTTTTCTGCCCACCTTTAACAGTCCAAAAGTTAGCGCTAGGCATATGAGTATAAAGGGTGTGATGAATATGATGTTGAAGAATGTTAGTCTATCAATAGTAGCGTGGTAAATCCACACCATTATTGAGTATATGAAGGATAGAAACGCTGTTGCCTGCATCGATATTGGTAAGCCGCCTAGAAACTTATTCATTTTTCCCCTGCCTTTGAGAACCTCTTTGAGGGGTGACTGGTACCACCTCCTCCTTTGCTTCAAATAGTCTGAGATGGTCTCAACCTCTTCCTGCCAGACATTGGCGTCGGCGCATACCATCCTCCAGCCCTTATTGTATAGTTTGAATGTCATCTCATAGTCTTCCACCAAGCTGCTCCCATGGGTTCGCCCGACACTCTCCCAAGCCTTCCTCCTCAACGCGTAGTTGGCTCCACATATAGGTTGGAAGTCGCTGATCCTTATCTTGCCAGACCTGCCCAAGACGCTGATGTTATACCACCATTCATCCTCGATAGCCCTCAACCTTGTGAATATGTTTCTGTAATAGTTGCCGCAGTGTGTTAAACCTGCTACTGCACCGACTGTTGAATCTCTGAACGGCTGAACTATCTTCCTCAACCAGTCTTTCTCACAGACTCCGTCTGGGTCTGTTAGAGCTATGACCTCTCCATGAGCCACCTCACCTATGGCTTGGTCTAGGACAGGGGCTTTCCTATCGTAGGGGATGGGTGACCTGTAATACCTGATCAGACCCAGCCGCTCATACTTCAAACAGATATCCTTAGTCTCATCGGTTGAGTCATTATCGTAGATGATTACCTCAAACCTGTCCCTGGGATAGTTCTGGCCAAGAAAATTGTTTATCTTCCTCTCTATAACATTCCCAGACTGCCAAGCATAGGCCATGACACTCACATATGGGTAATACTCATCTTGATACTCAGGCTTCTTCACGTTCCAAACAATCAAAAGATAGAAGATTGAGGCACCCAACAAGATTGATCCAACCACATATATGATGGCTGATAAAAGTGTAAACGTGATATCCATGGGATTCACATTCTAAATTTTTGATACCAGGACTAAAAAACGATTAGCCCATTTGAACATATTTAAGGGTATGATATGGCAGGTTTACCCACCATAGAGGTCGCCAGCAACACGTATTGACGGAGATAATGTGTCTTTGTGAAGATGCGTAAAGTGTAAGTATTCGATTCATACCTTGAATATTCGGGATTGGAATGTGTGAATTCAAGGTGTTTCTTGACGGTGAAAAAATATTTGAAGGTGCCGTATACGCGAAGTCTGCAGGAAACACTGTTCTGCTCAGAGATATTCTTGGCGGTTCAAAGAGCATAGAGGACGTTAAGATTCTGGAGGTAGATGTAACCTCTGAGAGGCTTACGCTGACAAGACTCTGACGTCTGATATAATCTTTGAGCTGAGTTGAATATATCATTCACACGCTCTCACACCAGATACTCTTGAATGTGAGGCTGTCCCGTTTCATTGTGACGTTGTTGAAGAATACGTAGACTAGCTTCTTCAAACTGCATAACTTGATGATCCTATCCTTGAGATTCCGAAGGTCGGCTTCAGAGTATTTATATGAATAATTCACGTCACCGCCTAGGCCATGGAGCCTGATATAGCCTATTGGATGACTCGACAAGGGTTCCCTCTTGAATATGTCGACGACATCGATCAATGATAGTGAGTCAAGTAGCCGCCTCATCTTGTCGAGGTCACCGTACCAGCTTCGATGCCTCGGCTCCCAAGCAACCTCCACGCCTTCACGGTCGACTTCAGAGAAGAATCTCCTCATATTCTCAATATTCTCCTCGGTTGCTGTGAAGGATGGTGGACACTGAACCAAGCATATTTTAGCTTTAAGAATCTTCATGGCTTCAACAGTCTTCGTCCAAGCCTCAAAGTTTACTGGACTTGGCTTCAGGTGTCCTATATCCTCTGGCAGTCTGCTGGAAACATCCCTGCCCGCCCTCCTCCATGTCGGACTCGTCTTCGGGTGGGTCACCGCCTGATATGCCTTGACGGTGAACTCAAAATCTCCAGGCGCCTCCAGCCTCCACCTTGAGAGTGTAGACTCCTTCGGTAGCTTGTAGAATGTTTGCTGGACCTCTACAACATCAAACTTTTCGTAGTAATCATGCATGGATCCTGCGAATCCGCAGCACCCTACCTTCAAAGTAGCCATTCGACATACCCCATCAATGATGTGAAGAACCAATTATAAATCGGTTGGCCTAAGCCAACTCCCTTAAGCCTGAATGTTATCACATGTGGGCTGGAGAAACCATATTAGGGTCAATTTGACATTTAGGAAGGTTCATCACGATGTTTGAGGGTGGATTCGATTTCAACAGTCGAGGCAAATAAACAGTCGTTTACCCTTGGAATATGTTCAGTAGCCCACTTCGTGAATGACGGGTTGGACATGGTTCTACCTGTCATTCTGCCTTTACTGGTCTCAAGATATAACCTAACCTTTTTCGAGGCTGGGATGATATTGACATGCTACTCGGCGACATCAGTATTCTCTCAGCCGCTCATAGGGTATATCTCAGATCTCACAGGTTACAAGAAGATCTACTTAGCCTCAGGCCTGACCTTGATGGGACTATCACTGTTCTCGATACAATTCGCCACTTCACTGATCCTGATATTTCCCCTAACATTCCTTGCAGGTTTAGGTTTCAGCATATACCATCCGATATCTATGTCCATGATTAACACGGCATATGTTGAGAGGAGGGGGTTCGGCTTGGGCTTCCACGGTCTAGGAGGGAGCTTAGGCAGAGGGGTCTACCCAGCCATCTTGGGAGTTCTTCTGGCGACCTACGGTCTGAGCGGATCACTATTATTGACTTTGGCTACAGGCCTGCTGGCAGGTGTCTTAGCCCTCAACCTGCCTCGCTGGGGTGGGGCTGGAGTTTCCAAGAGGTCGATTGTAACATCAATGAACTTGATAATACTTGTAGGGGTGATATTTCTTTTCAGAACTTTATTTTATTCTGGGATAGTGAGTTTCACACCGACATTTCTTGTTAGGGAGTTAAAAATGGATCTGGCCTCTGCTGGAATCTCAACATCCCTCATCTTGATATTCGGCGTTGTCAGCCAACCTATTGGGGGATACTTTTCAGATAAGTTTGGACGCAGGAATGTTTTAGCGTTGAGCTGCCTGTTTATGGGGCTGTTTCTCATTCTATTCCTTGCAACACCGTACCCGATCTCTCTGGTTGCTCTCTCAATCTCAGGTTTCTGGATGTTTCTCGGTTTCCCACTACCATACGCTGTGATTGGAGATCATGTTCAGGAAGAGTCTCTTAGCACATCTCTCGATCTTATATCTGGATTCTCCGGTGTCGGCTCGATGATCGGACCCATATTGGTCGGCAGATTAGGTGACCAGTTTGGGCTTGGGAACGGAATGTTAGCGGCCTCCTCCTTCGCCTTGGCCTCCGCGGCTCTCTCAATACTTCTACCCAGACCGAGCCGACGATAATCGGTGAATCAATTCTTGGAGAGTTTAAGGGATGCTCAAAGATGAAGTTGGCCATGCCTCTATCTTGGGGTTGATTATTTTATCTAATTCTCTATCTCAATTTACTTATCTTTTCTCCTTTGATCATGTATAGGGTTGAACTCGCAAGGTCAACGGCATGGTCCGCGATCCTTTCAAGATGGCGGACAGTTAGAACATCAGTGATCAGCTGCTCAACATCTCTCGGAGGATTCTTAACGCAATCCCTCAAATGTTTGAAGTAGAGCTGGTCAACAATCCTATCTTCTTCACTCACCTCCTCGGCGAGTCTTGCGTCTCTTGTCCTGTAAGCCTTTATGCTCGCCTTTATCATCTTCATAGTTCTCTCACCCATCTCTGAGACAACTTCCCTACCATATTCTCCACGACCCCCTATGGTCTTATGGATTGTCGATATGTCATATGCATATCTGCCGAATCTTGATAGGTTATATGAGATCTCTATGCACGCTCTGATGGTTCTGAGGTCGTTTGCGACAGGTTGATATCTGGCTATCAACTCCACAGCCTTCTCTCCAACCTGATTGTTATAGTTGATTAGGGTGTCAGACCATTGTCTAACCTGCAACTCGATATCTCCGCCTTCAAGATATGCTTGGATGGAGGCTGAGACGGTTTTCTCAGCGATCTTAGCCATCTCATCCAGAAGGTCTGAGAGCTCATTCAAACCCTTATCGAGTAGCCTGGCCTTCTCCATACCATATCACTTCAGCCGAATCTGCCTGTGATGAAGTCTTCAGTGAGCTTGCTGCTCGGATTCTCGAAGACCCTCCTGGTCTCCCCATACTCAACGAGTTCACCTAAATAAAGGAATGCAGTGTAGTCCGACACCCTGGCTGCCTGCTGCATATTGTGGGTGACAACTATAACAGTGTAGTCCTTCTTCAATGAAACCATCAACGACTCTATCTTGGAAGTTGCCGCAGGGTCAAGGGCTGAGCAAGGCTCATCTAGAAGTATAACCTCAGGTTGGACAGCCAGTGCCCTAGCGATGCATAAACGTTGCTGCTGGCCACCTGAGAGGCTGAGGGCAGGTTCATCGAGCCTATCCTTAACCTCATCCCAGAGGGCTGCGGCTTTGAGGCTCCTCTCAACAATCTCGTCCAGACTATCGCCCCTCGCCATTCCGTGGATTTTAGGTCCGAAGGCAACATTCTCGTAGATAGATTTTGGAAATGGGTTAGGCTTCTGGAAGACCATGCCGACCCTTCTACGTAACTCGACAACATCCATTGAAGGATCGTAGATGTCTTCACCGTCGAGCAAGACCTGACCTTCAACATGACATTCAGGAACCATATCGTTCAACCTGTTCAGAGTTCTTATCAAGGTCGATTTCCCACATCCTGAGGGACCCATCACGGCGGTTACACAGTTTGCCCTTATACCGAGATTCAAACCCTTCAGAACCATCAGTTTCCCGAATCCTACTTGGAGGTTTCTAGTCTCAATCTTATATCCACTGCTCATACCCGAGCCATACCCCTCCTTTGCATCGTTCTTATCAGGATGGCGACCACATTCATACCTAAGACGAGCATGATGAGGGTGAGAGCCGCCCCGAACTGTATGGGCCTCGTCCTGACTGGGTCGACAGACTGGGTTGCCAAGGCGAATATGTGGAAGGGCAGGGCCATAAACTGGTCGAATAATGATGTTGGAAGCCTGGGGTGGTAGTATGCTGCCCCTGTCAAGAGTATAGGTGCGGTCTCTCCGGCAGCCCTACTCAAGGCCAGTATGCAAGAAGTTATGATCCCAGGAACCGCGTAGGGTAGAACAGCATGCCTCACCATCTTCCATCTTGTAGCACCCAAAGCCACAGCCGCCTCCCTATATGAGGATGGTACGCTGCGGAGAGCCTCCTCCGAGGCGGCTATCACAACTGGCAGAGACAGTATGCTTAAGGTGAGCGATGCTGACAAAAGGCTGAGGCCGAATCTCAAGTATAGTACGAAGAGGCTAAGTCCCAGAAGCCCGTAAACTATTGATGGGACACC
>Ga0123519_10007730_pt1 | contig 16550 bp, 22 predicted proteins | sample YelNatPaOPRAMG02_FD_87396 | JGI IMG/M metagenome (GOLD analysis project Ga0123519, IMG submission 87396) | Hot spring microbial communities from Yellowstone National Park - Yellowstone National Park OP-RAMG-02 (version 2) | ecosystem: Environmental > Aquatic > Thermal springs > Hot (42-90C) ... | reverse complement strand
TTTAAAATAAAGATAAAATAACCCTTTTACTTAAAAGTGTTTAAAAAGGTTTTTGAGGCACATCCGTTAGGTGGAGAAGGACGTAATTCGCCTGCCGGATTTACGGTGCCTCCCTATTTTTTTACTTTTATCACTTTCATTTTCCTGGACATCCGTTGAGGTGTCGAAGTTTCGTCGCTTAAGCTAGAACAGGGTTCCCGTTGTTCATTCCTCTCGTAAAGGTTGGGCTTCCTTCCCGATTTATTGGTCGCTTAAGTCCCTGACGCTAAATGCGTGGAACCGCAGGCATCTCCACTATCTCTCAGCTTTCGCTCGATAGGGCGTGTCTCATCTTACTCGTGATAAAATATTTTTTATACATAATACAAAAATAATGTTTTTTTTTCTTTTTGTCAAGTCCCATTTTAATGGACTAAAAAAGTCCAATTAATTGGACATTTTTCGGTCGGCAATTATACTAATATACATTCAAAAAAAAATATTTATAAATGAAAAAAAAATGCTGGGGCTATTCCAGCATTGAAAGAATCTCCCAAAGTTCGAAAGATTCTTTTGATAAAAATGGATATATAACCACAATTTCTACACCTGCATCATAAACATGGTAATATGGAAATTTCCCACTTTCTTCGAATTCGAAAAGAACTGTACTGAGGTCTTCTTGACGACAGAAAATTTTATCTCCATGTAAAAAAACCCCTACAACCACATCTTTTTCTATTGAAGATACAAGTGGGATAGGTTCAATCTCGTTCCCATAATTATCTACGAGAACTATTGAACTATCTTCATTTTTTTTGAATTCTACTTTTCTTTCCATTTTAATTTCCTTTCTTTTTTAGTTTTTAAAAAAATGGTTTTGAAATTAATTATATTATACCCTCAAAAATGTCCAATTAATTGGACTTTTCGGGCGGTGAAATAAGATTTGATAAAAGGTAAAAAAAAGAGTGGTTTACTTCCACTCTTTATAGTTATATTAGTTATATTAGTTATATTAGTTATACCGATTTATTATAAAGAAGAAATGTTTCCACCACTCTTTAGGAACTAATTTTTTGAGTAGTGAATTTGATAATATTTCTTTTATTAATGGTAGAAGGATTTGTTCCCCATTTTCCATTAATAAATAATAATAATATTCATCGTGATTATTATAGTTATATACTTCTTTCCATTCTCACTCTTCGGATACCCACGGATTATATACTTCTTCTTCTAAACAAAGAGGAATGGATTTCCTCATTTTAAATACCGTTTTAATATTTTTCAAAAATTTAATAAAGCTTTTCATTTTTTATAATTTTACAATTTCTTCTGTTTTGTGATAGATATTAGGTAAGAATTTTTTACCAATTGTTATTTTAGTATTTTTAAATTCTGGTTTTGAAGATTTTTCATTTAAAATTCGAATGAATGATATTTTATCTCCGTTTTTACCTTTATATTTGTTTTCATTCCCAACAATAATAGATTTTACCGAACCTCCTTCATTATTATTAATAATTGTATTATAATCTCCATCAATTTTTAGTTTTACTTTGGAGGCTATATTTAATATATTATTACCTATATCTATTACTCTAATGGTAATATTTTCTTTTAAATTGATTACGCTATTTGTTTTTCCTATTACGACTAATTTATTTATATAAATATCGTCGGGAATTATTATTACATTATCTTCTCCTTTTATAGTAATCTTATTATAATAATCTTTTTTCATTATTACTACTTTTCTATCAACATCCACTATTATTTTATCAGGTTTCTCAAAATCTTTTTTATCTATGGTTATGAGTCTTGGGTTTGGAGGACAAGTTCTATAATAATTTAATAATAATTTAGCCCATTCTAAATTATCGTGGATTTTAATTATTTTAATTTTTTTCGCTACTCTTTTTGAATTCATTTCTGAAGTTTCATTACTTATTTCTTCTACCATTACAGTTCCGTATTTACTTCGTTCTAGAGGATAATAATATAGAGTATCTGCTGGTTCAGTACAGAAATGAAATCCGGTGAAACATAGTTGTATTTTTCCTTCGTGTTCGTAGGTTTCACCTTCTTTGTATTGAAAACCTTGACAGGTTAGATTTTTACTAAAACCTTTATATCCAAATAGTTTAGTGTTTATTTTTTCTTCCATTTAATTTTCTTTTAATTTTTAAATATACATACTATCCGAAAAATGTCCAATTAATTGGACTTTTTCGGGTCCCCTTAAGCTATATTATTAATAATATCAATGTCAATCAAATGAGTATATTACAATAAATTTTTTAAATTTAATCTGTAAGTTCTATTTTTTCAGTTCCAATATATATCCTATATTTTACTTCTTTGATTTCTTCATTTATTGCAAATTCTTTCTCCTTTTCGTTAAAATTAAATTCTGTATAATAGATAAAAAATTTATATTCTTTACCCATATTTATTCTACTTAGATAAGCTATATAATAATAATCATTATTGGTTTTTTCAAAAAGTCTACTTGTTCTATATATTGTAAAATTTTCTTTTATTAAATGTTCTTGATATGTTATTTTTTGAGGTACATATGGTTCTCCCTCAATTTTAACTTCATTTTGTATTATTTTTTTTACTTCATAAAGTTGTTTATTTTTTATTTTGAAATTTATTAAAATATATTTATCATCATAGTTTCTGCTAAATTCAGTTTCTCCCCAAAAAACATACTTAAGATGATCCGTTTTTTTATCACCTTTTTCTATAATAATTTTCACTTCTTTATTTATAGCATTTTCAATGAAATTAAAGGCATTTTCAAGATGTTGGAAATTATATCGTGTATCATCTACATATATTGTAAAGTATTCAATGTGATTCATTTTTTGTTTTCTTAATTATTTTTTAAAAATGGTTTATTGTCGATCAATAAATTTAATCCATAAATTCTATTTTGTCTTTTTCAATATATATCCTATATTTTACTTCTTTGATTTCTTCATTTATTACATATTCTTTCTCTGTTTCACTAAAATCAAATTTTGTATAATAGATAAAAAATACACATTCCTCACCCATATCTATTCTATTTAAATAAGCTAAATAATAATCATCATCATTTTTTTTACTAAAAAATTCTCTTGTTCTATATACTTTAAAATTTTCTTTTATTAAATTTTCTTGATATGTTTTTTCGTAAGGTATATATGGTTTTCCTTTAATTTTAATTTCATTTTGTATTATTGTTTTTACTTCATAAAGTTGGGTATTTTTTATTTTAAAATTTATTAAAATATATTTATCATCATAGTTTCTGCTAAATTCAGTTTCTCCAATAAAAATATACATAAGATGATCTGAATTTAAATCACCTTTTTCTATAGTAATTCTTTTTTCTTTTTTTATAGCATTTTCAATGAAATTGAAAGCATTTTCAAGATGTTGGAAATTATATCGTATACCATCTCCTGATTTTACTATAAAGTATTCAATTTGAGTCATTTTTTCTTCCATTTATTTTTTTTTTTAATTTTTAAATATACATACTATCCGAAAAATGTCCAATTAATTGAACATTTCGCCCCCTTTGAGAATAAAAATTAATTTTTATTTAGAAAGCCATTTATTTTTATATAATTCATATTTATTATTGTTTTCAAAATCTAATTCAGCTTTTATCTCATTTTCATTTTCATAATATCCTTTTATTAATCTCAGTTTTTCTTTGATATAACTTGGGCTTTTGTTGATAATTCCTCCATTACCTTCCATTAGGATACAAAATGCCACTACTTGCATTAATTTTAATTCTTCCATAATTATAATTTAATTTTTTTAATATTATATTAATTAATTTGGGTATATTTTTTAATTTTTATTTTTGTTTTTTGAAACAATAGAATACCAATTTTTAGGACATATTATTGTTATATTATCTTTTAATTTATATAATATGGCCCCATTTTTAGAAATATAACTATAATATTTTATTAAATCGTTGCGATATTCTATATATTTTATCCATTTATCTTTAATTAATTCTTCTAATTCTTTTCCATTAATTTCCTCAATATTTAATAGGATAGGCTTATAATCTTTATCTAATCCGTGTTCCTTCCAATAATTAGGGATTGTCCAGTCAGATATAATTATATGTTGTTTTGCATTCATAACTATACCTGATTTTTGACCAGTTAGGTCGTATAGATTTTTAATTTTTTTTTCTTTCATTTTCCCTATTGTTATTTTAAAAATTTTTAAACCCGATAATATATGTCAGGTCTATAATCTTTTTCTATTACTTCTTCTTTTATTTTTATATTTTCATTTTCAGTGTCATAATATATTAATCTGTCTCCTTTAACTCCTCTATAATTATTTTGATAACCTATAATTGTTGATATCATGGGAGTACCATCATTAGTAATATTATTATAATTACCCTGTATTATTAGCGCTGTATATATTTTATTTGTGTTAGTCAGATATGATATATTATTAGTACATCCAACTATAGTAATAACAATTTTATTGTTAAAATTAATTATACTATTGAGTTCCCCATGTACCGTTAGCTCATATATAGTCGCATTTTGAGGTATTATAATAGTATTTTCTGACCCCGTAATACTAATGTTTTTTGCATTTTTAATAATAATAATTTTATGAAACATTTTAATTGTTTTATCTGAAGATTTATCATTTTCATTAAAATCTGGTTTATCAATTACTACTGCTATATCATTTTCTTTTATTTGATTTTTATTTTCCATTTTTTTTATTGTTAATTAATTTATTGTCATTTTAAAAAATCTTTAAATGAATAATATTTATGAGGTATATAATTTTTATCTATTACTACTTCCCTGACTTTAATGTCTTGTCCACTCGTTTTATAATCACGATTAACAAATATTAATTTGTCTCCCTTAACTCCTCTGTATATATTTTGGTAACCAATAATTGTTGATATCATGGGAGTACCATCATTAGTTATATTATTAGAATTACCCTCTACTATTAGTGATAGATATATTTTTTTTGTATTGGCTAAGTATGATATATTATTACCATATCCAATTACATTAATAATAACATTTTCGTTATAATTGATTATAGTATTGCGTTCCCCATGTACTACCAGTTTGTATATATCTATAATATTGGGTATTATAATAGTATTTTCTGAACCTGTAATGCTAGTACTACTAATAGTCTTGATAACAATAATTTTACCCGATACCTCAATTGTTTTGTTTGGAAATTTATCATTTTCATTAAAATCTGGTTTATCAATTATTATTGCTATACCATCTTCTTTTATTTGATTTTTATTTTCCATTTTTTTATTTTTATTTTTAAAAATATTGTTTAAATTGTATATGATATACTTGACTAAAAAATGTTCAATTAAGTAGATATTTTGGTTGATAAAAAAATATTTAATAGTATATAAAAAAAGAAATGGACATAAGTCCATTTCTTTTATAATTTATAATAGTAATTCCATTTCATCTTTATTTAATTCAATTCCTTCAGCATCTCCATTTAAGTTGATTTTCATATGGTAGTTGCTATACCCTTCTCTGCCGTTCGATTCCACCATCATTGTTATTTCATCTTTTTTTGTTACGATAAGTCCCCCTCGTTTTATTCCCAAATTTCCTCGGGGCGATTCATAGTTTTCGAATACATACACATTACTTTCTGGGTCGTCAACTACTGAAAACCAACTCTCCCCTCTATATCCACAGCTTCGAGTGGGGAGGAAAAAGATATTATATCCCTCTTCTTTTCTCATCACAAGAGTTCCTTTTTCTGTTTTTTCTATTTTAGCTCCTCTAATTGGTAACTCAATATAATATACTTCTTCATTGTTTTCATTTTTTTCAGTTAGAACGAGGGATTTATTTACCCAAAGACGAAATGATGGTCTCCAATGTCTGGCAGATCCAAAATCAGTAAAATAAAAATCTTTATTTTCAAAAGATTTTTTTTTTCAAAAAAATTTTGTCTTTCATTTTTTTCCTTTCTTTTTATTTTTTAAAAAATGGTTTTGAAATTAATTATATTATACCAAAAAAAGTCCAATTAATTGGACTTTTTTGGGCGGTGGAGAGTGTTTGTATATTATGTTAATCATCTTTTTGTTTTTGAATTTTTAAAATATTATTTAATGAAGATGAAGAAAAAGAATATTTTACAAAAAATTGCAGTCAGGGAATTTGTTTCTAGTATAAAACAATTTAAAAATCGTCCAGATCAATTAGAATCTTTTTTCCGTCCCTATTTAAAACAACCTGAAAAAGAGGAAAAAAATGATACTGATATATGGTTTGCAAAATTACCCCAATGGGAATAGGGAATAAATTATGGGAATTTTTTGGGAAATAGAAAAAAAAGAAAAACAAATAAGAGCTCTTGAGAAAAGAGCTCTTTATTTTCCAAAAGAAAAAGAATATTATAAAAAGAAAATAGAAGAGTTAAAAAAAGAATTAGAAAAATTGTATAAAAAATTGGAAGGTATCTAGTGTCTAAAAGAGAAGTATTACAAAAAGTTGCTTTGAGAGAATTTGCTCCAGGTATTCCTTATTTTAAAGGAAGAGCTGAAATTCCTAAAAAAGAAAATAAAGTTTTTGAATTTGTAATTCAGAAACACATGGCTGAAAGAGCTGGTAAGCATTATGATATTCGTTTGGGTGATCCTGAAACTGGAATAGGACATTCTTTCGTTGTTCGTACTTTACCTAAAAAAGGAGAAAAGATTTTAGCTCACCATACTGTAGATCATGTTATCCCTTATTTTGATTTTGAAGGTCGTATAGAAAAAGGATATGGTAAAGGTATTGTCAAACAAGTTGAAAGAGGCAAAGTTACTGTTAAGTCATCTTCTCCGAATAAAATAACTTTTATAACTCATAGTAAACAACCTAAGAAGTATAGTCTTATATATTTGGATGGAAAAAAATGGTTGATGGTTCAATCTGATTTAAAAAAGAAAGCAGAAGAACTTCAATCAGCTAAATTAAAAATATCTGAATATATAAAAAAAATAAGACCTCATGCTTATAAAGTGTCGGTAGTTGGTTCAATACATCGAGGGCATGAAAATGTTAATGATGCCGATATTGTGGTGTGGCCTAAAAAGAGTTTCCGTGAAAAAGTCCAATTAATTGGACAAACTTCCGGCGGAAATAAAATGCTTCGTACTGAATATGAAGGACTTCCTATAAATATATGGTTAGCCGATAAAAAATCATATGAACCAATGAGATATCATTTTTCAAGAGGTAAAGGTATTATTCATGATAAGTTGAAAGCCAAAGAAAAAGGTATGAAACTTACTCGTTACGGTCTTCAAGATAAAAATAGATTATATACCGACGAAAAAAAAATTAAAGAAATATTGAAAAAAAATTAACCACGAAATTGCTGTGGTTAATTTTTTTAAAATTTAATTTTCAGAAAATTCCCATTCATCTAAATTTTTCAAATATCCTTTTTCTTTATCTTCATTAATTTGTTCCTCAATATATTTCCCGATATCTTCTAATTTTTTCTGTAGCTCGGGAGATATGTTTTCAAATTTTTCAGCTATTTTTTCTATATTTTTTTGATAGATAATTTTATAGTATGTTCCAAAATTAACTATCGGTTTTATAAAATTTGAATACTCAAGTATACTTTCTTTTGGAATTTCTACTACTTTCCTTAAGAAAGTTTCCATATCTATTTCTTCTAACCAACTTAAAATAACATCTATTGCACCATTTATGATTTTGTTGAATTGTCTAGGATCTGTGTTATAAATCTCAATTATTTGTTCAATAATGAGATCTTCATTTTCTAAATTTCCTTTTTTCAATTCAACCATTATTTGAGATAATTTTAATGATGCGGTGAAATACTGAAAGCTCAGGTTTGATACTATCATTTTTATAAGGTTTTTTATGAGGTTCCTTATTTCCTCGATTTTCAATAGTTCTGAAATGAAATTGTTTTTCATTTTTTTTCCTTTCTTTTTTTATTTTTTAAAAAAATGGTTTTGAAACTTGATTATATTATACCTTAAAAAAGTCCAATTTATTGGACATTTTTGGGCGATAAAAAAATATGGGAATTTTGTTTAGTTTTTATTTTTAGAAAAAAAGAGGATATTTAATCCTCTTCTTCTGGGTTATACTTGGTGAGACCCTTTGGGATATTGAATACTCCAAATTGGCCTTCTTTTTCAAAGATGTCCGGATCAAACTTTTCTTTAGTAAACACCCAGTAATGTTTTTTTCCGGTTATTTCAGAGACAGTCCAATAAATTTCGTATTTTTGACTATCTTTTAATTTGAGAATTAATGGAATTTCTTCTTTTTTAATTTCCATTCCGCGCATTTTTTTCTCCTTTAAGTTTTTTTTTAAAAATTTTAAATATGAGGGGGAAGATTTATTTCTTTTTCTCCATACATATTATACCTGAAAAAGTCCAATTAATTGGACTTTTCGGCGGCAATTTATTTTGGATTTTTTGGTATAAAAGATTATATAAAGAAATATTACTTCAATAAAAAAAATCATATCTTAGAAAGGAGCCCAATGGATATATCAAGAAAAATTCTATCTGATATCATTGTTTTTACAAAATACGCCCGCTTTTTACCCGACTTAAAACGTAGAGAAACGTGGGATGAGATAGTAGATAGAAATATGAATATGCATATTAGAAAGTTTCCTCAATTAAAAGAGGAAATAGAAAATGTGTATAACAATTACGTAAGAACAAAAAAAGTTTTACCAAGTATGCGCTCTCTTCAATTCGCCGGAAAACCAATTGAAATATCTAATAATAGAATATTCAATTGTGCTTATTTACCGATAGATGATTATCGCGCTTTTTCTGAATTAATGTTTTTATTATTAGGAGGATCTGGTGTAGGTTATTCAGTTCAAAAACACCACGTTAATAAATTACCAGAAATAAAATTACCAACCAAAAAAAAGAGATATTTAATTTCGGATTCAATTGAAGGATGGGCGGATGCCGTTAAGATGTTGTGTAAAGCTTATTTTTTAGGTGAGCCTATGCCTAATTTTGATTTTAGAGATATTCGTCAAAAAGGAGCTTTATTAGTTACATCGGGAGGAAAAGCTCCCGGACCAGAACAATTAAAAGATTGTTTACATAATTTAAAGAAGATTTTTGATAGAAAAAAACCAGGTGAGAAATTATCCACATTAGAAGTTCATGATATGTGTTGTTATATAGCAGATGCTGTTTTAGCTGGCGGAATAAGAAGATGTTTACCATTTAATTCGAAGATTCATACAAAAAATGGTTTAAAAGATATTCAAAATATAACAACTGATGATGAGGTTTTGACATATGATGGTTATAAAAAGGTATTAAATAATTTTAAACAAGGAAAACAAAAAACTATAAAAATACTCACTCAATTAGGATTTTTTGAATGCACTCCGAATCATAAATTAGCCGTATTATCTGGAATAGATTCATATGAATGGAAAGAAGCAGAAAAATTAACAAAAAAAGATAGATTGTTATTTATTCCAACCGCGATAACTGGAAAAAGTGATTTACCAAATTTTTATTACGATAAACCGAAAAATTCAACTACATGTGTGGATATTACTATTCCAAAATTAACATCAGAAGTAGCTTATTTATTTGGACTTATTTTTGGCGATGGATATGTTTTTATTAATAAAAAAGATAAAAAAAATAATAAAGTTTCTAGGAGAGGTAAAATTAGTATAGCATGTTCTAATGATTATCCCGAAATTATTCAAAAAGCAGTTGAGGGTTTTAGATTATTTGGTATAGAACCAAAAATAAAGAATGGAGATGGAGATTTAAAAAATGTTACAGCACATTCATATCAATTAGCTTTATATTTTTCTCAATGGAAAAAACCGAAGCAAGAAATGATAGTTCCTGAATTTATTTTAAATGGTTCTGAAGAAATAAGAGGAGCGTATTTAGCTGGATTATTTGATTCTGATGGATGTGCTAAAAACAGACCTGTTAGACTTGTTAATTCAATTTATCCAAATTTTATTAAAACTGTTCAAAATATATATTTTTCATTAGGAATTGCTTGTAGATTAAAATTTACAGAAAGAAAAGAAAAAAATTGGAAGACTATTGGTCGATTAAATTTAATAGGAAAAACATCTTATAAAAATTTTAAAAAATATATAGAACCATTTTCTGTTAAAAAAATAAGAAATGACAACACTTTTGGACAATTTGATTATACTATTCCAAAACACCTTTTAACTAAAGATATAAAAGGAACAACAGATAGAACAATTGAAAAAGTAAATGAAATTTTTTCATTAGAAACAAAATATTTACCTATAAAAATTTTAGATATTATCGATGGAAATGAAGTTGAAACATACGATTTAGAAGTTTCAGAAAGAAATGAATTTGTTTGTGAGGGATTATTAGTTCATAATTCAGCAATGATATCTTTCTTTAATATGGATGATTATGATATGTTAACTGCTAAATACAATCATTGGTATGAAACGAATCCCCAAAGAGGACGTGCAAATAATTCGGCAGTTATATTAAGACATAAAATAACTAAAGAAGCTTTTTTTGATTTATGGAATAAAATTCGTTTATCTAATTCTGGAGAGCCAGGAATATTTTTTACTAATGATAAAAATATTTTAACTAACCCATGTGGAGAAGCTTCTTTAAGACCTTATACTTTTTGTAATTTAACTGAGATTAATCAAGCAACAATTGTGGATCAAGAAGATTTTAATAATAGAGCTAAAGCTGCTGCATTTATAGGAACTCTTCAAGCTAGTTATACTGATTTTCATTACTTAAGAGAAGAATGGAAAGAAGAAACGGAAAAAGATGCTTTATTAGGAGTAGGTTTAACAGGAATAGCTTCACCAAATTTTTTTAATTTAAATTTTGTTCAAGCATCTAAATTTTTATTATCTGAAAATGAACGTGTAGCCAAACTTATAGGTATTAATAAAGCTGCTAGAATTGGATTGGTTAAACCAAGTGGAACATCTTCAATAGTATTAGGAACATCTTCGGGTATTCATGCTTGGTATGCTCCATATTATATCAGACGTGTTCGTTTAGGAAAAGATGAAGCTATATATAAATATTTAAAAAGAGTTTTACCCGATTTTATAGAAGATGATTATTTTAAGCCAAAAACACAAGCAGTTTTATCTGTTCCACAAAAAGCGCCGGAAGGTTCTATTTTTAGAAATGAATCGCCAATAGATTTATTAGAGCGAGTTAAGCGTTTAAATATAGAATGGATAACTCCAACACATAGAAGAGGTTCAAATAAACACAATATTAGTTGTACAATTAGTATGAAAAATGATGATTGGGATAAAGTTGGAAAGTGGATGTGGGATAATAGAGAATTTTATAATGGATTATCTGTTTTACCAGATGATGGACACACATATGTTCAAATGCCTTTTGAGGAAATCGATGAAAAAAAATATGAAGAAATGTTTTCTAAGTTGAAAGACATTGATCTTTCAAAAGTAAAAGAAGATTTTGATAATACTAATCTTCAAGGAGAGCAAGCGTGTGCCGGAGGAGCATGTGAAATTATTTAAAAAAGGGGGTTAATACCCCCTTTTTATTTTTTATATTTTTTTTCTAGTTCTTTTTTTTTCGTTTTTATCCAAGATATAGTTGATACATTTTCGTGGCAGAAAGAACATAAAAGTATGCCGTTAGATTCTGATTGTAAAAATTCATCCCCATAAATTTTAGCGTTTTTTTCTGTATTAGGTATTATATGATGAATAGATAATCCTTTATTGTATAAACATTTTGGATCATTATTATTAGCACAAATCCAACCATATTTTTCAAATATTTTTTTTCTCACAGTTTTATTAAAGCTCTTTTTTCTTCCTCTCATACATTTCTCTTATTTCATCAAAAGTTAATAAATTTCGATTGAAACTGAATATACTTTTTTTATCTTCCATTTTTTCTAGATGAAGTATATTTTTTTCTTCTTTTGGAGTTATATTATAAAAGAGTCCCGTTTTAAAAAAATCGAAATGGGATTCTATATTTTTTAAATATTTTAATTTTGGATTATCGTTTTTTAGAAATGTAGTCATTTTAATTTTATTCTTGTAGTAGAAGAAAGCGTTTACTATTATATCAAATTCTCTTTCTTTATTAACTGTTTTTAGTTTTAGTGTTTCTTCTTTTTTTATAATTCTTAAAGCGGTTGAACCCATATTATGGGGATTAGTTACTTTTAAGTCTTTTGTTTTTAGAAAATTATCAAAATCTTCGGTAGTGCGTAGATTTTTATTTTTCATTGTTATGGCCGCTTGACAACAATTTATATCAAATCCTCTTATTACATATTCGGCGAATTCTTCTTCATTTAAACAAGGTTCGAAAGTCTCAACTAGTATTATATTTATTTTACCATCCCATTTTACTTCAACTATTTTATAGTGATTTACGTTATATTTTTTGTTAATAAAAAATTCAACACCATTATATTCGTCTTTTTTTTCTTCGGAAGAATTAGCGTTCCAAAGTTTTCCTATAAAAATATCAACATCTTTTATTGGAACTTCGATACCAGTTTCGTGTGCATATAGTCTATCAGCTACTGAGCCCCCGGCTATACAAGCACACATTGTATTGGGGTCGTATTTACTGTAATTTTGAAAGATTATTTGAGATAGTTTTGTTTCTATGTCTTCGTTTATTATATCCTGGATTTCTTTATATAAATCTTTACCGTTTAATAACATATTTATATTATATATCTCCTTTTGGAATTTATTTTTTTAAAGTGTTTGTTTACTATATCTTGGATTTCTTTATATAAATTTTTACTGTTTAATAATATATCTATATTATACCTCCTTTTGGAATTCATTTTTTCAAATAATATTAATATTCAAATAAACGATAGGATGTCTATTTTTAAGAATAAAAATTTTAAAGGCGAAAAATATATAGATAAAGATGGTTATGTAATGGTGAGAATGCCCGAAGATGAAAAACCTCTTTTTTATCCGATGTATGGAGCTAGGGGTTATGGTCTTGAACATCGCATTATTATGGCTAAAAAAATAGGGCGCCCTTTAACTGCTAATGAAACGGTTCATCATAAAGATAAAAATAGACAAAATAATCATCCAAATAATTTAGAGATACATTTGAGAAATTATCATCATAGAGAACATATTAAGAACGGAGATTATAAATTGTTTTCAAAAGATTATCAACCACGTTGGAAAAAAGAAGCAGCCATGAGTAGAAATACAAAAAGAGTTATATCTACTTTGGGCGGTGCTATCTTAGGAAATATTCCAGCATATCTTACTTATAGAAAGTCTACTAAAGTGGACATTCCTGAAAAAGTGAAGGGATTAAAACGTAGGGCACTTGAACAAGCTGTTGTAGGAAGTTTAGCGGGAGCTTTTGGAGGTTATACTGCTGGAGGATTTTTAAAATGGATGGGAAGAAATGAAAAGAATGAAAGGAATTTTGATAATTTTTGGGAAAAATTTGGAAAAAAATATAAAGAATATATTAAAGATAAAAGTAAAAATAAATCCTTGACTTTAGATGCATTGGTTGGTGCTGGAGTAGGAACTTTAGCTGGGAAAGAATGGGCCAAGGGGGTGAAAGATAAAGATCCAGAAGTAGCAAAAAGAAAAAAATTATTTAGAAAAGCTTTAGGGATTGGAGCCGGTACATTAGCCGGAGGTTTAAACGCATTTACTAGATAAAAATGTCATTAATAAAAAACAAAGCAAATTATTTAGGAATTAATTATGATCTTTCTGTTTATGAAAACATAACTAAAGATGATAAAATTTTTATTTTATTTCCTAAAAAAAGATATTATGAAGATTCTGGTATAGAAGTATTTTCAGAAGATATAAAAGAATTCGATAATAAGAAAATAATTTTAGAATCAGAAACTTATAATACAGAAATAAATTTTGATTATATCAGTAATATAAAAGCTTTGGTTATTTTTGCTAAAGTTATAGATCAAGGTGATATATATCAACCGGATTTTGTTCTTAAATTAGATTCTATTGATTCTAATAAAATTTATGTTAGAGAATTTATTCATTTGGGGTTATCGGATGGTTTAACAAAAATTTATTTGTCAAACCATAATACATATAGGTTAGAAGTGAATATTTTTGTTGCTGGAGATACAGTAAGAACACAATTTACACCTTCTAATACTTATTATAAAACCGATACTAATTTAATAATAAATATAAAACATGGCATAGGGGCAGTTCCAACTGTGGTTTGTATTAAAGATGATGGTAGTCTTTTTGAAGATTTTACATCTGAAATAGATGAAAATGAAGCCACTTTAACTTTTGGTTCACAATTTCAAGGAAAAATAGTTTTTCAGCATATATATAATTATTCTGTTAATAATGTGAATACATATACAATTCAACATAATTTAAATAAGTATCCGGGAGTAATCGTTTCACCTATAAGCACTTATTCTATTATGTATAATAGTGAAAATTCTATAACTTTAAATTTTGATTCAACTTTTTCAGGAACAATTAAACTTTATTAAATATTAAACATATGAGTTACAATGATTTTAATTATAATGCAAAAATCCAAAAAATTTCCAGTTCTGTTATTAGAGGTTTGAATTCTGGAAAAGATCCTTTTGCCGAGATGTTGAAGGAAGCCCAAAAAGAAAACCTTACGCCTAATTTAATAAAGGCTGCAGTTCAACATATAAATAATGAAATTTTTTTGAATCATTATACTAGGGGAGGTGAGGAAAAAATTCAAGTAATTGATCCTGAAAAAGTTATAGAAGCTTTAAATATAAAAGAAGAGTTTGTAGAAAAAACTGCTTCTCATACATACGTTAATGATTATTGGGATTTAAAAAAGAAGAATGTTTTATTTAAAGTTGCGGGAAAGAAATATGAAAATCCTTCTGATAAGAATAGGATTAATTCTATTAGAGCAATAGCCGAAATGAAAAGGAAAGCTACTGATAAAAAAACAGAATTTGATTTATATTCGCAGATAGTTAGAATGGCTTCTGATATTCAAGAAGAAAAAAAACGTTTATATAATGAGACTTTATTATCTTTAAGGCGTTTAGAAGTTCCTGTGGAAGAAATTGATTTTGTTTATAAAACAACACCTGATAAAGATGTTAAAGAAGTTTTAGAATTGGCTATAAAAAGATGTGGAATAAAACCTAAAAATGATCTTATGAAAGATTCAAATTTATTCGATGAATTTGAAGTTAATAGTGATTCTCCAATTCTTCAACAAGTAAATAATATTATGAAAAAGAAAGCGAGTTTAAATAAATTAATTAAAAAGTATAAAGAACTTAATAATTAAATAAACTATGAAACAAGAAAAAACAGCAGCAGCAGAAAGTGCTGCATCAAGATATTTAGCATATGCTCAAAAATGTAATATTCCCGTGGCAACAGCTATGTTATCTAAACAAGTTGATATGATAAAAGCGGCTGGAATAGGAGAAACAAATTCATATAATTCAACTAAAGTTGCTTCTGTAGAAGAAAAATTGGTTAATATGATTATTGAAAAATACGCCGCAACAGAATCTAAAGAAACAATTTTAGAGATGGCTAAAGTTCTTGGAAATCTTTTAGATGAAGGGGAATTTACTGAAGAAGATTTAACTCCAGAAAATTTAGAAATTCTTAAAAACATGATTTAATGACTAAAAGAAAAATTTTTGAAAAATTTGCTTCTGTTTTTGTCAAAGCAAAAAAAGAAAAACCAACAATTGCAAAAAGGACTCCTGACAATCCTGATGAAGAAGAACCATATTTGGGACGCATTTATATAGCAAATAAAGATATTGTTAGAGGACATTTTAAAGCTGTTCCTGGTGATAAAGTTAAAGGTATATTTGAGGGTGATGTAGAAGATCATAGGATTGAAAAAACTAGAAAAGGTGATAAAGTTACTATAGGATTGCGAATTAAAAAACTTTTGATTAAATAAGAAAAAGTCCAATAAAGTAGACAAATGAGGAAATTACGCGCCGAAGAGGGGTTGAAAATTAACCCCGTTTATTTATTAAATACAGTAGAAGATATAAATGAATCTAATTGGAGAGAAATAGTCAACAGACTTTTCACTCCTGGTCTTTTTATATCTAAACATAGTAATGGCGCCTTTGGGTCCGAATTTTCTACGGAATTAACCAATCCTTATACACACGGAAGCACTGATTATCAAAGTATAAAGGTGAAAATATCTGAATATGTTAACAACCCGGCAAGAGCATTTACTAAAACTGGAAAATTAATAACTTTATATACAGAATATACTTTAACTCCTTACGATTTTGTTAAAACTTCTGGAAACTATGGTTTATATATAAAACCAAAAGAGATAGGTGTAGAGGCGGCAAGTTATCTTCCTAATTATACTATTGGTAATCAGAAAAAAGATTTAATTTTTGAATATCTTGTAGATTTTGAAATTATAAAGATAGGGCAATTAGTTTCTGATGAATGTATTCAGATAGCTACTTTTA
>Ga0123519_10007718_pt1 | contig 16565 bp, 19 predicted proteins | sample YelNatPaOPRAMG02_FD_87396 | JGI IMG/M metagenome (GOLD analysis project Ga0123519, IMG submission 87396) | Hot spring microbial communities from Yellowstone National Park - Yellowstone National Park OP-RAMG-02 (version 2) | ecosystem: Environmental > Aquatic > Thermal springs > Hot (42-90C) ... | reverse complement strand
TCCCTCTGCACAATCTCTTTAATCCTCATAAGGCGGGAAAGGTTACTACGTTCCATTTCATCAAGCTTCATTTTTATCGTGCGGATAATTTCCTTTGTGGCAGGAATAAGCCGGTACTCTAAAGCGTTCACACGTCTTCTGACTTTCTCTATTTCAAAAGCCATCAATACTATAATTTTTTCAAGCTCACTCAGAGCCACCATTTTCTCAAGTACTCTTGAAAATATCTCAAGGGCTGTATCAAGTTCTCCCGATGTGCCGACGAATCCATAGGAATACAAATTTCCACTTTGCTCAAACTTATATGCCGGAGCTTTAACACCCATCCAGTTTTTTATTTCCTGAAAGAGATTTATAGTTGCTCCAGAGTTCATAAATATAACTTCCTTTAAAGCAGTATCCATAACGCTTCTTGCTATAAGAAATCCAGCATAAGCCTTTTTTAAATCCATCTCTACTTCTTCTCTAAGTTTTCTTGCCTTATGTACATTCTCTAAAAAGAGACGGATTAAAGCATCCTGCTTATCCTTTAGAAGCTTATGTCCTCTCACAGCAACAGCAAGCCTTTTCTTCTGACTCATCAATTCCATTCTGTTTGGTTTTACCTGAAGCATCTATCCTCCTTTATAACTATTGCACAACTGCCTTCTTGTTTTTAATTGGCAAAAGATACTTCTCTTTATATTCCTTTCGTATTCTCTTAAGTTCATCCTCCGGTAACTCTGCAAGTAGTTCCCATCCTATCTCAAGGGTTTTTTCTATAGATCGATTTTCATGCTCCCCCTGTTTTACAAAATAGTTTTCATACATATCCACAAACTTTGAGAATTTTAAATCCACAGGGGTAAGGGCTCCTTCTCCAAGAATAGCCTCAAGTTCCTTTGCCTCTTTTCCCCTTGCATAAGCAGCAAAAAGCTGGTTTGCCCAGTCGGAATGATCCTCTCTTGTTCTATCCCTGCCTATACCCTTATCTCGAAGACGGGAGAGGGATGGTAAAACATCTATGGGTGGATAAATTCCCTTGGATTGCAATGCCCTCGAAAGAATAATCTGCCCCTCTGTAATGTATCCTGTAAGGTCAGGTATAGGATGGGTTATATCATCTTCCGGCATAGAAAGTATTGGTATCATCGTTATAGAACCGGGCTTACCCTTTATTTTTCCAGCCCTTTCATAAATTGTAGAAAGGTCGGTATATAGATAGCCCGGATAGCCTCTTCTACCCGGCACTTCATTACGCGCTGCTGAAATTTCTCTAAGTGATTCACAGTAGTTTGTCATGTCTGTTAAAATTACAAGCACATGCATATCAAGTTCAAAGGCAAGATATTCCGCAGCGGTCAAAGCCATTCGTGGGGTTGATGTTCTTTCAATGGCCGGATCGTCAGCAAGGTTGATATACATAACGGTTCTCTCTATAGCTCCTGTAAGGCGAAGGTCTTCCATAAAGAAATGAGCCTCTTCGTATGTAATACCCATTGCAGCAAAGACAACCGCAAAGTTTTCATGCGCCTTCAAAGTTTTTGCCTGTCTTGCTATCTGAGCAGCAATTCTTGAATGCGGCAAACCTGAGCCGGAAAAAATTGGGAGCTTCTGTCCCCTTACAAGCGGATTCATCCCGTCAATGGCGGATATTCCCGTTTGTATAAATTCGGATGGATAATCCCGATTGTATGGATTTATAGGACTTCCATTAATATCAAGATACTTATCCGCTATAACTTCCACTCCTCCATCTATTGGCCTGCCAGACCCATTAAATATTCTTCCAAGTATATCCGGTGAAACAGGAATTTTAACAACCCTTCCAAGGAATGTAACCTTTGCATTGGCAGTATCTATTCCAGCAGTCCCCTCAAAAACCTGTACAAGAGCCCTATCTGTTTGAGCCTCAAGTACTTTTCCGCGTCTTTTCTCTCCATTACCAAGCTCTATCTCAACAAGCTCATCGTATTTTACTTCCCTTATTTTTTCCACAATCAAAAGCGGACCTTCAACTGAAGAGATTGTTCTATATTCTCTACGCATACTAATTACCCTCTCCTGATATTAAAATAGAAAATGTCTTCCTTATTTCCTCTGATAATTCCTTGAAAAAATTTTCCTTTTCATTCTCCTTTACATATTTCATTGTAGCAAACTTTTCACGAACCTTAAGCTCTTCTATTTTTTCATAAGAAATTCCCTTTTCAATCGCTTCATGGGCTTCCCTGTAAAACTCTATAATGGATTTAAGCATCATAACCTGTTTCTGAATAGATGTGTATGTATCAATCTCATGCGTGGCGTTCTGATGCAAAAAATCTTCTCTTATAATCTTTGCAACCAGCATAATCAACTTTTGTTCACGGGTAAGAGAATCAAATCCAACGAGCCTCACAATCTCTTTAAGCTCTGCTTCCTCTTCAAGTATCTTCATGCCTTCTGTTTTAATTTCAACCCATTCTTCACCTATAGTAGAACGCCAGAAATCCACGAGACTGCTATTGTAAAGCGAATAGCTGACAAGCCAGTTAATTGCAGGAAAATGGCGCTGATATGCAAGGTTACTATCAAGAGCCCAGAAAACCTTAACAACCCGTAGTGTGTTCTGTGTTACTGGCTCCGAAAAGTCTCCGCCTGGAGGGGAAACTGCACCTATAACACTAATAGATGCCTTTTTTTCTCCACTACCAAAGATTTCTACCATTCCAGCTCTCTCATAAAAACTTGCAACCCGCGAACCAAGATATGCTGGATATCCCTCTTCGCCCGGCATTTCTTCAAGGCGACCGGAGATCTCTCTAAGGGCTTCTGCCCATCTTGAAGTGGAATCCGCCATAAGTGCAACATTGTATCCCATATCGCGGTAATATTCTGCAATGGTAATACCGGTATATATAGAAGCCTCACGAGCAGCAACCGGCATATTAGAGGTATTTGCAATCAACACTGTACGATGCATAAGAGGCTTTCCGGATTTAGGATCGATAAGATGTGGAAACTCCATAAGCACATCCGTCATTTCGTTTCCTCTTTCTCCACAACCAATGTAAACAATAACCTCTGCGTCGCTCCATTTTGCAAGCTGGTGCTGGGTTACAGTTTTTCCGCTTCCAAAAGGACCAGGTATTGCTGCGGTTCCTCCCCTTGAAATAGGGAAGAATGTATCTATAATCCTCTGTCCTGTGTACATTTGTTCTTTCGGAGGCAGTTTTTTCTTTACAGGTCTTGGTATTCTAACTGGCCATTTCTGCACCATAGTAATCGAAATTTCATTCCCCTGTTCATCCTGAATGATTGCAACCACCTCATCTATCGTAAATTCTCCAGAACGAATCTCCTTAACAATTCCCTTAACACCATGAGGGACAAGAATCCTCGTGCTGATTAAATCCGTCTCTTTTACTTCTCCCAAAAGGTCTCCTGTTTCAACTGCTTCTCCCTCCTCCACAAGAGGATGAAATTTCCACTTTATGGTATCATCAAGAGCCCTAACATTTATACCCCTGGCAATAAAGGCACTTCCTGAAGCCTTTGAAATACCTTCAAGTGGTCTTTGAATTCCATCAAAAAATCTGCCTATCATTCCTGGTCCAAGCTCAACAGAGAGAGGTTCTCCTGTTGATACAACAGCTTCCCCTGGTCCAATTCCAGAGGTATCCTCATACACCTGAACATAAGCGGCATCCTCTTTTAATTCTATAATTTCTCCAATAAGCCCCATATCTCCAACCTTCACCATGTCGTACATTCTGGCCCCCTTCATTCCTCCTGCAACAACAAGAGGGCCGGTAACCTTAATAATTTTTCCCTCCATACCATACTCCTATTTTTCTGCAAATATATCTATACCTATTGCACGTTTAACCAGAGTGCGAATATTTTCTCCCACAAAGCCTATACTTCCCTTAGTTCCTGGAATAATACTTATTGTTGTACTTCTTAACTCTTTATTCAGCTCGTTTATTTTGTCTGCAAACTCCCTTGCATATGCCTCTTCAATGTAAATAATTCCATATTCCTTTTTAATAGCTTCTTCCAGAAGATGAAGAGCTGCCGAAGAATTAGAGGCCGGATATTCATCAAGCCCGATCGCCTTAAATGGAAGAATGCTTTCAGGACTACCTATGATGGCCATTTTTTTTAATTCCGACATCGAATCCATCAGTGTATTACCTCTCTTAATCTGCTCTTGATATTTTCCGGCGGAATATCATTCTGTATCCCGATAAATATAATCTTTAAATTTTTCACTTCCATTTTTTTATAGCTTAAATACTCTTCAATTACCTCCGGTCCGGACATGGTGCCTTTAAATCCATAAAGCTTATCCATAATCAATTCATCCATCTGCTTTTCGAGCAGGGAATATCCCTCACCATTCAGTAGAGCATGAATACCTTTTTCGAGATTATTCCCATAAGATGTTCTTAGTATTTCCTCAAGAATATCCGCCAAGCTTTTTTGATAAATCTCATTAAATAAGTGTCTGGATATATAGCCATTCTCTAACAAAATAAACGAAAGGCTTTGCTGCTCCATGTTTATGGTTTTTGCTCTTATTATATTTTTTATATTTTCCATATCTATTATGAACCTGTAATGCTTTTGTACATTACAGTATCCTTCATAGCAATTCAATACATTGTATTTATAATCCCAGTAAGCGGAGTCAAGGATAAAGTCTATAATCTGGGGATTGTTTCTTTTTTGATATTCCTCCTCGGCAAGCATAAGAGCCTTTGCAAGAATTGGATGGAGTTTTCCATAGAGCTTTTCTTCTATCAATGAATATATTTCTTCAGGAGGAATATTTCCATTCTCCGATAGATTCTGCCACTCTATGGTTTTTCCGAGAAGAGAATTTTTCAGAACTATTTTTATGTTATTCAAGTCATACTGACTTCTGTAAACACTGATGATAGATCTATCAGGTATTAAGGTTTCAATCTCTCTGTATAATTCAATAACATTCTTTTCAAAAATATCTTCATACTTTTCTATCCCGACATTCTCAAAATAGTTAGAATATACAGAGTCCTTAATGTACTTTAGCAATACCTCTGTATTCTGTGCTTCACTCCACTTTATAAGAGTATTATAATCAAGCAAATATTTTTCAAGGGCTCTAAGATAAGAAGAACAATAAATCCAATCCTGCATAATTTCCTCTTAAAATAAGATATTAGCCAGTTCTCTCTCCATCTCTTCTTTCATTTCATTAATAAGGGTATCAAGGGTAAGGTCTATAAAAGATCCTTCACCTGTCTGAATCATAACTCCACCTTTAAAATTTCCCCTTTCATCCGCGAAAGTCAATTTTGAAGAAAGATCCTTATTCAGGCTTAATAACCATATATCATTAAGTTCTTCTTCTTCTTTAGAAACAACTATTTTTTCATCCCCGCTAAGAGCAGCCTTTTTTATTTTAAGCTTCATCCAGTTCTTATAGTAAGGGGATTCCAGAATTTTATTTTTTGCCTCTTCATAAACCTTATCAAGCCATTCTCTTTTTTTCTTTAATATTTCACTTTTAACCTTCATTTTTGCGTCTATTAAAATTCCTCTCTTAATTCCATCGCCTTCTTCTTTTGCCCTTTCAAGAATGGATTTTTTATATTCTTCTGCCTTTTTTTTGTACTCATCAATAACATTCTGCGCTTCTTTTTCTGCTTTATCTATTATCTGCTTTTTCTGGAGTTCGGCATCCGATAAAATCTTTTTCTTTATGTCCTCAAGACCCATAATTCCTCCATTCTATTAAATAAGGAAAAACTTTTGTGACTACAGTCTTAGCCACATCATAAAGCTTAATAGAAGACCAAACACGGCATAAGTTTCGATAAGAGCCGGTCCAATTATAGCCTTACCAAACTCTGAAGGCTTCCTCGACACAAGCTGAATTGAAGCAGCAGAAGCAACTCCCTGCCAGTAACCGGAAACAAGTCCAGCAATACCAACCGGTAGTCCACAGAAAAAGGCATATAATCCCTGTTCTATACTCAGGCTTTTTGGTTCTCCAAGCACACCGATTTTTACCAGAATCAAGAATCCCACAAGAAGCCCATAAATTCCCTGTGTTCCTGGTAAAGCCTGTATAGGGAAAACTATACCAAACTTGTTGGGATCCTCAGAAAGAGCACCTGCAGCTGCCTGACCAGAGACCCCAAGTCCGGAGGCAGAACCACATCCCCCAAGGAAAGTTGCAACGGCAGCTCCCAGAATTCCAAATGCAAGACCCCAATCAAAAGATGACGCCTTGCTTACTGTAGCTTTTGTTTCTTCACCAAATAGCGTTCCCGCAAGAATGGCAAAGCCTGCTATAAAAAATATAAACAGAATTCTTCTGCGAAATAGATTCATTTTATCCTCCTGTTTCCTCTTTTATTCTATAATAAAATCCTTCTTCTTTAAGAGGTTCATAAGCTTTTCCGCCCGAACTATAGAACTTGGAAAAGAATTCAACAAACTGCAATCTTGCAGAATGTATAAATGCCCCGAATGCACTCATTACGAGATTAAATAAGTGTGCTCCTATAAGGATACAAGCCCCAATTAATGCTTTAATTGAATAGACCATAATCCCTAAAATATTCCATGACTGTGGAAAGCTATAAATTAGCATAAATGCAATGTAATTAAAGACCATCGCTATCACACCTGTACTGATTCCAAGAGCCAGAAGACGGGCATAGGAAAGCAAATCTCCAAGGAATGAAGAAGAACCATAGAGACTATATAAACCTCCGAAGAATCCAGTTATTATATTTTTTCCTTTTCTGATTCCATTAAGCACTATAAGACCTGTACCCACAAGAATACAATAAAAAAGAAAATCTGCAATACCTTTCCCAACTAAAGGAAGACCGGGGGTTAAAGATGGTATTCCGGCAAGAACAAGGAGACCAAACGCCCCGGTTAAAAAAACAATCCATGGAAAGGTTTCAAAGAATGACTCTATAAACCCTTCTTTAAAACCCTGAAACATCTTTATAGCAAGTCCATAAATTATCTGGATTGCCCCAAGAAGAAGAGCATAATAGAGTATTATCATAGGATTTTTAAGCGGATCAAAGAGGGCTATCTTTTTGATAATATTCAGCAGGAAAGGTAATTTAACATAGACTGTGAAAAAGTCTCCAAGATAGGAGCCAAAAATTGCCCCAAAAATCATTGTAGAAAATCCATTAACTGCAAGAAAAACCATAAATCGTGCAACCTCTTTTTTTTCTCTAGAAAGAAAAGCAAGATATCCAAAAATTAAAAGCATTAAAAAACCATAGACAAAATCTGAAAGACAAAAACCAAAAAAAAGAAAGTAAAACAAAGAAAAATGCGGTGTTGGATCAACCGTTTTCCCATATTGTGGCAATCCATACATGCGGGTTAAAACTTCAAATGGCCAGGAGATAGGATTCTCTTTTAGTTCTATAGGTACAATGTCACTTCCAGAAGGATTTTCTACCTTGTAATCCACACTTTCAAAGGCAGCAATAATCTTTTTAAAAGCCTTTTCCTTATTTGCAGGAATCCAGCCTTTAAAAATACTTACTGTCTCCGTTTCACATCCCTTTTTCTGAGTCTCCTTGCCCTTTTTCTGGATCAGTAGAAAATCATAACACATCTTTAATTCTTCCATTTCTTCATTTTTTATTCTTAAAATATCCTTTCTAATCGCTTCAACCTCTTTTTTTGCTTCTTTAATTTCTTCATCAATTTCCTTTAGTGCCTCTTCAATTGTTCCAGATCTTGAAGAAATTCCAACTTCAAGAAAACCATATTCTCTTAGCTTATCTTTTATAAGTTTCTCTTCACTCTTAAGATAAAGAACAAAGTAATACCATTCCTTGTCCGTCTGAAAAGACAGAAATTGTTCGACATTAGGCGAAACCTGTTTTAGCCAGGATTCAAAATCCTTTCCCTTTTCAGCTGGAACTGCACCTGCAATACCACCAAGCAATGGCCTTCGTCCATTCAAAATATCCAGATCCAACCCACTATCCTTCCATAGAGAAAGCTCATCCCTTTCCTTAACAAGAGACTTAAGTTTATTTTCAGAACGTCGAAATCCCTCCTCCATACTTTTTATATCTGTAAGCACCTTTTGTAAATCATAAACTTCATAAGCCTCTCTAATCTTATAAAGCGGCAGGACCGGAGGCACTTCTCTAAGACTTTGAATAAGAGCCTTTTTTTGGGGAGGACTGATCTCATCTAAAAATTCAAAGGCATCTTTTAAATCATCAATATATAAATCTAACTCCTCTGAACTCATATCTATTTCACATACGCCAAAACCAGGAATTATTTCATCTTCTCCAAAAGAGTCTATATGAACAAACCCTGCTTTTTGAAATGCCAGAAAAAGCCTTTCTCTTTCATTATTATGAACTATCACAGAAAGCTTTTTCATCTGTACTATTGCCATAAAAACCTCTTTAATCTAATAAGAAAACGAAATAAGTTACAACTATCGTAGTCCAATCTTTTCGATAACTAACTGAATGGCTTTTTCAAAATTATCAGACGCCTTTGAATTAACTTCATTGATTTTAGACGGTACCTCAGATATGATTCTGGAAGCCTCTTTCTGTCCCTCTGATTTATACTGAGCAATTAAATTTTTATATTCGACCATCGCTTTCTCCTTTTCCTTTTCATAATATTTTAATCCTTCTTCTTTTGCCCTTTGAATTATAGTCTTTGCCTCTTTTTCTGCATTACTGATTATTTCCCTTGCTTTATCTTCGCTTGCTTTTATCTCTTTTAGTTTTTCTTCATCCATACACAAACCCTCTTTCATTTTTATATTTTAAAACATTTTTAAATTTATGTCTATATCCTTTCAATTTTAAAAAGAAATCATTATTTTTTTCTCCTGCCATTCTGATTGTTCCTGCACTGGAGAATCTTTTTCTTTACAAAAAACCTTATTGTTAATATAATTATAGTCCTTTTCTCTTAGAAGAAAGTATTTTGAGGTAAAAAAGTAATGAAAGCCCCTATTATTTCAGTAAAAAATGTCAGCAAAACTTTTTACAATGTGAAAGCCGTAAGAAACTTAAGCTTCGATGTAAAAGAAGCTTCTTGCTTTGGTTTTCTTGGTCCAAATGGAGCCGGTAAAACAACAATGATGAAGATGATCTATGGAAAGGCTTTAAGAGATGATTTTTATAGAAGCTCTATAAATGTAATGGGGTTTGATCCTGCTGTGGATAGCCTTTCAATTAAAGAGCTATCGGGCGTGGTTCCCCAGGAAGATAATCTTGATGAAGAAATCAATGTTTATCAAAATCTTTTCATATACAGCCGCTTTTACGCAATTCCTCATGATGAAGCAAAAAAAAGGATAGAAAACCTTCTTGATTTTATGGAGCTTTCAGATAAAAAAAAGTCTATGATAAAAGAGCTATCTGGTGGTATGAAAAGACGACTTATCATCGCCCGTGCTCTCCTGAATAACCCACGCCTCCTTATTCTTGATGAACCGACTACAGGACTTGATCCACAGGTAAGACATACCATCTGGGATAAGTTACGCAGGCTTAAAAAGGAAGGTGTAACAATGTTGCTCACCACACATTATATGGAAGAGGCTTTTGAGATATGCGACCAGATTATTATTATGGATAAGGGAGAAAAAGTTTTAGAAGGAAATCCAAGAAAACTTCTCGATAAACATATAGAAAAATATATACTTCAAATTATCAACAAGAAAAAGGCTTTTTGCCTTGAAAAAAGTTTGAATCCCAAAAAGGTTAGAAAAGAAGAAACTGGAGAAATGGTAATATATGCCTCGGATGATTTAAAATATCTTGAAAATTTAGCAAATTGTCTTAATTCAAGCGATTTCTATATCCGCCAATCTAATCTTGAAGATTTATTTTTAAAGATGACGGGGAGGAGTCTTAATGAAGACCAATAAAAGATATCCCAATTTTTTGCAGAGAATAACAAGCGTATGGTATCGCCATTTCCGTGTTTATACAAAAAATTTAATAACCAACGGATTGCCACCTTTTTTGGAACCACTTATATTCCTTGCCGGAATTGGTCTTGGCCTTGGAAATTTCGTAGGCATAAACACAATGGATGGATTGAGCTTTCTTGAATTTCTTGCTTCCGGCTTAATGGTATCAACCGCTATGATGACATCTGCATTTGAATGCTCTTATGGTACCTTTATTCGCCTTGAATTTGACAGGGTATATGATGGAATGCTTGCAGCACCGTTATCGGTAGAGAATATCTTTATGGGGGAAATACTCTGGGCAGGTTCAAAGGGGTTTTTCTTTTCCCTCGCTGTTCTCATTATAATTAGAATCTTTGGCGTTATAAATACCCCTGGAAGCTTTATAGTACCTCTAATAGGATTTCTAACAGGCCTAATGTTTTCCTCGCTATCCCTTTTTATTACCTCTATTGTTAAAAACATTGACCAATACAATTTTTATTTTTCTGGATTCTTATCCCCAATGTTCTTCTTTTCTGGCATTGTCTTTCCTGTTTCAAGTCTCCCTTTACCATTAAGAGTAATATCAGAACTTTTACCACTCACTCATTCTGTTAGGCTTTCAAGAGCGTTAACATTTGGTCGATATGAATGGATTAATATTCTTGATGTATTTTTTATCCTTGCATTCACAACAGTCTTTGCATTTGTAGGAATAAGAAGACTCAGAAAAAAAATTATAGATTAACAGAAATAGTTTATGCGAAATGAACAAAGCAGTATTTAATCTGTACTATTCCTTTTTGAAAAGTCCATCAATATATTCCACAAGTTCATTGGGAGAAAATGGCTTGGCTATAAAACCATCTGCACCTACTTCCTGAGCCTTTTTTCGAGCAAATTCAAGATCCTTTCCCGTAAGAAAAATAACTTTTATGTGCTTTAATTCCTTGTCCCCCTTAACCATCTTGCAGAGCTCAAACCCCGTAATCTTAGGCATCATAATATCAAGAAGGACAACCTCAGGTCTAAATTCCCTGATCTTTGAAAGGACATTAAGGGCATCATTCTCTGTTTCTACTTTATACCCACTGCGGCTTAATTTTGTTCTTACTATATTTAAAATTTCTTCATAGTCATCAACAGCAAGTATTTTATGCATAAAAATCTCCCGCTGCCCCACCCCGCTACAACCTTTTATTACCTGCATATATAATAATATTTTCACCTATTATGTCAAGATATATTTTATTTCGAGGTGGTTTCAAATCAATTCGTTTTCTTGATTTTTTAAATAAAAAATATTATAATTTTATTGATAAAAGAATAGACATTCCCCTGTAGCTCAGCTGGCAGAGCAGGTGACTGTTAATCACCGGGCCGTAGGTTCGAGCCCTACCGGGGGAGAAAAAGGCGGGTTAATAACCCGCCTTTTTTGTTTTTAAATCTATCTTAATATTGACTTAAGCCCCTGAGCCAGTCATAATATATATATGAAAGAAATCCCTTTAATTCAAACAAATCCAAACTTGAAAGACCCGGTTAATCTTGAAAAAATGATTTTTACAAATGTTGTATCGTCAACGGCTATTGAGTTAGTTAATATTAAACCGGGGTTTTTAAAAAAACTGCGTGAAAAAAAAGGCAAAGTTATCCCCGCAAAAAAGAGGCTTTCTTAAATACAATCCGAAATATGTTTTCCATTGGTTTATAATTTCTGTCCAATCCGGCCTGCACTGCTTTAAAGTATTCTTCCCTCAAACCGTCTTTAATATCAGAATAATCCAGAAAAGAATACCCGGCCTGTAATGCCATAATGCTGGAAAAAAGCCTGGCAAGCCTGCCGTTTCCTTCCCTGAAGGGATGAATCAGAATCAGCTCAACATGGACTTCAGAAATTGCGCTGATGACTTTATCCTGTTCGGGAAAATTGCATGGTGTCAGCCGTTTTAACTGATTCTTCTCAAAATTATTCATCAAACTGGGAATAAGTTCCGCCGTCGCGAATTGAAAATCGCCTTTACTGAGATTGACCTTACGGTATTTTCCTGCCCAAGGATAAATACTACCCAGCCACATTTTGTGAATGAAGCATATATCCTTGGATTTAAAACGATGATTAGCACTGAACTTACTTATTATATCTCTTTCCGTTTCTATTAAAGACCTGGCTTCCAGTATATCCATTTCCGATTCATCAGTAACGCCTAGTAGATTTTTCAAAACTTTATTTTGAGAACCCGCTTCAAACTGCGCTTCATATAAACCGGAAATGTCATATTTACACGATTGTTTCATTTACTATTTTTCCTTCATAATTTTCATCTCTTCTTGCCGCATAAAGCGGGGCTCCATTTCAAGCCTTACTCCATCCCACAAAAGCACGCTTTGGGATACCAATCCGGGGGAGAAAAAGGCGGGTTAATAACCCGCCTTTTTTGTTTAAGTTTATATTAACTTTAGCTTATAACTCTTTTAGAATAGCGAGCCATATATCTTTAACATCCAGCTTTTCCGCCCAGTTTTCAATATAATTCCTATCAATCACATCTCCCGAAATTTTAAGTATACCGGTAACATCTCTTAAGTGCTTTTCAGAGCCCCCCTCTTTGTAATACAACATTTTCATAATTACTACATCTTCAGGAGAAGCAAAGTTTGCTTCTACATCCTCGATAGGTTTTATTTTTCTTATTCTTTTAAACCGACTTCTATCAAAATCATTCTTCTTGCATATGATAACATCTATTTTTAATCCTGATGATGGGTGAATAATGTTAAACTGGTCTTTGTGTATAATTGCTTCTCGAATTGCTTCCTCACTTATGTAAAACTCATTCTCAGGAAACATCTTAATTAATCTTTGGATATGATTTTCTTCAATATCAACTACTATATCAATGTCATTAGTAAACCTGGGTTCACCATAAAATATAGAAGCAATAGAACCGGTTATAAAATAGGAAATCCCAAGAGAATCAAAAGCATTAATTAAATACCTTAATAAATCAGATTGCTCCATGTAATAACCTTCTTGCCACATCTTTTTGAATCCTTTCCTTGCTCCATTCTGGATGTAAATCAGTAAGATAATTAATTAATTGATTCTTAGCAAAACTCCACATATTAAAAGCAATTGCAAGTCTCTCCTGAGGCCTTTTCGCTTTTAGCACTTTAACCATCTGATCATCTAAAATTTCAATGTTTCTCTTTTCTAATTCCATTTTCTTATTTCCTCTTTGAGTCACTTTAAACTAAAAAATTCTCATAACTCTTCATTTATACCTATAATACTTTTGCAGATTTTTCCAGCTCCTATCATATGTTTTTTCACCTTCCGGAGTAAAAAAGCAGGCAGGGAACTCTCCGCTATCACGGTGGTAGGCTATGCACTCCTTACAATTCCCATGCCTTACACATCCAGGATATGTGCATCTACAGGTATCTGCCATAAAACTTTCTCCCTTAAAAGGCAAGAGTTTTTATCTATTAGAAATCTGGTCTCTTACAAATCTACCCGACTGAGTAAGCCTATCATCATCCCAGCCACCATTCACAATATTATCCGGTTTAAGCATTGCCGAAGTTTCTCTTTTATCGGATAAAGACCAGTTGCACCAGCTTATCTTTTTCTCATTTAAAAAATCTATCCAGCGCTTTGCTTCCTCAAGGTAAGGTCCTCCTGTACCACTTGCCAGGCTTGTTCCCCATTCTGTGCAGAAGATTGCTATTTTTGATAATGCAGCTGCAACCCTATCCCTGAGCCACTGGGTATGTGTGCCGCTATAAAAATGCACGGCATAAAGTACATTGCTATAGCTAAGGGGATTATTTGCAGCATCATCAACTCTCTGGCTCCATTCCCCCGTACCCACAATAATAAGAGAATCTGGATCTATTGCACGAATTTCCGGAATTATATACTCTGCATAGGGTTTAATCGCTAAATCCCATGTAACACTTGATCCATTTGGTTCATTGCATATTTCGTAAATCACATGCTTCTTAGCACGATATTTATAAGCCATATTGGTAAAAAAATTGAGCGCATCTTTTTTGTATAAATTCGGATTCCCATCAGAAAGTATATGCCAGTCTATAATACAATAAATACCATTTGACTCCGCAGCCTGAACTATTTCTTCAACTTTGTATTTTACAGAGGTATTTCCAAGATATCCTCCTTCCTTTGTGTACATAGCAGCCCTGATTACATCCACCTTCCAGTTCGTTGCCATATAGGTAATAGACTGATAATTCATAAACTGCCCATACCATTGTAACCCATGAGAACTTACTCCTCTTAGCTGAATGGGCTTGCTGGATTCATCACAAAGCTGGGTACCAATCACCTTAAGTCTTCCATGGATAGCCACGGGAGAATTTAAAGGATAAACACCCATTTCAGCTTCTTTAGTATTACCGTAAACTTTAAAACTAAAGATTGCAAACAAAAGTACAAACACCATACCAGATAACTTAAAAAATCTCATTCTTCTTCTCCTAATAAATCTAAACAGAATAGTTCTACCTTACCATGCTAAACAAAATCTGTCAAATTGTGAAAAAATTCTCTACCATTTAATTGCCGCCGCACCCCAGCTTAAACCCGCACCAAAACCTATTAAAAATACATAATCCCCTTTCTTAAACCGATTTAATCTCCATGCCTCCTCAAGAGCCAGCCCTATGGAAGCAGAAGATGTATTTCCATATCTATCTATGTTAAGTATAAATTTTTCCATCGGAATAGAATCCCTTTTTGAAACAGTCTCTACAATTCTTTTATTTGCTTGATGAGGAATAATGTAAAAGTTATCACTATCCTTTAAGTTGGTTTTTTCTTTCATCTTCTTTATCATATCACTTAGGATTGTTACCGCAAATCGAAAAACCTTCTGCCCATCCTGCCAGAAATAAAGATTCCCGTCTCTCTCTCCCATCTTTACCAGATCGCTACCTGTTGCATCAAGCCCAAGCTCCAGTGCTAAAATTTCATGCTCAAAATTTTCACTTGAAAGCAAAATCGCCGCTGCACCATCTCCAAAAAGAACACAGGAAGCTCTATCCTTATAGTCAGTAAAGTAAGACATTTTTTCACTGGCCGTGATAAGAACATTTCTACAAATATCTTTCTCAATAAGTCCACTGGCTACCGCAATAGCATAAATCATCCCTGAACAGGCAGCATTTAGATCAAAGGCTGCAAGATTGGAGAGAGACAGTCTATTTGCTACAATGCTGGACTGGTATGGAAAAAGCTTCTCAGAAGTTCCTGTAGATGATATAACCATATCAGGTTTCACAGAATGTTCTTTAAGGCATTTTTCCGCCGCAAAACAAGCCATATCTGAAGGATACATGTTCTTTGGTGCTATCCGCCTCTCTTTAATGCCTGTGCGGGTGGTAATCCATTCATCAGTCGTATCCACCATCTTTTCAAGATCTGCGTTTGTCAATTTGTTTTCAGGAACAAACGCTCCTATGGAAACAAGTCCTATTTTCTTCATTATTTTCCTCCTACTTTTGTTTCACCTTTATTTTCATATTCTGTTAAATTCAAGGCCTCTTCAGTGGTTAAAGGATAAATCAAAAAAATCCCCTCAAAAACTAACTTTCTCTTTGTTTTCATCACAACCTCTACTTCCTTTAAATTCATCTTTGTAGCAAGAATTCTTGCCTTTGCAAGTACCCTTTCACCAGCATAAACCGGGGCAACATATCTAACCCTTGCCTCGGCTGTCAGGGCTACCTCTGCATTAACTATTGCATTGGCAAGCGAGTTTGCCTGTGCAAAGAGAATATGACCCCTTACTATATTGGTCTTCTGAAGTGCCATGGAGCTATCCGTATCCAGAAGTGACATTCCCTCCTTGTCAAGCTCAATCTCAAGAATATCTCCAATTATTTCCTGTTTTGTAAGTGTCTTTGCGCTGGCAAAAAGACTTTTTGATATTTCTCTTCCTCTTCGTCTTACCTCAGCAATTCCAAGTCTTCTACGATCTGACCGTATGGTGTGAATACTTACCTTTAATATTTCCGCGAGCTCTTCATCAAGAATGAAAGGATTTTTTTGAACCTCTTCTAAAATCTTCTGGTGTCTCTCTTTGGGAGCAGATTCAACAGACATTCTACCACCTGATTATATTACTAACTTATATAACATTATTATACATTTCCCGTAAATAAAAATCAAGTCTGGTAAAATCTTAAAAATTATCCCATCGCCAGCTATCCCTGTATTTAACGAGAGAAAAACAAAGCATCGTATTTATTCTGCCTGGAACAATTTTTTGCGAGCGCAAAAATTGTTCCAGGGTGGAATGGCTTGCTCACTTTACAATAAACCTTCTATTCCTTATCCAATACTTCCCTTATCTCTTCAATGGATAATCCAGTTACTTCAGAAATAGTTTCTTCATCAAAACCCTTTTCATGCATCCTTCTGGCATCTTCTATTTTACCTTGAGTTATACCTTCATTTATACCTTTCTCATATCCTCTCTTTTCCAATACTTCGGCTGTTGACATGGCTACTCCCTCCTTATTCGATACTTCTTTTATTACCTGCTCTACCTTCTCAGGTTTAACATCGGTAGCATTATATAAATATAATAAAAATGTCTTGATA
>Ga0123519_10007717_pt1 | contig 16565 bp, 11 predicted proteins | sample YelNatPaOPRAMG02_FD_87396 | JGI IMG/M metagenome (GOLD analysis project Ga0123519, IMG submission 87396) | Hot spring microbial communities from Yellowstone National Park - Yellowstone National Park OP-RAMG-02 (version 2) | ecosystem: Environmental > Aquatic > Thermal springs > Hot (42-90C) ... | reverse complement strand
CTCGGCGGTCATGGAGCGGCTGTTCTGGGAACCGACTTGTCCATCGCTCCGGGACAGAAACGATTCGTCTCCTTCGTGTTCGCCCTTGCCGAAACGTGGGATGAAGCGTTCCGCGCCGCAGCCGCATTCGGCGACGATGACAAAACCGCCGCCGCATTCGCTTCAACAAGAGACCTCTGGAGCCGCAGGCTGGCTGTCCTTTCCGCGCAAACGGGAGATCAGGCGACAGACCGGTTCATCAACATCTGGAATCCGTGCAACGCCCTTATCGCTTTGGAGCTGGCGCGGATAATCTCCACCGACCACATGGGCACCGACGGGTTGCGATACAGGGACACCACCCAGGATGCGCTCGCGGCTGCGAACATCGAACCGGAATTCAGCCGCGCAAGAATGCGAATGGTCTTCGCGCAGCAAAAGCGTGACGGAGGCGGATGCTTTGCGTTCTTCCCGCACACGAACCGACCGACAACGGACATACCCCATCGCTCCGACAATACGGTGTGGCAGATGGCGACGATGAGGAATCTGGCGGCCGAGACCGGGGAGCTCTCCGTGTTCGAGGAGGAAATACCTTTCCGGGACGGAGGCCGGGCCACGGTCTATGAACACATTCGACTCGGTCTGGCCCATATCTACGAGCGCAGAGGCCCGCATGGCCTCCCGTTGCTGTTTCATGCAGACTGGAATGACGGCCTGGCGCTGTTCGGCGACGAAAGGGCGGAAAGCGTCATGCTCGGAATGCAGCTCGTGAACGCCTGCCTTGAATTCGCCGAGCTTGCGGCACGCATGGACAGGAAGGATGACGCATCATGGGCCCGCTCCGTCGCCGGCGAACTGTCCGCTGCTCTCAACTCCGACCTTGTCTGGGACGGGCGATGGTACAGAAGGCTCATATTCAGCAATGGAAAATTTCTCGGAGCAGCTTCAAACCGCCAGGGAAAAATATACCTGAATCCGCAATCATGGTCGGTCATATCCGGGGTCGGCAGTCTCGAAAACCGGGCCACAATCGCCATGGATTCCGCGCGGGAATTGCTCAACACTCCGTGCGGACTCGCCATCTGCGCGCCTCCGTTCAAGGGTGTTCCGGAGCCGGAGGATCCGCCCAAGGGGTCAAGCCCCGGCATCGGAGAAAACGGCGGAATATTCTGCCATGCCAACACCTGGGCGGTGATAGCCGAGGCGATGCTGGGAAACGGCGACAGGGCATTCGAGTATTACCGACAGATTCTTCCGGAATCGGTGATCTCCCGAATCGGAGCGGATGCTTACGGACGAGAGCCGTACGTTTATGTATCCTCTCTGGCCGGTCCGGCCACAGGACGACTCGGAGAGGCCGGCATAAGCTGGCTGACCGGCACGGCGAGCTGGATGTACGTTGCCGCCACCCAGCACATTCTCGGGCTTCAACCAACCTACGACGGCATGAGGCTCCGTCCGTGCCTCCCGTCATGCTTCCGGGAGGCACATGTCGTCCGCCGCTACCGGGATTGCATCTACGACATACGGCTTGTTCATGACAGAACTTCGCCTCCGATCATCGAAGTTGAAGGCAGACGCTGGACCGGCGATACCCTGCCAATTGCGAAAAACGAAAGGCTTGGCATCACCTGCAGATGCTGACAGGCAGCCTGAGGCCTGAGGCCATTTTTGATCCCACGGCAAAAATTCGCGTGTCAGGAGATTTCAGGGTCATCCGCAGGAGGCGGCTGTTGCGCGCCAAGAGCCGGCCTGTCTCAGCGTCCCGCACGTCCCTCGGCCCCGGAAGCTTCAGGACGCGACGGCCGGCCTTCGCCGTATGGATTGCAACCACGCTTTCGCTCGCATAGACAACATCGTCCTCCTCGCACCAGACATGGCATCCGGCGTATCGCGCCGCCGCGCGGAGAAGATAAGAAGGAAGCGGCATGGCGCAACTCCACAGAACGCCGTAATCGCCATCGCGCCGGCGGCCGGGCCTTCCGTTTCCCGCGCACCCCCTCCCGAACTCCCTGATGAAAAGCCCGGGCCTGTTGATGAACCAGCAAAGTATCGCGTCGCCAAGCGCGCAGGCCCCGCTCTTTTCCACCGCGCCTTCGGCAGGAGCAAGAACCGGCCCGTAAACAAGGCTGTCCCCGTAAATGCCGTTCGCGGGCATCCCGGCTGTGATCGGATGGCCGCGATGGCGAACCACCACATGGCGCGCAGCCTGCCGGGGAAACAATTCCATCTCCACGCCCAGAACCGCGCCTGCGCCCCTGGCGCCCAGGATTCGACCGTCGGTTATGCCGGTCGCGGGCCCGAAAATGGCAAGCCTGCCGTCGCGAAACACCTTCCGCCTGAGCAGGCCGAGAGTCCGTCCGTCAACGCGGAAGAGATTCGGAAAAAGAAACACCCGATAGTCCGGAAAGTTGCTCCGCTCCAGATCACTCAGAAGGAAGATTCGGTACGGAATGCCGCAATGCGCAAGGCCGATGACCCTCTGCCAGACCACCGAAAGATACTGGTAACCGGAAGTGAGGTCCTCGAATTGGAAGCTCGTGTCGTCCAGAACCATCGCCACGGCGTGGACCGTCTCCCTGTGGGGCCATTCGTTCAGCCTGTCAAGGGTCCGGACAAGCTTTGCAATCGTCCTGTGAATTCCCGGCGAGTGGAAATAGGAGCTCCCGACATTGCACCAGTATGACTGGAACCCCCTTGAAAGCGTCAGAGCCGCGTTCCTCTTCAGGCCGGCTTCCACTTCTTCATCGGTCCTGAACGCTCCCTGGTCCCTGATGCCGGCGCCAACATAGGTCCTTGCGTCGTTCTCCAGGACCATGGTCTTGCCCCGAAGCAGAAGGGAATCGGTCACTCCTTCGGCCTCGTAGGCGCAGCCGACCATTCGCGCAGTGTAGTCAGCCGGCGTTATGAAACCGTCGAGGCACGGCTCATCGAGCAGCGGACCCACGTCCCATGCTCCGGAGAGGAAAAGCATGGAAGGAAAACTGTGACCGTCTCCGATGCCGTCGAAAGCCGACAGTATTTCCCATCCCATGAGCGGAACCTTGACGGCGTCCACCGCGACAAACCTGTTCCTGCCCCTGTGTGAGCATTCGGCCTTGATGCTCCGCGCAATTGTCCTCAGCCACCGGAAGGACATGTCGCGCATGAAGCGCGCATAGTCAATTTCCGCGGCCATCTGCGATGGCTCGACCCAGTGGAACAGCCCCCTGTGCCGCGCCAGACCATTGTTCGGGATTGATGCGGCGTCGAGGGGCCGGCCGCCTATGAAGGGAACCGCCTCGGCTCTCCTGCGCAGCCATTCCGAGTCTCGGGGAACCCGCACCGCTTCGAACTTCAGACTGCGTTCGCCCCATGTTTTGCGCAACCGCTCCACAGTCCGATACCGCGACCTCACCCACTCTCGAAAGGCGCGATCTGCCGCAGGCGAGCAATCGAACATCTTTCCTGCGATGTTCAGCGGAAGGCATCCCTCGCCGAATGGAACAACCATGTAACCGACGATCCTGTTGGACCACGGCCGGGTCTCGCAGTAGGAAACAAGATGTTTCAAATAAACCGAAAGATCCCGCAGATACCTGTCCGACGCGAGGCTTGCCTCCCGATAAGTCCTTCCGTCCTCGTCGGTCTGCATCTCCGATTTCCAGTGTTCCGCCCATTTGATCGGCACCGACGTGCCGAGTCCGATGTAGAACTGAGCCTCCGGCTGACTGGAAAGAATGAACCGCGCCAGTCGCTCCAGGGTATATGGAAAGCGGGAAGGATCCTCCACAGGATAGACGCCGTCGTCGGTCCAGAACGCTGAATCGAAAAAATCGTTGCCGCCATGCGGGCTCGTAAGATGGAAAACCTTCACCCCGCTCTCAACAAACTCGCGGACCCGGTCCTCCCAATCGCCGCGCATGATGCGGTCAAAATAGGCTGATTGAGGAACCGCGGCGCCGCCGGAGAAGATGACCGGCCGGCCGGCCCGCATGACCACCGGCTTGACGCCGACCACAGACGGGGGTCTTAGCCGTTCAGCGGTTTTCCGTGCGGCCACGCTGTGACTGTTGATCGCCTGCATCTGCGTTCAACCCTGCGAGCGTGCCGTCGGACAATGCAACCAGCAGTGTGCGCCCGCTCCACATCAGGCAGCTGATGTCAGCATCCATCTGCCGCGAGGCCGACGTTGCGCCATCCCTGCCGACAATTCTAACAAAGCCTCCCACATAGCCGACTGCCGCAACATCGCCTCTCTCAGCCACTCGTTTTACGATCCGGCCGGGGAGCCCGTACTTTTCCTCCCAGCCAGGCGCAGGAGAAGGAAGGGATTTTCTCATTGCATCGAACCTTGCGGCAAAGTCGCCGCTATTGAGCAGCCTCGACGAAACCACACGCCCCCTGGCGGGATCTACAGTGACGAGGGATCCGTCATGGGTGAGAGCTTCGATACGTCCGGCGCCGCCGTCTCCAAGCGCGTCCGCCCTGTCAGGAAGAACCAGCGACCATGCCAGACCCGGCTCCGGGTGCGAAACAGCCGAGACCGCATGGCTGATTGAATGCCGCGTGGCGAGCGCGAGCGGAGTCAATGGTTCCATGCCTGTTGCGAATTCGTAGAACGTCCCGACTGCCTCGGATATGCCCGCATCATCATATCCGATCAGGGTGACGGACTCCTGCCTTGCCCCCAGCCCCTCTCTCTGCCATGCCACGTATCCCCTTCCTGGCCCAGGCACTCTGTCCGGATCCGGAATATAGGGCAGGAATCCGGCCTTTCTCAGATGCTCTATCATCGAATGACTCTCTGGCGTCCCGATGAGAATTGCCGGATCTTCCACGGCATAGCCGACCTGCGCCGGAGGATTCCCGTCGCCCGGCTTTATGCTGTTGCGGGAGGTGTAGGCCAATCCGCAGAGCGTGGCGGCTTCATCCTCCTTGACGGTCCTTGCGCGCTCCGCCTCCGCCAGAGGCACGATCCTAGCCTCGATGCCCCATGGTCGGAGGTCGGCGCAAAGCCTGCGGGCAGCCGCCTGCTCCCATGAATTGGTTCCCGGTATCACAGCCACCGAACGAAACAGCCTGACAAATCGGAAAACATTGCCGTCTTCGCCATCAACGAATATCGCGCGCCGTCTTGCGCCGACAAGCGCTCCGCACCTGTTCATCGCCGGGAGCGAAACAGAGGCAGTGTCGGCCGTTCCGGAGAGAAGCTCGGTGAACGTCACCGTCCACGGTCCGGCCGGATCGTTCGCGGCAAGAGGAAGAACGATGTTCAGCGAACCGGCGTAGGTGGCCCTCCAGAGCCTGTACCGAAGAACTCCCAGACTGTCGCGCACTTCGATTTTCATCGGCGCCGCTCCGCAAAGGAGCTTTCCCTGGCTGTCCAGAAGAGCCGCAGAAGCCTTCAGGACCCGCGGATGCTCGTCGCTGGTCAGATCGGTCTCAACAATTGCAGCGCCGGCCGAGATGCGTCCGATTGGCTTCGCAGTCCGCGCAAACACGCGCATCGCTCCGGGCCCGAACCTCATGGAGGCCTCGAGAAACCTGCCTCGCCTCGCGAAATCAGCCGGCCCGCCGTGGATCGCGTCGTACACAGGACGGCCATCATCCGGAATCCGCAGCTCTGCGGTCACGGCCTTCATCCCCAAAGCCGGATCGCCGTCCTGGTCGTGCGCTGCGTTGACAGCAAACAGGTACTCGATGTCCCCCATGGAATGGCGCGAAGCTGAAATGCCCTCGTTGTCGCACAGGAAAACCGGCGGGATTCCGGCCTTTTCCAGTCGCGCGCTCAGAGCCAGAGCCATCGGCCTGGCTCCGGCCAGATAAGCCCTCAAGGCAGTATGTGAACGCAGTTCGGACTCGAGCTCCTTTTTCCGCTCCTCCATCGTTTTGCTCGCGGCCTCTGCCTCGGCAAGCGCTTTGCTGAGTTTGTCCTTTTCGGCCTCCGGAAGGTCTTTCCGCTTCAAACCCTCCTGCGCCTGTCTCGCCGCCTCAGCCGCCGGCTTCATCTTTTCGTCAAGCGCGGCGATCTCGGCAGCGATGCGTTCGGCTTCCTTTCTGTCCTTATCTGTGAAGTCGGCAGCCACACCCAGGTCAACGGCTGACGGAACATTGACGGCGCTGTCTGAGGTCTTCAACACTATCCCTCCGCGCCTGGCGAAATCCTCCAGCCCGGCAACAACATCCGGGTCAAGATAGTCTATTCCCGCCAGGATCACCGCCCTGTGATTTCCGGCCAGAGTGCCGTCAACTACATCCTCGTCCACGACAGCCGTAACCGGCTGCTGGATCAGCTTGCATGCCAGGTACGCGAAGGCCAGAGCACGGCCATGCTTGTCGTTACCGGCATAGTTCATCTTCATATCGCCAGTCTGGACGTGGACAAGGTGCGAGAGGGAATAAAGCAACGCAACCGGCGCGCGCGCATAGGGCATTGACGTGAAAACAGGCCCGAGTCGAGCCATGATCTTGTTGCATTCCACGATGCCGTCGAAGGCCGGGAGATTCCTCGACGCCAGCGGGCACAGGGGCGGCGGAACAGCGAGGCCGTCTATCCCGACCTGGAAGCACAGGTTGTGCTCGAGACGCAATTGATCAGATGTCGTGTTCTCGTACCAGCATGGCAGGTACCAGCACGGCTTGGACATGTCCCTCGCCAGAGCCATCTCCAGGAAAAAAGAGGGGTTGAAAAGGTTCAGCCAGAAATCATGGTAACCGCCATGCCCGGAAATGACAGGAAGAGATCTGACAACGTTGAAATAATAGCCGTCTGTGAACGCCGTCCAGCCGTATTGGCTCTGCGTCAGGGACAGAAAATCAGGCCGCGTCCAGACCACGCCGAATTTCGCGTCCTTCCAGGCCGCATCCATGAAGCCCAGCTTCCACCTTGCCCATTCGGCCCATCTGCGGACATGCTCCGGATTGGCTGGGTCAACCTGATTATATCGAAGGGGTTGGGCGCCAAACGCCCCGCGATACGCCGCGACCTGCGCCGGAACCATGTGGGGAACGGTTTGCTTCGTTTCCGGATCCTCCCACCACGTCAGCCCGGGCTCGTCGTAGAAATGAACCCCCACCGCAGTGGGATTGATCCTCTCCTGAAACGCCCTGTTCACCGCCCTCCTGGTCCCCCCTCTCATGATCACGTTCGGATCGGACCAGTCGCACTCCATCCGCAGGTCCATCTGATGTCCGCCGCCCATCACGCAGCAGGACATGGAATCAACTCCGGCCCGGATCAGATGCTCTATCTGATCCCTCGTGAAGTTCTGCATCACGAGGTTGTATCCGATGTTGTCCTCTCCAGCAGGCCACCACTGCTCGTTCCTCGCTCGCGCCCCCCATCCGATGAGCCTGTATGCGGACCCACGCAAATGGGAGAACACCTCAATGGTTTCCGCAGCGTTGGTTCCGTCAACCTTCGCCTCTATCGTGTAGCGGCCCGGCCTCAGCAGGCGCGCGTTTATGCTCAGGTGCTCGGTTGCAACGCCGCCTGCCGCCGGCCGAGCCGCAAACACGTACTCCATCGCGCTGCCGTCCCCGCCGATTATGTTCAGAACAAGCTCGCCGGCGGACAATCCACCCTGATCAGCCCTGCGATGCACCGAAAGATCAATGCGTTCGTTTGTCTGGTACACCTTCCTCTGAAGCGGAAAATGAATCCGCACATCGCAAAGTCCTGTTTCGACAATAGCCAGCAATCCCGCAACCGCGAAAATTGTTTTCATGGCGCGCCTCCTGGTTTGACACATAGCACGCCAGACGGAGCCGGGACAAGAAATATCCATGCCTGGCACTTCGAACGCCGTTGTTCTTCTCCATCAGTACTCGTTGAATACATCGTGGCCGGGGCGCAGCCTTCCGTCGGCCTCGATGAATGCGAGATTGCCCGGCGCGCTCAAGGGTCCGAACTCTATCCTGTGCGCATCCGCGACCAGACTGTGATGTAGAAGGTAGGCGAGCCACCCGATCCCTCGTTTCTTGAGCTGGCCTAGCGTGTACTTGATGATCTCCACGCGTTTGGCATCGTCCGTCGCGCCCCAGCATGTCTCCGTGGCGAGCAGCGGCTTGCCCGCTGAAGCGGCGAACCGAACGTAGTCATCCAGGGACTTCTCGTAGGCGCCCTTGTCATGGACAGGGCTGTCGCAGGTCCAGTACGGGTGAATGCTGAGAATATCGCTGATCGGCTCGATCTGACGAATCCCATCCAGCCCATGTCCGGGGTGGATGCCCACTGTGACAGGCGCACGGGCTCCGCAGCGTTTTGCAATGCGATACAGCCTTTCCAGCCACGCATATTCCGCGTTCACGATCTCGGAAATGTCGCTCGGAGAGCAGTTGTATGAGAATGGCTCGTTGCACAGGTCCCAGGCGAAAATACGCTGGTCTGCCGCATGCTTCCCAATGATGGCCTCGGCAAAGGCCGCCGGCTGGTCCCTGCCCTGCACCCAGCTTGCCTTCGGCAGGAAGTGGTCAATGTAGATTCCTCCATAGTCCAGAGTCGCGCAATGCCACCTGTTGAAGAGCACAGGCATGACCACCAGGCCATGGGTTGCTGCTATTCCAAGGGCAGCGTCGAATGCTGCCTCGAACCGACCGGGATTCCGCAGCCAGGCGTCGTGCGAAAGCCAGAGACGAATCCCGTTCATGCCGGGGAAGTAAGCCTTGCCGAGCGCGATTTCGTGCCCCATGCGCTCTGCATCGAAGTTGCGCCAAATCTCGAAACCTGTGCCGCCCCAGCTCGGCTGATAATTGAAACCTCTGATCCGCGAATAGTCCATTCTGCCACCGCCTTTCCATGCTCGGGTGCTCAGGCAACTGCAGGTCACATATATCCCGGATTCTGCGTCCGTGAGAAAGCAAATTGCATGGCCTGTCGGAAAGACACGGCGCTCAGGGCACGAGGCGCACCGCCTGTGCCTCGCCCGGGCCAACCGCAGAATCCGGCCATCTCAGCGTCCGAGGATGTACTCGAGCGCAAGAGCGGCATATGAGGTTACCAGGGCTGGATTCCCCTCCCAGAACTGATTGTCCTCGTTGACCCAGCTTCCGTCGGGCTTCTGAAGCGCCGCTATCTTTCGAACAAGCTGCTCTTTCCACGGCACTGTCCTGCCATCCGGCGGCGTCAGCGCATCAGCGCCCGCAACGGTCAGAGCCTTGCTCATCGTGTTGTAGTAATAGAAAAGCCCCTTCAGTCCCATGCCTGGATTTTCGTCAACTGACCAGTGCCTGGACGCCCATTCCAGGGCGGAACGCACTCGGGGATCCTCGCGCGTAAGCTGGGCAAAAATCATGGCCTCGAGAGCGGCATACGTCATGCTGCCGTACCCCCGCAGCGTAACCTTGCCGTCCTTGCCCTGCGCCGTGCCTCCGCGTTCCCCTCCCGGCTCGTAGCCGAAACTGCCGAAGTTCTCGGGATCGTCCGCATCCCTGTTCTGAAGTTTTTCGATAAACCTGATCGTGGCCGCCCAGTCAATGTCAACCTTTCCGGCCCCTTCCCTGTAATCCTCCGCGTTCTGCGTTTCCCGCATCGCGCGCATTGCCCATGCGGTGTTGCTGAGATCTCCTCGCTCCATGAGTCGTCGCGCCTCATCCGCTCGAGGCCTCGGAGGCTCGTATCCGAATCCGCCCGCTCCCGGCGAATCGCCTACCAGCTGGCTGCCGGCCATGAACTCGCGCGCCTTAAGAATGAGGGCGCGGTATTTCGCCGGATCCCACGCGTGAAGGGCTGTCATGCAGACTGCCGTGTTGTACACAGAAAGGCCGCCGCTGCCGCGGCCTGCGGTGGCCGGCTTGTAAATGCCGCCGTCCGGCTGGGCATACAAAGCCACAAACTCGGCGGCTTTCGAGCACACTTCCTGGCGGGCAGGATGATCGCTCCTGGCAAAAGCCCACAGGCCCAGCGCGGTCAACGCCGGAAAGTTGGTGTCTGACCACGAACCGTCAGGCCTCTGAGCGCTCTTAAGCCAATCCAGCCCCCGCCGGAGCGCAACCTGCGCAATTTTCACTGTATCTTCCGCCCCGGCCTCACGCCCGGCAGGTTCCTGCGCGGCGATGTCTGAGAACCGGATCGCTGCACAGGCCATTGCCAGGACCAGCATTTTCGTTGTTTGCATATTGCCCCCCTCTTTCCTGCCCGAAGATCCACTCACAGTGGCGTATCTCTCCGGTCCAGATCCGAACAGCCTTTCTTCAAAGTACCTGAAAATCACATCATGTCACGCTCGACAAATGGACAGCCTGAATGACAACGCGCCAGGCGCGAGGCGACAGGCTGCTCACAGCTCCCATCCGCAGTTGAACCACACCTGCGTCTCGGGGGAATCGTCCGTGATGCCGAAGAGCGGCGCGGCATTGATCGTCATCTGCGGAAGGGGCCGATACTGCAAGCTGGGGCCGAGCACGACCGATTTTTCGAAACTGCCGCGGTTCTCACGGGTGTCTGTGAAACTCGCCCTGCACTCGAGTCCAACGCCCAGCACGGAGTCCCGCACCGAGTGGCTGAGACCGGCAGTCACGGTGTATTCCCTTTCCAGTTCGCCACCGGTTTGAAACTCTCCGACAAGATTCAATCCCCAATGCCAGCGCGGACACAACTCGCCTCCGAAGAGAATCTTCGGCTCGATCTGATCCGGCCCGCCGTCGTGCCGTATCCATTCGAGATAAAGCGTGGGATTGCCGGGCAGAACTCCCCAATCGGCGAGCGCATAGCGCAGCTCGATCTGCTCGCTTACGGAAACCGAGTCCGTATCGCTCGACTGATCCGTCCGGAAGTACAAGTCAAGCTGGAAGCGATGCGGGAGGCCGAATTCGACCTCGTACAGGCTGCGATACTCCGTGATGCCGTCCTTCGTCCTGGTCGCCCTCAGCCAATACTCGAATTCCATCTTCCCCTCCGGCACCACGTAAACGCGCGTGGTCGGAAAACGGCGGGTTGCGGTCCACCGGGGCTGCGCATAGGAGCCGATCCTGTCTTCCTCCCGCAAGGCAGGTTCGCGTCTTTCGACCACAAGAATCTCGGGCATTTCCCACGATCGCATGCGCTCGGCAGGAGCATTGGCCCGGCCTGCAGGCGTTCCGCTCTGCGCGTCAGCAGGGTTCATGACCTGGCCGCCGGTCTCGACAACGCACGCGGCCAGAACAGCCGCGACAGCAGGCCAAACCTTTCCAGTTGTTCCTTCTGTTCTGTTCATCATCCTCATTGTCAGCGTCTCCCTTTTTCCAGCGGCTCGATCCCGACTCCAGATTAATCGTCGGTAGAGTCTGAGTCTCAATCCACCTTAAACGGCCGAGGTCTGGCTTGGGTTCAGTTCGGATTTTGGGTTCGGAAAGCGCACGGACGGCACAACCTTGCGTCTGCCGCGCCCGGCCTCCCAATCTGTTCTCAGTTGTTTTTCGCTTTTCTTTCCACCCGAGGTTCATTCCTCGTCCAGAAGTTGAAATCGGAAACTGATATCGCCTGTCAGATCAGAGAATTCCCCCGGCGGGGCCGGGAATGGCGCGGCCTGACGCGCAGCGAGAACACAGGCCTGGGCCAGGAGCCTGTGCGAACCGTCCCTTGCAACGACTTCCCGAATCCTGCCGTCACTCTCGAGGGAAAGCGTCAGATGCACCGTGCCCTCGAGATTGAGGCGCCTCGCCTGTTCCGGGTATCGAACCGCATCCGCGATCCTCGACCTGACCATGCTCCAGTAGTTGGAATGAACCAGGGCTGAAACAGGCTCAGACTCCGCGCTCCCGGCCATGGCAGCGCCACAGGCAAGGGCGCAATTTTTAGGAACATCACGGTCCGCAGCCGCATCATCGTCCGTTTTCCCAGGGTTCAGATCCGCACCCGCCCATTCTCCGGAATCAGCCACGCATTGAGTTTCATTCTCGGATTCCGAGCCGGCGCCATCGCAATTCTCCACAGTCAGGACCTCATTCATTGCGTTCTGCGCCAATGCCGCGTCAGATTCCGCCGGTGTTTCGGCCTGCGCAGGCTCCGCCTGTTCCTCAGGCCGGCTTTTCCCGATTTCCTGAAGGTCCTCACGGTACGGCTGAACAGGGCCGATGGCCACAGCCACAACCTCGAACTCCTCCCCCGCAGCCTGTTCGGGCGCGCGAACAGGCCTTTCCGGCTGCATGAAAAACGCTGCAAACAGGACAGCGTGACATGCGAGCGAACAGAAGGCTGACGTCCAGGAAAAGGAATGAACGTCAGATCTGGCGCAAAGGCAGAAGACGGCGTTTTTCCTGCCGCTCAAGCGCAACACCTTCTTCCTTCCTGCCACAGGCTTTTTCACGACAAACCCTAAGTTCTGACAGACATTTCACGTTTAAACGGAGGATGGAGCGAAAAAGTTCAATCCGGGGTTCGCGACTTGCCCGCGTGCCATGGATACCAGGCAGGCCGCTTGCGCCTGCACCCGAATGAATTCCACCTGCATGCCTGATCATCCGGAACCTGAAGATTCAGATCTGATGTTGCGCACAGCAGCCGGAGACATGGCTGCCTTCGAAACGATTGTAAGGCGGCATCAACAGAAACTGATGAACTTTTTCGTCCGCATGGGCGTTAATACTGGCAGAGCGGAGGAGTTGGTCCAGGATACGCTTCTGCGCGTGTTCAGGAACAGCGGCCGGTACAGGGCCTCGGCGCGTTTCACAACGTTTCTGTACACCATAGCCAGGAACGCTTTGATAGACGAATTGAGAAGGAATCAGCGCGAAGAAGATGCAATAGCCGAAGAAACAGCGCGGCTGAACGCAGGCCATGACTGCGGGCTGGCAGGAATGCAAGCGCGGATGGATGTGCGCTCCGCGCTTTCGAAACTTCCGCCAAAACTGAGAGAACCGGTGATCTTGAGCGTGTATCAGGGAATGCGTTATGAAGAAATCGCTGATGTTCTGAAAATACCGCTCGGAACCGTAAAGTCCCGCATTTTCCTTGCTATGCGCGCGCTCAGGAACCTGCTCGATGAGAACACAAAAACATAGCGATTTTGCCCTGGATTCTGCGAGTGGCCCGCGCGCAGGAGGCGCCGGCTCATGAAAAGCTGCCTTTCCCCGGATGCGAAAAAGCCGTTCGCATGCCCGCGGCTGCCAGACGCGCTGCCGTTCGCGCAGGGGCTCATGACCCAGACCGAATGCGAGGATTATCTCCGCCATTCAGCCGATTGTCCCGAATGCGCCCGGGCCATCACCGAAATAAGGGAAACCCTCCGGGACCTTGCTTCAATCCCGGAGGAAAAATGCAGTCCGGGCCTGACAGAACGCATCGTGGCTGCGGCGGAAAAGGAATCGGAACGCAGCCGGTCGGTGATCCGGCTTCCCATGCCCGCGGCCATCGCCGGCATTGCGGCAGCACTCCTCGCGGCATGCGGGTTGTGGATCGCTTTGCACTCTTTCAACGCCGTCAAAAAGCCGGCGGCCAGCCATGAAGCGGCCGATGCCCGCGCGCCGCAACACGCAGCTGTTGAATGGCTCATGAATGCTCAGGAGTCCGACGGAGGATGGAGAGCCGGATCAGGAACCCAGAGCGTTTACAATGCGGGTGTCTCAGCCCTGGCTATGCTTGCCATAATAGAAGCGGCCGATGAATCGCCGATTCAAAGAACGAGAGAAACGCTTGAAAGAGGCGCAAAGTACCTGCTCTCAATACAGGATCCTGAAGGCTTGTTCGGTCCCCGATGCGCCGGCGCGCCCTACAATCAGGGGCTTGCAACCCTGGCCATGCTGGAAATGTGGAACATCAACCGCACGGTCGGCTCCTACCGCATGGCCTGCTCCAAGGGCATCGCGTTCCTGAGGAAAACTCAGGACGAACAGGGAGGATGGAGTTACCTCGGAGAAGACTCTGAATCGGCCAACACATCCGCCAGCGTGTGGCCCATTCTCGCCCTGCTGAGAGCAAAAGAACTTGGCTTCGATGATCTCGATAAACCAATGCGACGCGGCCTGGAATGGTTGCGCACAAGGGTCAGCCCGGACGGCTTCATGGGATATCGAAAGGTCAACGATGAGCCATACGGACCGTACACTCTGACCGCGGCAGGCGCACTGTGCCTCATGAAAAGCCCGTATCCGCCCGACCGCCATGCAGCAACCATGATGCTGCCCATTGTCAGGAAAACAGCGGCCGAGCCATTCCCTCAGCCGGATTTCTACAGGTTTTTCTTTGTAACTGAAGCGCTGAAAAAGGCCGGCGACCCATCAGCCGGCCCGATTCTCGCGAACCTTCGCGCAAGGATCGCTGCGCGCCAGAAATACGATGGAATCAGCATCGGCACATGGGACAAGGGCGATCCTTGGGCATCCGCAGGAGGTCCTGTCTACTCCACAGCCATGGCAGCAATGACCATCGCATCAGCCATGCAGTGATTCCAGGTCTTGCGATCAGGATCAAAAGAGTTGTCCGCTCAAGAGTCATTTTGTCTCATTATCCTTGTTGCAAGCTTGAAACAAATGAGTCTACTTGTCTCTTTATTCGGATGTCTATTGCAGCGGATCAATGTTGTAACAATTTGATATATCAACACTTATGCAAATACAGGAGAGACAAATATGGACTGGCATGTCGGTTGCTATAGTCCAAACCGAAAAATCTGAAAGGAGGTGACGGAGATGCGCTTGACTGCGACACGAGAATGGCCGCTCCTGGACGAGTTGATGCGGTTCCAGGAGGAGTTCAACAGCCTGTTCGATAACCGCGTGCGGGAATATCCCGCGATGAACGTATGGATGTCCGACGACAAGGCCGTCGTTGACGTTGAGTTGCCGGGCGTGCAGCCCGGGGATGTGGAGGTAACCGTTCTTGAAAACACGTTGACCGTCTCGGGCAACCGCCCAACAGACGGGGACGATGGGAAAAGGACATGGTTCAAGAGGGAACGGCCGCTGGGCGAGTTCCGCAGGACTCTGGAGTTGCCGTTCGCGGTTGAGGCGGACAAGGTCGCGGCTTCCTATCGCAACGGCATTCTCCGGATCACTCTGCCTCGGGCCCAAGCGGACAAGCCCAGAACTGTTCCGATAGAGACCGCGTGAGACCGAATGGCTCTGAGAGGAGGTGAGTGTCATGGCAACGGCCGAACTTGAAAAGAGGAATCAGACCGCTCCGGAGGCGCAGGCCGTGCGGAATTCTCGCGACGCCTTGATGCCCTGCGCGGACATTGCCGGCTCGGACAAAGAGGCGGTCATATTGGTGGATATGCCGGGCGTTGATGAGAAATCCGTAAGCGTAATTCTGGAGCGGAACGTGCTTACAATCACTGGCACTTCTTCGACCGTGGCTCCCGAGGGCTGCAAACTGGTGATGGAGGAATTCCCGACCGGAGAATTCCGCCGCGAATTTGAAATCAGCGACGAATTCGATCCGGCCGGGATCAGAGGCCGCATCAAGAACGGCGTCCTGACAGTTGTGCTGCCCAGGGGCGAGGCCGCGATGCCGAAGAAAATAAGCATAGCCGCCAACTGAGGCGACAGGCTTTCTGTCCAAATGTCGGACAGCAACCGGTTGAAAAGGAGGTGAAAGATCATGGCAATCAGAGATCTGGTAAGGAGAAAGGCAACAGGCAATGTGCCTGTGAGGAAAGCTGACTGGTTCGAAGAGAGAATGGCGTCGCTTCAGCGCGAGATGAACCGGCTGTTCGACGGGTTCTTCCGCGACTGGGCACCGGCGCCATTCGACGAATTCGAACGATTGGCTGTGGGCGACTTCGCCCCGCGCGTGAACGTCTCTGAAACCGACAAGGAGGTCGTCGTATCAGCCGAACTCCCCGGCATGGACGAGAAGGATATCAACCTCCAGGTGGATGAGGACGCTCTCACGATCAGGGGAGAGAAGAGGAGCGAGCACGAAGAGAAAGGGAGGCACTGGCACAGGATCGAGAGCTCCTACGGCACGTTCCACAGGATCATACCTCTGCCCCGCGGGATTGATGCCGCAAAGGCCAAGGCTCAGATGAAGAAGGGTGTGCTGACGGTCACTCTCCCGAAACGGCCCGAAGAGGCCGCAAAGCGGAGAACCATAGAAATAAAGGCGGAGTGACCGACCACCTGGCGCGTCCCGATCCAGCCTGTTCATGGACCGGGGCGCGCTCTCCCAATGGGAGCAGCGAAGGGGAAATTCGCCGGTATTGCCCGTGTAATGGCTTCTTGATAATTGGGGCGCAGATTGACATGTTTCAGGCGCGAAGTGGAGGCATGATATGTTCTTCGATCCGCAATACCTCATGTGGATGCTTCCGGCCATCGCAGTGGCCGCTGTAGCGTCCATTTACACACAGAGCACGTTTTCCAGATTCTCGAAACGTTCGAGTCGCTTCGGATACACAGGAGCCGAGGCTGCCCGTGCCCTCCTGGACGCCAACGGCCTGAGCGATGTGAGAATCCAGCAAGTCGGAGGATTCCTCAGCGACCACTATGATCCAATGACAAGAACCCTGCGGCTCTCTCCTCCGGTGTACGGTTCCACGTCTCTTTCGGCGATTGGTGTGGCCTGCCATGAAGCCGGCCACGCGATACAGCACGCTTCCCATTACGCCCCGCTTGCGCTGCGTACGGCGCTGGTTCCGGCGGCGCAACTCGGCAGCTATCTTTCGTACATCGTATTCGCGCTCGGG
>Ga0123519_10007715_pt1 | contig 16570 bp, 13 predicted proteins | sample YelNatPaOPRAMG02_FD_87396 | JGI IMG/M metagenome (GOLD analysis project Ga0123519, IMG submission 87396) | Hot spring microbial communities from Yellowstone National Park - Yellowstone National Park OP-RAMG-02 (version 2) | ecosystem: Environmental > Aquatic > Thermal springs > Hot (42-90C) ... | reverse complement strand
GTTACTGTTATCTGATCGGAAGTTGTAAGCGATGCCGTTACGTATGTTTCAGATTCTGAACGCACCCCGTGACGAATAAAATTGGTCTGCGCACCAAATTCAAGAAAATCTGCAATGCCATATCTTAAATCAAAATAATAATAATGATAAACTGACCCTGTGCCACTTTTACGCAGGAGGAGACTATTCCCTCCGGAGTCGTACCTATGAGTCCGTATGGCAAATTTATAGCCGGCATCAATCTGCACCTGACTTCTGTAAAGTGAAAGAGGCCTCATGTTATATGGCATGGTAAGAAGGGTATATTTATCTCTATTACGCAATTCAGACTGGGGATATATAAAGTGTGCCGGCAGAATGAGTAAAATAATCAGGATATAAAATTTTCTCTTCATATCAAGATGGTGTTGTCAGTCAATTGGCAGGGTATATTTAACAAGGCCTTTGCTGTAGAGTCCGAACCAGAGGTTTCCGTATTTATCCTGTGCTATGCAATTTATTTTATTTTCAGGGAACCCGTTATTTTCACCGATAATATGAGGAATGACACCATCATATCTTATAAGTCCCTTTCTGTGTGTTGCAAACCAGATATTTCCCCTGCGGTCTTCAAAAATATCCCTAATCCTGATGCTGTCGGTTACCATCAGAAGGTTAAGATGATGTATTCCTTTCCTGTCGAGCCAGGCCACTTTGTTTCCTGTTTCAGTTCCGATCCAGAGTCTCTCCTTGCTGTCGAACCTGAGGGAGGTAACATTTTCATCCGGCAGGCCATCAATTTTTTTTATAAAAGAATAAATATTATTCTGCCATTTCAGAATGCCATTATCCGTAGCTATAAAAATTGTACCTGAGGCTCCTTCCTCAATTGCTCTCACTTTTTCATAACCGGTCATGAGGTTTTTAGTATAACCCGAGCCTGTGTTTATATAGAAGCCCTGGCTTCTTGTGCCGATCCATATCCATCCGTTCGATCCTACTTTAATGGCAGTGACATCCATTCCATCGGCAGGGTCGACATATGATGACCAGACGTTGGTTGTTGCCAACATTGAGATACCGTTTATGGTACCAATTACCAGGTTGCCTTCGGCAGTCTCAGCAAGGCAATTGACCCCGTCATTTAGCAGTTGTGAAGTGGCAGCCCGTAAAAAAGTCCATGATTTATTATCATACTTCCCAATTCCATAACCAGGGAAAGATACCCAGAGGTTGCTGGCTTTATCAAGTTTAATGCTGCTGACCTTGTTTGAGGGAAGGCCGTCGGCAGTTGTATAAAGAGTCAATTTGCCGGCCGATTCAGAATCAAGAAGTTCATATTCGTGCCGCTCGCAGGCAGTCAGAATCAGGAGGAGTACCGGCAGGATAACCACTGCAAATATATACCTGATCGCTTTCATAGAATTTGTCTTGTTTTAATTCATACGGTAATTTATATTATCCGGTTTCAAAACATTCATAATATATAACGTAAAAATCAGGACTTTTTTATCAACAATCTGTTTTAATATGACAAAAGTTAAAACGTAAAAGTTGCGGCTGAAGAATATCAATGACAGGCTATTTTTTCTCAATGTTATATCCGTTTTTCTTCCTGTATTTGTCCCAGAGGTAAAACACCGGTATTCCGAGCAGTACAATTCCAAGTCCGGGAAAAGTATATTCAGGCTTGTAAATCAGGAGTATTATCATAATTGCCACTGTAGTCAGAATATACAAAGCAGGAATAACCGGGTATCCGAATGCTTTGTATGGCCGGGGAATATCGGGTCTTTTTCTGCGAAGCAGGAAAATTGAATAAATTGTAAGTGCAAAGAAAAGAAGAACTGCAAAAATGACGTAATCAAGAAGCTGGCTGTAGGTACCTGACAGGCATAAGAGTATTGACCATAAACCCTGAACTGTAATTGAGAAACCCGGAACGCCTTTGCTGTTAAGTTTCCCCACATTTTTAAAGAAAAGACCGTCCTTTGCCATGGCATAATAGACCCTTGCCCCGGAAATAATCAGCCCATTATTACAACCGAATGTGCTGATCATAATAAAAATTGCCATGATTATTGCAGCATAATCTCCAACAACAACGCTCATTGCTGAAGTTGCCACGCGGTCGTCGGTTGCAAACTGAATTCCGCGTTCAATCACAGTATTACCAGCTGGTGACCCGCTTACAGGAAGAAACTTTATATAAACAAAATTTGCCATAAGGTATAGTACAGATACTATGAGTACGCCAAACAACAGGCTCAGTGGTACCACTTTTTTTGGGTTTATCACTTCACCTGAAATAAATGTAATGTTATACCATGCATCAGATGCGAATAGTGAACCTACGAGAGCCATACCTACAGATGCGATGAGCATAAAACCCGAAAGGGGAATGATCTGATTTTCAGGTCCAATTCTGGAAGCTTTCCAAAACACCTCTCGGTTTATTTCCCATGCTCCTGCACCTTTTGAAATAAAGAGTCCAAGCAGAATGAAACCCAAAAGAACTATAACTTTAGTTGATGAAAAAATGTTCTGGGCAGTTTTTCCTGTAACTATACCTCTGGTATTAAGCCATGTAAGGAAAAGTATTGAAGCCATTGCCACAACCTGGGTGCTGTTAATATGGAGGGGGCCGATACTGACAAGTATATTTCTTTCTGATATCCATGGGATAAGCACGCCGGTGAATTTTGCAAAACCCACTGCCACTGCTGCAATGGAACCACACTGTATTACGAGAAACGTTGTCCATCCGAAAAGGAAACCGACAAGAGGGTGATATGCTTCCCTGAGGAATACATATTGCCCTCCCACATTCGGCATCATTGAAGCAAGTTCGCCATAGCTGACGGCTCCGATTATGGTAATAATGCCTGTGATGACCCAGACCATCATCAGCCAACCGGGCGACCCTACATTCCGGGCTATATCGGCACTCACAATAAAAATTCCCGAGCCGATCATCGACCCGGAAACAAACATGATGCCATCAAAAAGATTTACACGTTTTCTGAAGAGGTGCTCTTCCTGTAACATAATCTTCTTTAAAGAATGAACAAAAATAAACAAACAATTGAGAAAAAAATTTTTTCTGTTTTTTTTATCAACTGACGTTTTTAATGTTAACAGAAGTATATGTTTCTAAGGTATAGTTAATTCAGCAAAAATCCAGAATTTTCCTGAACAGGCTGAAGCTCAAATAAGCTGGCTGATAAAGAAACTTATGGAAGATTGATACACCGTCAATAAATGGCACACAGATGACACTGATAAAACAGACTTTTACAATTATTTTCCAGAATTAATAATATCCGGGTGCTATTCTTCCGGTTTATATCCGATCTGTTCGAGGTAGAGATCCCGTATTTCTCTTACTCTGGCGAGTTTTTCGCCGCGTTTGTTTTCGAACCATGCTCCGCCGTAATAATAGCAGGCAAATCCGCCTGAAGCCACGGCCCATGAAATAATATCCATAAAATCGAACCTGTTTGTGCCGGCCTTTTTTATATGCCATGCCATTGCTGCTATGGCGCCGCCCACAAAGTTATCACCGCAACCGGTGGTATCACCTTTTATCCATGGTCTTTTTTTAATGTCTTCCTGAACCTTGGCCGAAACAGGAAGTCTGACAATATCCGTGTCAGTAAAAATGCCTCCGGAAGAATAGGCAAAAAAATCTTCTGCGCTGTTTGTGATAATGAAAGCTGCAGATTTTTTTTCAATAAAAAATTTTGAAGCATCTTCAAGATTATATTTTCCGCTTATTCTGAGTGCTTCTTCTCTGCCCATAATAAGCAGATCAATAAATTTAAGGCTCTCCTGTGTGTTTCCAAGAGGCCAAGGTCTGAATGGGTTTGACTTTTCACTGCGAAAATCAAAAACTGTATTAAGAACTGTGATACAGTTATTTCTTTTTGCCTTTTCAAGTAAAGATGTAAGGTTATCGTGAATTTGCGGAACAAGGGCAGTTCCTCCGAAAAAAACAATATCTGAAGAAAAAAATTTTTCTTCGAGGAATTCCGGATTGTAATCCCATGCAGCACCAATATTGTTCACAAATGCCCGTTCACCCTGGCCATTATTATATGATGGATCAGAAAAAACATCAGTAAAGGGTGTAGGTTTATCGCTTACAATCTTAAAATGTGCTGTATTGAGAGGAGTTTGTTTCAGCAGGTCATAAATCAATATGGCTGTTTTGTCACATCCTGTACCTCCGTAAAATCTGACATCAAAACCCGCTTCATCAAGAAGCTGGGAAACATGTATCATAGGCACTATGCCATTACCACCTACATTGGTGGTTTCCGGTTCCTGGTCACCGGTTATCTCGGCAAGGATATTCGAATAACGAAGTGATGAAAATTTTTCGAGTTCTTCAGTAAAAACAAGCTTTCCCGGACTTAGACCGCCATCACCAGGTTCCAGCGAAAGATATTTCCGGAACTGCGGTGAACTGAAACTTATGTCGGTATAAAGGTAATCGGCAAGCGCACACCCTGTACCCGAAACTATAATTTTTGAATCATTCATCTATTGCCAGATTAACCCGTAAAACAAAAATTAGTGTAAAAATAATGCCTTTTATGGCCAAAAGTTACACTTTGAAAATAAAAGTTTATAATTACCTGAAAAAGCAATTATTAATTTTTATGTCATAAAAAAGTGAAAATAATTTAAAAAACATGTGGGTTCTCCGGCTTTGCGGAACAGACTGGTGGCCATTAAAAACTAAATTACTTTCACATGAAAGGAGCGTCTGCAATATTTTCTTCCTTCATAATCTTTGCCATCCTCAACCGATTTTTCGCGCTTTATTCAAAGACAGATAACAACTTCCCCGAATTATGAGAACTGAATTTGATTCTTTTTTAAACTCATTATCAATTTTAAGCTTTCAAAAGAATCAATCCTGTAAGAAGTCTGAGTATTTAACTGAACAGATAAATAAATCAAAAAACTGACAGAATTATTTTGTTTTGAATTCCGGTAAATTTGCAATTTTCATTTTAATGAACATTGAATTTTCATTTCACTTTTTCAGTGATTCCAGCAATTTTACAACATCAGTATGTCCGTTATTTCTTGCAAATGTCAGAGCGTCATCACCGTCGGCATCTTTCAGAAAAGGGTCGGCTTTATATGCCAGAAGAACTTTAATTACTTCCAGTTGACCTTCTGCTGCAGCATACATAATTGCAGTAAAATGTTCTTCTTTATCGGTTAAATTCGGATTGGCGTTATTATTGAGAAGCATTTTTACTGCCTGCGGAAAAGGGCCTGAAGCAGCCATCATGAGAGCAGTCCGGCCAGATTTATCCTGAATGTTGACATCAGCACCCCTTGTTAACAATAATCTCATTATTTCCACATGGTTGTTATATGAAGCATACATAAGCGGGGTACGGCCTTCCTCATCAAGTTTATTTACATCCGTCCCTCTTTCAATATGTTTTAAAACTTGGTCTGTCCGGCCGTTTAATGCCGCCTCATGCAGAGGCATGAGCGTTTCGGAACTGTTCTGAGACTGCACTCCGGAAGATTGCACAATATTAGGCCTTTTTTTAGTTTTATCTGACCTGCACCCCGGCTGAATAAAAAACAGACAAACCACTACAATGGATAAAAGTATTAATAAGTTTTTAATGGCTTGCATTTGAATTCTTTTTGATTTAAATTGATTCATGATTTCCTTTAGCATTCTGCAACGACGTCCTGGTACTGCTTATACCCTGTCGGGCATTATGTAGGGTTTTCTGTAATCGCGTGTCAGATATTTATCGGCTTCTGGGTCATTTACAAATTTTTCATTTTGAGGATTGAAAATGAGCTTTCTTCCTGTCCTGTATGATATTACCCCCAGATGGCCGATTGCTGCCGACATATGGCCTTCCAGAATGTCATTGTCAAGGTCTTCTCTTTTCCGGCTTCTAACGCAATCAATAAAGTTTTTCCAGCCATTGCTGAGTTCCTCTTTTGGAAAGTCATTGTCTGATTTAGCCGGGCCGGGCTCATTTTTCGGGCCGAAATATGTTTTGTAACCGTCGGTGCTGAATGTCATCCATCCCTGGTCGCTGTAAATGAAACAGTCGCCTGAACCTGGTAAGCCTTCAGGATTTGTGCTCAGACACCTTACCTCATTCTGAACAATAACACCGTCGTCATATTCACAAATTTCAACTAAAATATTAGGCACTTCCTGGTCGTCGTCACGGCCAAATTTACCTCCGGTGCAATGAATTTTTACGGGATGTGTGCTCTTGTTCAGTGCCCACCTTATGGTATCCATTCTGTAAATGCCGTTATTGCCAAATTCAGTTGTACTTGTATCCCAGAAAAAGTGCCAGTTGTAGATATACCTGTTCTCATTGAACGGACGGTATGGAGCCGGCCCCAGAAAAAGATCCCAGTGAACACCTTCAGGGATTGGAGTATCGGGTACTTTTTCAATTGACACACGGTATCTGTAAGTAATGCCCCTTGCCATATAAACTTTCCCCAATTTGCCTTCATGAACAAATTTTATTCCTTCCTTTACTGCCTTGCTGCTTCTGTAACATATGCCCGACTGCACTATCCTGTTGTATTTCCGGGCTGCTTCAACCATCTTACGCCCTTCTGCAATATTGTAACTAACTGGTTTTTCAACATAAACATCCTTTCCTGACTGGCAGGCCCATACAGTCATCAGTGCATGCCAATGGTCGGGTGTGGCTATGGAAACTACGTCAATCTCTTTATCATCCAGAAGCCTGCGGAAATCTACTTCAGTTTTTGGTTTTGCACCAAAAAGTTTTTCAACTGTTGCCACAACATTTGGGAATAACCGTTCATCAACGTCGCAGATTGTTGTTACTGCAACATTGGGTATTTCGGCATAGGTATTAATATGAGACATACCTCGGCCGTTGATCATTCCCCTTACGTTCTTCCGCTGTCCGCTGATACCGATAACGGCGATATTGATTCTTTCATTCGGGCTGTCCGAAATCATGTTCCGTAGATAGGCAGGAGCAGCAAAAGCTGCACCTGCAGCCATAGCGGAACGCTTAATAAATTCCTTCCTTTTCATGTGTTACGATTTTATTGACTGACTCGATTTAAATTGCATTCTGAAGTGCAAGAAATAATCCTTTGTAAACTTTCATAAATTCAACCGGTTCACAGCTTATTCTTCCAATCTCAGCGTTGCAATAACCTTTATATCCTGCTGAAGAGAGAAGTCTGAAAAAATCACGGTAAGGATAGGATGAATCGTGAAGGTCGTGGATATGAACTCCCCTGATGCGGTCTTTAACCATGTTAAAATTGTATTCCAGACCATTACCCTGTTTATCTGACGCATTGCAGTTCCAGTTTACATATACATACGGACTTTGCGAATAGTCAATAATCCTTTTTATTACCGGGACTGAATCAGTTCGTGTTCCGTGAACGCATACCCTTACTTCAACTCCGTGGTCGTTCCCGAATTTTCCTACCTCAGCCAGCGCTTTACCGATCTGTTCCATTGTTTTTTCCGGCGGTACATTTTCAGGTAGCGCATTCGGGAATACCCTTACCCCTATAGCCCCGACGTCGCGAGCAAGAAGAATATATTCTTTGGTTCCTTCAATGTTTTTCCTCAGTTCTGCTGCGTCAGGTGAATGATACTGAAAAGCACTTGCCAGACTAATCCTTTCAATTGGCGAATCTTCAAAACGTTTTCTGACTTCCGCTCTCTGTGCAGGAGTAAGAGTCACCTCAACACCATGAGCATGTGTGGTACGAAGTTCAACAGAAAGATAACCTGCCACAGAACAATTCCTGATAATTGTTTCAATATCCCATTTACTGCCAAGCAGGTAAGTCATCAATCCTATCTTTAGAGGAGTTTTGTTAAGAGGTTCGACCTTCTGCTTATCAGCCTTAATTTCTGATAATAATGTGAGGCCGGGAAGCGAGGCCGCCATACCTGTTACAGCCGAAGAAAACAAAAAATTTCTTCTTGTAATATTAGTTTTCATTGTACAACTTTTTTCAGTTCATAAAGATATTATAAATTTCCAAACCGTTCCAAAAAAACAACCATACAATAAAGGCATATTTTAATTAATTTTGTTTATCCTTTAAGCTAAAGACATTAAGATTTTTATCATGAATGATTTTTTATGCCCATTATGCAGAAACCACATCAGGGTGGGTGAACATATTATTTTTAAGGTCAGGAACCGGAAGAAAAAGTATGCTCTTCTTCTTTTAAGTCCTCAGATTGGTAATTATTCAAGTGTGAAACATCCAACATTTGAATATTCGACAGGTGAAAAACTTGACTTTTATTGTCCTGTTTGTTCAAAATCCCTGAAATCGGACATTCATGAAAACCTGGCCAGATTAATTATGATTGACGAGGCCGGTAAAGAGTTTGATGTTTATTTCTCACAGGTTGCCGGTGAGCACAGTACATACAAAACTGACGGAACTTCAGTTCAGACAGCTGGTGAGGATGCGGGAAAATACACTTATTTTAAAATCGGGGACAGGTTTAAAAAGTACCTCTGACATATCAGATCAGAAAACAAATTTTGCTAAATCTGAAAAAAATTCTCTCATGAAAAAGCATCTCTTATCGGCTCTCCTGATTATTTCTTGTTTAAAAATTTTTTCTCAGGTAGAACCTCTCTGGATTCAGGACACCTCTTTTATCAAGGAATTGTACATAATGAAAAACAAATTCCAGAGCCTGTCATTCACCGGTTATCTTCAGGTACAATATCAGAATGCCGGATCGGAAGGTATTACCTGTTTTAACGGGGGTGATTTCCCCGAAAATTCGGACAGCCGCTTCATGATACGCCGGGGACGATTCCGCCTCGACTTTGAGCGCAAATCTCCGGAAGGGTTTTCAAAATACTTTTTCGCCCTTCAATACGACGGAACTGAAAAAGGTGTAAATATACGCGACATGTTCGGCCGTATCTACGAAAACAAATGGAACTATTTCGTGGTAACCGCAGGTGTTTTCAACAGGCCTTTCGGATATGAACTTAATTACTCCTCCTCACTGCGCGAAAGTCCTGAAAGGGGACGCATGTCGCAGATACTGATGAAAATTGAGAGAGATTTAGGGGCTATGATATCATTTGAACCACAGGACAAAGGGAAAAAAGTCTATCCCCTTAAAATAGATGCGGGAATCTTTAACGGGCAGGGCCTCACAGGTCCCTGTGAATTTGATTCATACAAGGATTTTATTGCACGTGCTTCGATCAGGAGAACAAATATTGCCCGTAACTTATACCTCTCGGGAGGATTTTCATACCTTAACGGAGGTTTCCGTAACGGATCGGATATATTTTACAGAATTAGCGGGAACTCCGATGGACATTACACATTTAAGCCCGACAGATCACCTTTCAATGCCGGGAAAAAATCACCAAGAATTTACCATGGCGCTGATCTGCAACTTTCAATGGACAACAGCATTGGGAAGACTGAATTAAGGGCAGAACTTATTGCCGGCACACAGTCGGCAACTTACAAAACATCAACTACTCCATGCATGCCGCCTGTCAATAATTTACTCCAGCCCGACTCAATCTTTATCAGGAATTTTACCGGCGGATATTTCTACCTGCTTCAGACTTTCGCACAGAAGCACCAGGTGTTTTTAAAATATGACTGGTACGATCCGAACAGTAAGGTTAAAGGAATTGATATATCCACAACAGCTAATTTCGGACCGGCTGACGTCAGATACGATACATTCGGAGCCGGATATATTTATTATATGAACGACAATCTTAAACTGCTTCTCTACTACGATCATCCTGTAAATGAAAAAACATCACTCACAGGTTACGGAAAAGACCTGAAAGATGATACCTTTACCGTAAGGCTTCAGTTCCGTTTCTGAGGAAATGGCTCAGCTTTCTTTAAAGAACCTGGATTCAATGACCTGTTAATCAGGCATTTTCAAAAGCATTTATTGACCCCTAGTACATTCACCCTGCAAAAGGTTGATTGAGATCTTCCAGCAGTTCACTGCCCAAAACGCCTTTTGCAATTTCCCTTACCGGGCCGGTCATGCGTATATTCCAGGCCGGGTCAATATTGATTTTCAGTTCGCCTCCCTGCATGTGCATTGTAAGGTCGCCTTTAACGAGTCCTCTTTTTACCAGAACCGAAGATGCGGCGCATGCCGAACTGCCTGAAGCAAGGGTATAGCCTGCCCCGCGCTCCCAGATAAGTATTTCCGCATCATGCCCGGAGAGAGGCCTTGCAAACTGAACATTTATCCTGTTTGGGAACAACGGGTGATTTTCGAGCATGGGTCCGTATTTCCTGATCTCCTCTTCATCAAGTTTATTCATTATAACAACACAATGAGGATTCCCGACCGACACGCAGTTTACTTCAAATTCCCTGTCGCCCGCAATAATTTTTTCGCCGATAAATTCCGGCTTGCCGGAATCAACAGGGATATCGCGCGACGAAAAAACAGCCTTTCCCATATCAACCTGTATCTGCAACGCTTTCCCCTCCTTCTCTTCAACAATTTCAGCGTAAACCATATCCTTCAGAGTCTCAAGTGAGAATTTGCGGCTTTTTGCAAAGCCGTAATCATAAAGGTATTTGCACAAAATCCGGAGGCCGTTTCCGCTCTTCTCGGCCTCGGAGCCGTCGGGATTATATACCCTGAATCCAAAATCAGCCTTAGTGGTTGGGACTCTCATTACAATCCCGTCAGACCCGATGCCAAAATGAATATTGCATAACCGCCTGACAGCCTGCTCTGTAAGATTGAAATCAATATTCTCATAATCAAGCACAATGTAATCATTACCCAGTCCGTGCATCTTTATAAAGCTGTTCTTTTCCATATACCTGTTATTTGATTTTTTCACCATTTTAATATCAAAATTATTAACCTGTTCCAAATTTATCCCTGTTACCGGGAAAAAGATTTTATTACTTTATATATTTGGGCCAAAAATAAGGAAATGGCTCATATTAATGAAAATTATTCAAAGCTTCAGGGAGGATATCTCTTCCCCGAAATAGGAAGGCGGGTACGTGAATTCCAGAAGAGTCATCCTGAAGCTGACATTATCAGAATGGGTATCGGAGATGTAACACAGCCGCTTTGCCCTGCCGTAATCAAGGCTTTCCACGAGGCTGTGGATGAGATGTCTAAAGCCGGTACTTTTAAAGGCTATGGCCCGGAACAGGGGTATGAGTTTCTGCGCGAAGCAATAGCAAAAAATGACTATCATTCACGGGGTGCTGATATCAGTGCAGATGAGATTTTTGTCTCCGACGGATCTAAATGCGACACAGCCAATATCCTTGAGATTTTCGGCAGCAACAATATTATTGCCGTTCAGGATCCCGTATATCCTGTGTATGTTGATTCGTGTGTAATGGGAGGTCGTACCGGGGAATATACGGGCAATGGTTATTTCAAAGGCCTTGTCTATATGCCCTGCACCGCAGAAAACAATTTTATACCGGAGATACCCCGTGAAAAAATTGATATTGTTTACCTGTGTCTCCCGAATAATCCCACAGGAGCTACTGCAGGAAAAGAGAAACTGAAAGAGTGGGTTGACTTTGCGGTTAAGAATAGGGTGATCATACTTTACGATGCTGCCTATGAGGCGTATATTATGGAACCTGATATTCCTCATTCTATTTACGAGATTGAAGGAGCAAGAGATGTGGCAATTGAATTCAGGAGTTTTTCAAAAACGGCAGGATTTACGGGAACCCGCTGTGCTTTTACGGTAATTCCGAAAAGTCTGGTTGCCTACACTTCCGGCGGGTCGGCCATGCCCCTTCACCCCCTCTGGTTCAGAAGGCATACCACCAAATTCAACGGAGTCTCTTACCCGGTGCAGAAAGCCGCGGCGGCAGTTTATACGGAGGAAGGGAAAAAGGAGGTAAAGGCAATAATAAATTATTATATGAACAACGCCCGCATCCTGCGTGAGAATCTCTCAGCCATGGGTTTCAGGGTTTTCGGCGGAGTGAATGCTCCGTATGTTTGGGTAAATTCGGGAAGGGGAATCAGATCGTGGGATATGTTCGACAAGCTGCTTGGTGAGGCCAATGTTGTTGCCACACCCGGTTCAGGCTTCGGGCCCTCGGGCGAAGGATATATAAGATTTTCCGCATTTGCCCGTAATGAGGATGTAATCCGGGCCATGGAAAGAATTAAGAATCTGAAGTGGTAGTTTTCTCATCATTTATTATTGTAACACTGCCACCGGAATTATTGACCGCAGAGATATCCCGGTCATCAACAGTTTGTCCATCAGGCAACTGAGACCCTTCAGGCATAACAGCCGGTTGAATCTTTTCGCTTTCAGGTCTGTAAATCATATTTCCGGCTGTAAGCACAGCAATCGACATGAGAATAACAAGGGTAACGACTTCCTCGCTCAGAAAAGGAATTCGCGCTGCTGCAGGTATGTTGAGGAAAAGCAGTATTGTTATAAGCCCGCGGGGTGCAAAAAACACCAGTGGGCTTGGAGGCATCCTTAAAATTATTTCTATAAAAAGCCACCGAAGTAAAAAAACAGAACCGGTCACCTCAATTGTACCTGATGATTTTACACCCCAGAGTCTTTCCTCGCTCCTGTTATAAAGGTTAACCTTGTGCCCCATTAATGCCAGATGCCCGGCCATTGCCAGCCCGCCATGACCGGCTCCAATAACAGCTATTGCTTGACTTTTTTGCATCTTTGAATTAGCCATGAATTATTTATTTTTTATTTGTATTTCGCAATATAACTTTTTTACCCCAGAAGTCAAAGTTTTCTGCCTGTCTACATCAGAAAGCTTATATAAAAGCCCGTCCTCAGACGGGCTTCAAAACAAAGTAAAAAGTCCAGAAACAAACACTCTTACGGTTTCTCTGTACAGTGTTAATATTTCATTTTGCAATATGTGAATTCTTTATTAAACTGAAATTAAAACTGTATTAAAAGAGTATTAAAATATAAAACCCGGATGCCGGATGTCGAATAAATCTCAGATTAATAATAAGTTATATTGTTTGAAGTTATTTTTAAATTTATCCCATACTTCCTGCAACAGGCAGCATAACAGTAACAGTTGTTCCCTCGCCCGGTTTTGAGGTTATTTTTAGAATCCCATTATGATTTTTTATTATCTGATTAACAAGGGCTAAACCAATACCATGACCTGGTATCGCTTTTGAATTACTCCCTCTGTAAAAAGGTTCAAATACTTTGTTTATTTCATCAGGAGGTATCCCGATACCTTTGTCCGAAAATGTAAGACAAATCTTATCCTCTGAAAGATTAAGAAATATATCTGCCTTTTTATCAGATGAATATTTGCATGCATTATCAATCAGGTTGCTGATTGCTGTTCTTAAAAGGTATTCATCTCCATTCACGATAATCTTATCACAATCAGTGAGTGATTCATCGAGGTAAATATTTACCGTATAGTCACTGCGGAATTTTTTCATTTCTTCTTGTACCTGCCATAGCATATCATCTATTCTTACTTTTGAGGCAAGGTCAGCAGGGTTTACGGATGCAGTTCTTGCGATAAGCAGCAATCTGTTAGCAAGATCGGTAAGGGATTTAATATCATCAAGTATTGAAACCAGTTCTTTTTTGTACTCTTCGGTAGAGCGGTCTTTCATCAGAAGCACTTCGATCTGTCCGTTAAGTGAAGTAAGGGGAGTGCGAAGCTCATGAGATGCATTTGCAATAAACTCTTTCTGAACCATGAATGATGTTTCAATTCTTTCCAGCATTTTATTAAAAGTTTTTGCCAGTCTTGCCAGTTCGTCAGTGCCATTACCTTCATTAAGGCGCAGATGGAGGCTTGTTATTGATATTTCCTCAACCTGTTTTACCACATCCGATATAGGTTTAAGTGCTCTTCCGGAGTAGAACCAGCCGGTAACAAAAAACACAAGGAGGCTTGAGATACACACAGCGGTAAGTATCAGACGAAGGTTTTTAAGTTTAAGCATTCCGGTAACGTCAATGGCTGCTGCAATAACAACAAATCTGTTGGCACTCTCAGCATAGAGCAAACCTACAACATCATAAGGGTCCTGCCTGTAAGTTATTTTCCCAAACTTCCATAACCTGTTGAGAACATCTTCAGTAATTTTTATTTCACCCTTCTCATCTGAAGAATATAAGGTATCCCTTTCATAATTTAGAATTATTACTTTTTCATCAGGCAGGTTTACAGGGTTATCTTTTTCAATCTTTTTAAGAAGTTCCACATCAATTTCCTCGACTTCCAGCAGGAGTTTTGCAGTATTCCTTGCTTTGTTCTCAAGCCTGCTGAAAAAATCCTCACGTCTGAAGTTTTCCGAAAGAAAATAGATTGCAAGCGATGCAATAACCATTATTGCACCGCCCAGAAATAGAAACTGTAATGTAAGTCTTGTTCTTATTCTCATTTTTCATGATTTATACTGAATCATCAAGTATATAGCCAAGTCCGACTCTGGTATGTATGAGTTTTCTGTCGAAACCCCTGTCAATTTTCTTTCTGAGAAAATTCACATAAACATCTACGACATTGGTATTTATTGAAAAATCTGTTTCCCAAACCTTTGCAGCGATGTCATTTCTTGAAAGCACTCTCCCGCGGTTTCTCATCAGATATTCCAGTAACAGAAACTCCTTGGCTGTCAGTTCAATCGTTTTGTCACCCCGTTTTGCTGTTTTTTTGTCGAGATTTAGTTCAAGATCTGCAATAACCAGCTTGTTGCCTGTTTCATAAGTATCTGAATATCTTTTCAGCAGGGCTTTAATACGCACAATCAGCTCCCTGAACTCAAAGGGTTTTACCAGATAGTCGTCAGCCCCGGCATTGAAACCTGAAACCTTGTCGTCAGTAGTTCCAAGTGCCGTCAGTAAAAGAACAGGCCTGCGGGGATTTTTCATTTTAAATCTCTCACATAATTCCAGTCCGTCAATCCCCGGCAGAATTATATCAAGAATTATCAGGTCATAAATATTTTGTTCAGCAAGTCTCTCAGCCGATTTCCCGTCGTATGCAATATCAGCTTCGAAACCATTCTCTGTAAGCCCCTTTTTTATAAATGAAGCCACCTTGCGTTCATCTTCAACCACAAGTATTTTCATTTCAACGAAATATTTAGTTCATTTTTATTTCCCAGTATCCCTGTATGTTATTTTCTGAAGAGTTTCTGAATATTATACAGCTTATTCAGTGCCTCAACGGGTGTAAGGTTATTAATATCAATTCCCATTATTTCATCGTGTATCTGACGCAGGACAGGGTCGTCGAGCTGGAAAAAGCTGAGCTGCAGTCCCTCCCTGTTGCTTATTATATCATCCAGAGGCTTTGTTAGTTCCTGTTTTTCGTGGCTTTGTTCAAGTTCTTTCAATATTTCATCTGCCCTGTTTACTACGCTTCGTGGCATACCTGCCATACGTGCAACATGGATACCAAAGCTGTGTTCACTTCCTCCGCGTTTCAGTTTTCTCAGAAAAATCACCTTATTATCAAGTTCCCTGATGGAAACATTGTAATTTTTCACTCTCGGAAATGAGTTTTCCATTTCGTTAAGTTCGTGATAGTGAGTGGCAAAAAGAGTTTTTGGCCTCATTCTGTTTTCGTGCAGATACTCAACTATTGCCCATGCAATTGATATTCCGTCATAAGTGCTGGTGCCTCTGCCTATTTCATCAAGCAGAATAAGGCTTCTTTCCGACAAATTATTCAGAATGCTGGCTGTTTCATTCATCTCAACCATGAAGGTTGATTCTCCAAGGCTGATATTATCAGATGCTCCTACTCTGGTGAATATCTTGTCGACAATGCCTATATGGGCTTCCTTCGCCGGAACATAGCAGCCAGTCTGAGCCATCAGCACTATGAGTGCTGTTTGTCTCAGCAATGCTGATTTTCCCGACATATTTGGGCCGGTAAGTATAATTATCTGTTGTTCCTGATCGTCAAGAAAAAGGTCGTTTGGAACATAGGTTTCGCCAACAGGCAATTGTTTCTCGATAACAGGATGCCTGCCTTCTTTTATGTCAATACGTTTTGTATCATCAAGAACAGGCCGGGTATAATTGTTTTCAACTGAAACTTCAGCAAACGACTGCAGACAGTCTATACGTGCAACAAGTGAAGCATTAAGCTGAATTACAGGAATATAGTCATAAATAGACAAAACAAGTTCATTAAAGAGTTTTGTTTCAAGCTCAATTATTTTCTCTTCTGCCCCTAATATTTTCTCCTCATATTGTTTAAGTTCCTCAGTAATATATCTTTCAGCACTTACCAGTGTTTGTTTTCTTATCCAGTCAGGTGGTACTTTATCTTTATGTGTGTTTCTGACCTCAATATAATATCCGAAGATGTTATTAAATGCCACCTTAAGAGAGGGTATACCTGTTTTCCGGCTTTCGCGTGCCTGGAGGTCGGCAAGGTAATCTTTACCGCTGTAAAGTATTGTTCTTAATTCATCTAGTTCAGCATTTATACCCTTTGCAATTATGTTACCTCTGTTAATCTGCACCGGCGGATCATCATATATTTCCCTTGCAATTCTTTCAGCAACAGG
>Ga0123519_10007702_pt1 | contig 16589 bp, 15 predicted proteins | sample YelNatPaOPRAMG02_FD_87396 | JGI IMG/M metagenome (GOLD analysis project Ga0123519, IMG submission 87396) | Hot spring microbial communities from Yellowstone National Park - Yellowstone National Park OP-RAMG-02 (version 2) | ecosystem: Environmental > Aquatic > Thermal springs > Hot (42-90C) ... | reverse complement strand
TCCTTCAATCAACTTATCATAAGGAAAATCAAGTGGTCCAAAACAAAAAACATCTGTATTTAAGATTGGCTTACCTCCAAGTCCAACTCCTAAAATATCCCTTATTACACCACCTATACCTGTTCCAGACCCTCCATAAGGCTCAATAGCAGATGGATGATTGTGAGTCTCAACTTTAAATGCTATATTAAAATTATCATCAAATTTAATTATTCCTGCATTATCTTTAAATACAGATACACACCACTTTTTATTTAATTCTTCAGTAACTTTAACTACAGTTTGTTTTAAAAGATTATTTATTATTTTACCATTGTAATTAACTATACCCTTTAAACTTTTATGTTTGCAATGTTCTGACCAGGTTTGAGCAATTGTTTCAAGTTCAACATCAGTAGGGTTTCTTTTCTTTTTCTTAAAGTACCTCTGAACTGCTTTCATTTCATTAAGGTTTAGAGAAAGTAATCCTTTTTTACTAATATCAAGGAGTTTTTTATCATCTGCATTTAAAATATTTATTACTTTAACTTTTTTCATTTTACTTGTTTTATCTTGTAGTATTGAACTACACTATTTGCAAGCAATCCACTACAAATTTTTTCTATTTCTTTTTTAGAAATTTTTCCTTTTATTATATAAACCTGACCTGTTTTTACCTCTTCAACACCGCCTATTCCTAAATCAGATATCCCCTTTTTTACACTATCACCAACAGCATCTGTAACACCAGGTTTATACCATACTTCAATCTCCCACTTCATCAATCCTCCTATGTTAAAACTGGTCTAAAAATTTTTTTGCCTCTTCTATATCTTTTACAGGATTTTCACCAACTTCTCTTTCAATAACATAAAATCCATTAAACCCAATATCATCCATTGCTTTTATATATTTTGGAAAATTTACATCACCCTTACCTAAAGGCTGTTCTTTTCTCCCTTTTTCATCTGGAATTTTTCTACCATCTTTTGCATGAGAGTGAATTATATAATCTTTTAATTCATACACTCCTTCAATATGATTAAATCCATTCATAACTAAATTTGCTGGGTCAAAATTTACTTTAATGGTTGGTATCTTTATAGTATCTAAAAATCTTTTCATTGTAGAAGCTGGCTCTGGTCCTGTTTCAGTTGCAAAAAATACTTTTACCTTTTCTCCATACTTGCCAATTTCTTCTAAACATTTTCTCATCATCACAACCTTCTTATCATTAAAATCCTCTGAGATAAATCCTATATGTGTTTGAACAATATTTACTCCTAACATTCTTGTTATATCCATAATCTTTTTGGTTCTCTGTACTCTATCCTTTGCTACTTTATCATCATCAACAGCAAATCCACCTATATCACCACAAACAGCACTTATAACTAAATTATGGTCTTTAAAAATTTTTATAATCTCTTTTGCCTGCTTCTGTGTGATATTCTCTACATTTATTTCATTACGAAGATTTGATAACTGAAGTCCAGAAAGTCCTATTTCACTTGCTTTTTTTATAGCACTTTTAAAATCAAGTCTAAAAGACGACAAAAACGCACCTATTTTTAATCTTCCCATTTCAACCTCTTCTGATAATCCTTACCATTTATAATTTTATAACTTTTTAATGACAAATATCAACAAAAAATTTTAACTCCAATCAAGTACTGAGAAAATCTTGGAGGATTTTTAATCTTTACAGCCCCATTTCTTGGCTAAATAAACAGCGCTTGTCCCTTTTCTACAGGCGATATCTAAAACCCTTGTATCCCTATTGATGTGGCACAATTGAGTTAACCTATTAGTAGCCTAGAGACCACCCCGGATGAAGCACGGCCATTCCCACTATGTTTGCCATGAAATCGAAGCTGTTAGGCGACCCCGTTAGGGGCGAGCCCCGAAAGGGGGAGGGCGTAGCGTCTTGCTTGGCGGTTTATTTCTAAATCGTGTGTATTTTTGAATAATTGTACTCATCAATTCTTTTAAGAATTGACCTATCATCTGGATTGGGCAAACAGTCTTGTATTTTTTCCGCCATCTCTTTCATTTTCAAACAGAATGAAAAATATTTCTCAGCGGGATTATTCTTATAGGAGTACCCATAAGCTCGTGCTATCTTATTATCCCAGAGAGGAAAGAAATTAGGAGCTAAAAGGTGCAAAGCTTTAGCCACTGCTACAGGACTTCTCCTTCCTCGTGTTCGTGTACTTCCTCGTGCATCAATTTGCAGAGCTTTAAGAAATATAGCGAATAAATCTTTTATATCATTTTCATCAGAGGGTGATAAGCTGAATATGTTTCTGTTTCTGAAGCTTTCAATCTTTTGGAGATTGTCAATTATAGCTTTTTCAAGTTTGTCAAAATTGAAAATACCATATCTGTAAAATGCTTGATTCCATGTTAATAACAACACGCCCAGTCCATTTGCCATATCCGAAGGCTTGCCCCAAAAATGGGATACAAGAAACGTTGCTACTTTATACATAGCATCACGTTTCTCATGTTTTTCAAATTCCTCACAGCCTTTCCGAAACTCCTCAGGACTTGGAATGTTCATATTATCTACATCTCCCTTAATCTATTTAAAATTTCGCCAAGCAAAATGTCGCTTAACGTTCCCAGCATAAAAGAAGTTTTTGCGAAGCAAAAATTTGGGTGAGGCGGGAAGGCACAAACCTTTTATGCTGTGTTAGGCGATGCGGTGGCTGATTATTACAATATCTCTCCATAATCTACCTCGATTCCCTCATCAATCTTTCTATAAAATACAATTTTAATGTCTATATGTTCTGGCAATGCTGCCTTTACTTCGTATGTGTGGGGTTTTATAGATACAGGAATGTCACCAATATATCCATCTATTCCTTTTGATTCTTCATTAGGCTCAGCAAAGCGATAATCGGTTCCTTTAATCTCTGCACCTTTCTTAAGTATTGCTTCTTGGAATCTTAGCCCAGCAAAAGTTTTTACTATAACCAAATCTCTAACCCATTTTTCCACAGTAGCTCGGTCAATTTTACTCAGAGAATTTTTAAGTTCTTTCACTTTCTGTAATATCTTTTCTGTAGCATTTCTTATTGCATCCGGCTTTTTCTTCAAATACCACTCTTCCCATTCTGACAATGTTTTTCCTTCAAATTCCTGAATAAGTTCGCTCATCTGACCTACAACCTTCGGTCTCGTTCCCTGTGCATACTGGTTTGCTAAATTGATAAGCGGTGCCACATACTTAGGGAATTCCGGCGTTTCAATATCCAGATATTTTCTGATCTCTTCAATTGTAATTTTTATTTTCATACTAAGCCTCTTTGATTAATTCGTTTCGTAAGTTTAAAAATTTCTCCTTATATTTATAATCAAAAGAAGTATCCACATCAACCAGACCATTTTTAATCAGATGGGCATTTAAAAAAGTCTTATTCCATAAATAAAGATAGCAAAGCAAGTTATTTTTTTCATCATATTTTATATTGTCAAACTTTATGAATACCTTTTGTCCACGAGTTTTTTCTTTTAAAAATTGTATCGCCTCTCCGTTCTTTTCTGGTTTCTCTTTTACGCCCAATAACCTGATTTTTAGCCCATCATTCAAAATCAACGTCTCTGGAGAGATTATCTCCTTTACTGTATAATGTGTCTCGCTCTCGGAATATAAATTATCTATTTTTGATCCAAATCTTAATTTTCTTGGGTCAACTTTTCTGTCAAATCTTATTGGGTCTTTAAAAATATATGGCAATTTTTTAATTTCTTCTTTAAAATCTATTGAGAGCTCTTTTTGTCTAATTATCTCAAAAGTTCTATCTTGTAATAGAGTACTCTGCTTTAATCCAAGTTTTTCTTTTATAATTGGTAGGAAATCTTCGTTTATTTCGTATCCGATAGAATTTCTATCCAGATTTTTAGCTGCCAAAGAGGTGGTTCCACTACCAAGAAATGGATCAAGGACCGTATCACCAACAAAACTGAACATTTTGATAAGCCGTCTTGGCAACTCATCAGGAAACATTGCTAAGTGTTTATCCTGCTTTTCCCCGGGGAAATTCCAGTGTCCTGTAAAATATTGATTCCATTCCTCATCTGTTAATTTTGATTGTTCTTTAATCTCTTTGTTAACCTTTGGGGGATTTCCATATTTCTTAAAAATTAAGATGAATTCGTAATCTAATTTAAGAATCCCGTTTCTCGGGTATGGGTAAGAACCCATTACTGTAGCTCCACCCGTTGTATGGCAGGTAGTGACTTTTTGCCAGATAATAGCCCCCATATAATCAAAGCCTGCACTCTCGCAGAACTTGATGATTTCTGTCCTTATCGGAATGACTTTATACCTTCCATAATATACAGAACGAGCAAACTGGTCTCCGATGTTAATGCACAAACGACAGCCATTATGTAAAACCCTGTGACATTCATTCCACACCAAATTAAGGTTGTTTATATATTCTTCGTAGGTATCATTAAACCCAATCTGCTTACCATTTCCATAATCCTTCAGTTGCCAGTAGGGTGGGGATGTAATGATAAGATGGATTGATTCATCTTGAATCTCTTTCATCCATCTTGAATCGCCGATGATTATTTTGTGCCAAGTTTTCATATTATTATCACCTTATCTGTTTTCAATATTTTTAAAGCCGCCGTTTCGCCTAACGTTTCCAGCATAAAAGAAGTTTTTGCGAAGCAAAAATTTGGGTGAGGCTGGAAGGCACGAACCTTTTATGCTGTGTTAGGCGATGGGCTCCACTCATATTTGAATGTGCCCCAAATTCAATCTTTCTTTGAATAATTCTTTCATTTTCTGCTTTCTCCATTCTATCATTTTCCCAAAGTCTTTCTTTCTCAGGAGTTCTTTGGGCAATATGTATGATTCTATAAGCCTTTCTCTTTCTCCAGTAAAATAATATTCTGGTAACTCATCACTTTTTCTAATATTGTCCCCTGCGAACACAACATATTTATTAAATATAGAATCCACAAGGGGTCTCAGATCTTCCGATAACTCTTCAATTTTACCTTTTGGAAAAATATGATCTATGTGTAGTTTATTCTTATAGTGCAAAGGTTTCCAATTATTTCTTTGTAATAAGCTAAAAGTAAGTATTGGGTCAGAATTGAGTGATATACCGTCTATAGATGTTTTGGTACCTGTATCATCTAAATATCTTTTGATTTTATCTAACGGAAATATATCTGTTTCTTCACCTTTGATAATTCTTACAATTTCATTTAAGTGATTATCGGAGCGCAAGTTACTGTTATAAACTATGATAAGCATATATTCAACGACTTCTGAAGGAAGCTCAGCTCCAATTTTTTCTAGTTTCTTACGGTTTTTGTAAAAATAATAAACAACAGGAATTATAAAGTTGTATTTTTTGTAAATGCGTTCATACTGTTCTGTGAGTTTTTTAACTTTATCATGGAATTGCTCTATAACTTGAGCAAAATTATCAAAATTGTCTTTCAATCGTTCAATTTCTCTTCTTACCTCCTCAATTTTTATACCTGCTGGAAGTTCGGAAACCACTGTAAGTGTTTTAAGTAATAAGTCCTTATTTATTTCGGTCTTTTCTGCTAAATCTTCAAATTTTTCCCCGACATCCTTCCATTTTAATTTTATGGTTGAAAATATTAAGTCGGACTTAGTTAAAGGAAGGCCTCCCTGATTAAATCTGACAAACATCTCTAACACATCCTCATCAAAATTCTTTTCTATAAGTTCGTATTTGAAAATACGAGAGTCGTGTCTAAAAAATAACGAGTTAGAGATATTCTCAGAGATATAATTGTAAATTTCCCTATATTGATCTTCTGAAAAAGATTTTACAGGCTCAATAAGTTTTTTTAATTCTTTGATTATTTTTTCTTTCTCTTCTTCCTTTTTATGAGGAGAAACTTTTGCTATTTTTTCTGCTATGTTTATAACATTAGCAAAACGGAGATATAACGATCCGTCTTTCTCATCATAAACCGCCTTTTTGTCGCTTTTGAAGAAATTAAAGCTAACCTCGGAGATATCTCTTTCTGTTGTAAAGAATAACACGTTATGATAGAGGTACTTTCCATAGAAAGGGCCGTCAATGACACCCAGATATAGGGATTGTAGCCTCTGATGTCCATCAAGAACCAAGATTTGCTCTTCCTTAACACTGACATCATATTCTTCAAATTTTGTATCCTCATATATTCTATCAAAAAATCTCCTTCCAAAAATCTCTGTAGAATCTCCTCTTGGTTTTTGATAGAGTAAAATTATACCGATTGGAAATCTCTTGATTACCGAGTCAAATAATTTTGTTATCCGCTCTTCATCTCTTAGCCAAACGAAAGGTCTCTGTATCATAGGTAAAAGAATATTTCCTTTCTCTATTTCGTAAACGATGCCCATTATGGTAGGTTCGCCTGCTAACATTTCCTTACACCTCCGTTTTAAGCATTTCGCCTAACTTGTTTGTATCCGCAGATATTGCGTATATCCCTCCAATTTGAGGGTGTAGACGCATTGCGGATATTTTTACTCTGGGCGAGAACCCAGATTTTCCTTCTTTGGTAGCGTCACAAATAGCTGACCTATTTTCTTCTAAATTTGGTTCTTCTGAAATTGCGGCTTTGCCAAAAATATTAGTAGATAATAGAGAGAACCTTATCTATTATCTAACTAAAGATTTAAAAACCTGTTACTATTTTTTTGTAACCACCTCCTTTTATCTAATTTTCCTATTTTATCTTACTACATTTTTTCAACTTTTTTCAACTACTTTTTACAAATTTCAACAAAAAATTACACAAAATATTTTACATTACCAAATACCTCCATCTAATGTTAAATTATCTTTTGCAAAATCTAAAGAAATGAAATTACCCAAAATATATTTTTCATATTCAATATTTATTACCTTAAAATCATCTGGTATTACTCTCTTTATCTGCCTTGATTTATTGCTATCATAAAAATATAACAGTACATTTTTTATCTGCTTATTGCATTTTACGTGTTTATATAATTCTTTCAATACAAACTCCAAATTTTTAGCAAGCAAGCTTCCTTTTGGAGCAATCTTTTTAGTGGAAAATTTGTTTTCAAAACACTTTTGAACGTCATTACTGAATTCTTCCCAATCACGATATTGTCCATTACACCAATTTTTAAAATACTTTTTAAAATACCATGAAAAAATTCTATGTCGCAATACTTGTTTATAACTTAATTTAATTGTATCTCTTTTGTTCTGGGAGAGCCCATCCCATTTACTCTCTATCAAATAAATGTTTTCTAAAGACGCCAGAATTGCATCAAATTCTCCAAATGCTGACTTCCCACCCTATCTGCCGAAACTAGGACGAAAGAATAAAAGACAGTTTGAGGGATCAGATTTGTCATTCAACTTTTTGAGAATTTTGGATACATGCTTTTTCAATGCCCAAAGGGTCAAAGCATCTTCTCCATAGCCAAATATTTTTATCATTTTCCTACCTCCCTTGCTCTGTCATAATGTTAGTCTTTTATTATCATCACATAAATCATTATTCAATTGATTGACACTTTTAAATGAATTCCTCCCGTCTAACAGTCTAAGAAAATTGTATACAATTTCCTCTTGTGACCACCTATATTTTAAATAAAAAATTCTATTCAAATATTAGGTTTCTCTAAAAATACAATAAATAGTAACAAAAATTAAACAACGCCTTCTATTCCATCAATATTTTTGTAGTAAATCAAGCATTTTCCTATCCAACTTGTGGCCATTAAAATTTTCATAAATTATATCTTCCCTTTCGGAATCCATTATACCGAAACTTCCGCGGAAATTCCACAATGCCCATCCCCATCCAGCCTGTTTCCAATTAGTTAAACAATCCTCCATCCATCTTAAAACCACATCATGTGGGGTTTTATTGAAAGCACCCCATTCACCCACAATCACACCAACTCCCATACTTTCTAGTTTCTTCCATGGCAGAATATTTTCCCTCCACATATATCCTTTATCTATCATCTGTTCACTTTTAAATGGCGTAGATTTATCTAAAGGGTCAAAAACTACTTTCCCCTGTTTTACTCCCCACTGGCTCTGCGGAGTTAATCTAAACCCGTTTATTTCAATCTCAGAAAATCTAAGCCAATCGCCTTCAATATTTTCAATTTCTATCTGTTTTGTGCCTACAGGAATATCACAAATATAATCCTTGTTATAAATATTCTGATAAATATCCCATTTTTTGTTATAAACTTCTTTTTCCCATTCACCATCACCAGGACCACACTTGAAAATCTTATCCATAACCTGCTTACCATCTGCCTTTATAACAAGCCTTGATAAACCAGATACAGTATCTACTCTTATCCGTAATTTTGTAGGTTCCTTAAAATGGCTTTCAATAATCAGCGGTGATTTGTATTCTTTTTTCATTGGTCCGAAAAGAAAACTGTTTACCTTGGGCATTGGCCAAACTGGAAGTGGGTATCTGTCAGCGCCTTTAACCCACGAAGCCTTATAATGCGTAAGATTTGCAGGAAAATAACCCCTTGTTGCCTGTGCTACTTTCAACGGAATTAACTTTTCCACAGGTTTTGTACCCCAACTAAGCCCATCTACAATTATCAGCCTATTAGGATCCTCTTCTCTTATCGCATCCACCATTATCTTAACTACCCTATAATACACTTCTTCATCCATGTCCTTTGGCTCGTTAAAAAGATTGAAACTTAAATCCTTGTTAGGAATACCCTTATACCTTTTTGCAAAATACGCCCAGTGATATGCACATGCTTTTTGTGTATCTGGGTCTGTCCACAAATCTGTTTTTTCCTTGGGATTCTCATTCACCGAATACCCAGGAGCCCTGTGGAAATTAATACAAACATGCACACCATACTTTCTGCCGTATTCCACTGCCTGGTCTATTTCCTTCATCACATCTTCGTTTATTTTGTAAACATCATTATCTTTTATCCATACACGATAATCCATAGGGAGCCGTACAAAATTGAATCCAAAAGATGATATCATCTTAAAATCATCCTCGCTAAATGGTTTATTAGACCATTCCTTTGAAAATTTTTCCAGAAGGTTAAAACCACGCCATCTTGGCAAATGACTGTAATCCACGATTTCCTCCTCATAAGATAATGAATAAGATATTAAAACAAGAAAGAAAAATAGCCACTTATTCTTTTTCATTTTCATCCTTTTTTATAGGTGAGCATAGCAAGGTAACAAACTTTTCATTCTGTATAGACAATGAGATAATTCTTTCATCCACAAAATCCCTAACTTTTTACATCATTACTTTAATGGGAGTTCTACAACCTTTTTCTTAGATGAAGATATATAAGCAGCAAGAGCAACTTCCATTGCTTTTAAACCATCATATCCTGAAATAAATGGCTCTTTATTGTAAAGTATCATATCAATAAAATTATTTATCAAAGAATAATTACAATTAGAGCCCCAACTCTGCCAGTAAAATTTATTATTTTTATCATCATATACAGAAATATTCTGTGAAAAAGCATCTACAGAAACAATCCCTTTCTCACCAATAACTTTCATTGTTACATCTCCCCATATAGGGAAAGTTTTTGGTCTTGACCAACTCGGATCTAATGAAGCAAAAACACCATTTTCAAACTCCATCATTAGGGTTCCACAATCATCTATCTTCATTTTATAAATTAGATTATCTACCTCTGCATAAACTCTTTTCACTTCTCTTTTTAAAAACCATCTCATTAAATCAACAACATGAACAGTATGATCCATTACTGCTCCACCACCTGCTAATTTCTTATCAGTAAACCAACCACCGGGCATTCTTCCATGATTTGTAGCTCTTATAGCAAGAACCCTACCTATCTTACCACTATTAACTAACTTTTTTGCTTTAACTACTGAAGGGATAAACCTACAAGGGAAAGCAATTTGAAGTCTAACATTATTGTTTTTACATACCTCTATCATCTTTATAGCATCTTTAATAGTAGTAGCAATAGGCTTTTCACATAAAATATGCTTCTTTGCATTAGCAGCCATTTCGGTTAACTCTCTATGCTTTGAATTTTCAGAACAAATTATTACGCCTTCTATATCTCTTTCTTTTAATAATTTTTCGTAACTACTAAAATATTTTACTTCAAATCTTTTAGCAGCATCTTTACCTCGCTTACTATCATGGTCTGCTACTCCTACAAGAATTGAATTAGGATTTGACTTAACACATTGTGCATAAGAATAAGCATGCATATGAGCAAAACTTAAAATACCAATTTTTATTTTATCCACAAATACCTCCTCCTAAGTAAAGCCAAATAAAATTGGCATAATATAAACTTTAAATCTCTACCACACAATCTTTTTGAGATGATTCTAAAGCAGAAAGCGCAACTTTTAAAGAGTTATATGCATCTTCAAATGTAACCCTTGGCTTTTTATTAAACCTTACATAATTAATAAAATCCTCTAACTCCATTAAGTTAGCATCTTCATCAACTGGATTTTCTTTAAAAACTTCACCTGAATTTAGTTCTAAAGTTAATGCAGTGGGTACTTTACTGTCATAGGATAGTAAACCTTTATCACCACAGATTTCAACATAACTTCTAAATCCAGATGTATTTACCCAACTACTCTCTAAATGAGCAATAACCCCATTTTTAAACCTTAAAATTGCAAGAGCATAATCCATATTTAAATTATGTACAGATTGGCTTAAACTTTTAGCATATACTCTTTTAACATCACCAAAGCACCATCTTAAAAAATCTATATCATGAATCATTAAATCTAAAATAACTCCTCCACTTTTATCAAAAGAGCTAAACCAACTTTCTCTCCCCTTAAATCTTGCACTTCTTGTAATTCTGGCAATTACCGGATTTCCTATACTTTTTTTGTCTATCAAATTTTTAATTGAAATATACTGATTGAAATATCTAACTATATGTCCAACCATAATCTTGGCTTTAAATTTTTTTACTAATTTAGCAATTTCATCTCCTTCGTTCATTGTTCTACATAATGGTTTTTCTACAAATACAGACTTACCTTTCATTATACATTCGATTATATACAACTTATGAGTATCTGTAGGAGTACATATACTTATAATATCGGATTGTTCTATCAACTCTTTATAATCTTCAAATCCTCTAACACCATAGTCTTTTACTTTTTTTAAATCAACATCATAAGCACCTATAATATCAACATCTTTTATCCTCTTATAACAATCAAAATGTTTTTTACCCATTTTCCCAAAACCAATAATTCCTACTTTATTCATCTTACCTCCCCATTAAAAGTTTTAAATTGCATTTCATATAATTTTTTATAAAGAGAATTTTCATTTAATAACTCATTATGTTTACCAATTCCTACTATCCTTCCATTATCCATAACAACTATTTTGTCGGAATTAATCACCGTAGATAGCCTATGGGCTATAACTATTGTTGTTCTGTTTTTCATTAAATTATTTAAAGCATCTTGAACTAACCTTTCAGATTCAGTATCTAAAGCAGAAGTTGCTTCATCCAATATCAAAATAGGAGGATTCTTAAGTATTGCTCTTGCAATAGCAATTCTTTGTTTCTCGCCACCTGAAAGTTTTACTCCCCTTTCGCCTATAAATGTATCATAACCTTTCTGTGTCTTCAATATAAAATCATGTGCATTAGCAGCTTTTGCAGCATTAACAATCTCTTCAAAATTAGCAAAAAAATTACCATAGGCAATATTATTCCTGATTGTATCATTAAATAAAATAGTTTCCTGAGTAACTAAACCAATCTGTGCCCTTATAGAACTTATTTTAAGATTTCTTATATCTATACCATCTATCTTTAAACTACCAGATGTTAAATCGTAAAATCTTGGTATTAAATCAACTAAAGTAGATTTTCCTACTCCAGAAGGACCAACAATAGCGACAACTTCTCCTTTTTTTATCTCCAGATTAATATCTTTTAAAACTAATTTATCGCTTCTATAACCAAAATTAACATTAACAAATGATATTTTTTCCTTAAAAGGCAACATATCTTTTGCATCAGGAGAATCTTTAATATCAAAAGGTGCATCAAGAACTTCAAAAACTCTCTCTGCTGACGATATTGCCTGTTGTATAACCATATTTATACCATTTAGATTTTTTATAGGATTAAATAGTAAAAATAATGCTCCTGTAAAACTTGCAAATGAACCAATTGTTAAATATCCTTTAGAAATTTGATAACCACCTATAATTATTAAAACAGAAATTGAAATAATAGCAATGAATTCTATAATGGGATGTGACATTGCAGTAACTTTAACTGCTTTCATGTATGTATCAAAAAAACTTCTATTTACTCTTTTGAATTTTTCAAGTTCATAATTCTCCATATTAAACGCTTTAACTACCCTTATATTAGTAATACCTTCATGAGCAACAGAAGTTATATCTCCTATTTTATTTAAGGCAGACATACTTATACTTCTTAATTTCTTACCAAATTTGTAAAGTGGCAAGACAATAATAGCAGAAACACAAAATGATATTATAGCCAGTTTCCAGTTCATCTTTAAAACCACAAATACTAATCCTATAAATGTAAAACCATTACTTAATATACTACAGGTACTATTAACTGCATTTTGCATATTAACTACATCAGAGGTTAATCTGGTAAGAATCTGACCTGTCTTATGTGAAACAAAATAATCAAGTGAAAGATATTGAAGATGAGAATAAACCTGATTTCTTATATCCATTATTATTTTCTGACCAACATTATTAATCAAATAATCCTGAATGTAAAATGCTAATCCTTTAACAAAATATATACCAATAAGGCTAATAACAATAACTTTTATTATTTTAAATGCAACTTTACTATCAGTATTTAAAAACCCTTGGTCAAATAAAGGTTTAAGTAAATACATAGAATAAGCATTACAAATAGAAACAACTAACATGCATAGGATTGCTATAAAAATTCTATGTTTATAAGGACTAGCATATTTTAATATTCTTAAAAATATCTTCATTTTGCTAAAGTTCCACCTAATTCTTTTATAGATGCCTTAACCTTTGCAATACACTTATCTATATTACCTATTATTTCTGGCTCTTTCAACCTTAAAATACACCACCCATATCTTCTAAGTACTTTATCTCTTAAAGAATCTTTTAATCTTTGTTTTTTTATTGAGTGCCACTTTGAACTATCACATTCTATATTAAGCAAACCTCTTTTACAAAACACCACAAAATCCAATCTAAACTTTCTACCGTTTGATAAACTAAAAGTATGTTCTCGTGAATATTTAATTCCGTTCTTTCTTAATGCTAAATTTAGTATATCTTCAATAGGGTTAACATCAAACAGTCCTGCGATATTTCTTATTTTCTTTAATTTTTCCAAAGTTGTAAATCCAAATGATACTCTCATTTTACTTTTATTTCTTACAGGATTTTTAAGTTTAAATATCTTTTTAAATTTTAATTTATAATATTCATCATTTGAATAGGGATGGTCAAACTCTTCTGGCAAAATTTCTATCCTTTTTAGTATCTTATAACTAACTGGCTTTGCATAATATCTTATAGAACCACCTGACTTACCAAATATAGAAGGTTGATAAAAAGCAATATAATCTGCTTTCCTTTTAGGCATATAAAAAACTGGAATTCTATACCATTTATGTTTAAGTAAAATATCAAGGTCTTTATGATTTTTTAAAACAGTAACTAATACTATTTTAGACATTTTATTACTCCTTTAGCAATTCTTCGAGATACACCTATTTTTCCTAAATTCATCTTAATTTTATTTAAATTATTAATCATTCTTTCTCTTTCCTTTTTATTATATAATAAATTATTTAATTCCTTTAAAATCCTATCTTCAGTTGCATAGTTTTGCAATAACTCTGGAACAATTCTATCTTTTGCTAATATATTAGGTAAAGCAACAAAAGGTATTTTAACCATTCTTTTTATCAAAAAATAACTTAACTTTGATATCTTATAAATAACTATCATTGGAACCTTCATTATAGTTGCTTCTAAAGTAACTGTTCCTGAAGCAACTAATATACAATTACAAATACTCATAATATCGTATTGTCTTCCTTTTATAACTTTTATATTAAGTTTAGAAGGAATTATATATTTCTCTATAACATTATCTTTTATTGAAACTGCTTGGCATAAAATAAACTCACAATTCTCTAAGTTTTTTACAGTATTTAACATTAAAGGAAGCAATCTATGTATTTCTTGATTTCTACTACCAGGAAATAATCCTATAACTTTTTTATCTTTACTAATTTTAAACTCATCATAAAGTTTTTGCTTTATCTTAGAAGGTTTAACAATATCAACCAAAGGATGGCCAAAGAATTCTACAGGAATATCTTCTCTTTCATAAATTTCCTTTTCAAAAGGGAAAACAACAAATGCTTTATCTACGAACTTTTTAATTTTTGTAATTCTTTCTTCTCCCCAAGCCCAAATTTGTGGAAGAATATAATAAAAAATTTTTATACTATACCTCTTTAGTCTTTCCGCTAAAAGTAAATTAAAACCAGGATAATCCATTAAAATTACTAAATCTATCTTGTTTTTTATTATAAATTTTACTGTTTCATTTAGTATTCTTTTTAACTTAAAATAATTTCTTATTACTTCAGTAAATCCTATAACTCCAAAATCAACAAGATTATAATATAACTTAACTCCGGCATTTTGCATTAAATTTCCACCATTACCAAAAATCTCTATCTTTGGATTAAGAATTTTTAACTCTTTAACTAAATTAGAAGCATATACATCTGCTGAAGAATCTCCTACATTAATAAATATTCTCATACTAAATCACCATTATTATCCCATCTATTAGAAAATACAATCCAACAACTAATGTTGCTACTTGTGAAATTTCTTGTATTTTAGTGAACTTAGCAAAATACGAACTAAGTAATACAGGTAATAAAAATAAAGATGTTGCAAGAAAGAACCCAAAAGAAAAAATTAAGGCATAGAAAATACTACCTAAAGAAATTAAAACTGATATACTAACTAAAAATGGAGGACAAATATTAATTCCTACTAAAAATCCAGTTATAAACGGAAATCTTTTAATTAAATCTGACCTTGCTACAATTTTACATAAACCTATTTCTGGAAAATTTCTTGTAAACCCATAAATAAGCAAAATCAAACTGGTAACGATTATTAAAATACCAATAATTCTTTTATCCAATATCTCCTTTGCATATTCTCCAACAATGCCAAAAATTAAGCCAAAAATTAAATAAGCGATTAATCTACCCACAAGAAATTCAAGAATAACAAAAATACTGTTCTTTAGTTTTCTTTCTTCAGAAAGAAAATAAGGAAGTAAAAAAGGAACGCATGCTATTAAACAAAATCCACCTGTAGTTAATCCCAACCCACATCCTTCTAAGAAATGATTTAAACTTTTACCCATTTATTTAATTTATTAGAAAGAAAACTTTTATCTAAGTATCTTTGAACTTTAGCACCATCTTCAAAACTAGGTCTATCTTGTTTTTTAGTCTGAATACTTCTTATAAATCTTTCATACATTGTAGGTACCTTAGGACATCTGATTTCTTCCCAAATTGTTTGATTAATATTATCCTTACCTTTACATATACGAATTAAATGATAACTCTTATCAAGGTCAATCTCTATTGCACCTTTATCACCAAAAACTCTAAGTACCAAAGAATTATTATGACCTGTTGCCCATCTACTCGAATGAATTGTTCCTATTGCACCATTTTTAAATTTTACCATAGAAACAAAACTATCATTAGCATCTAAAACATATTCTCCTATTCTTTTTACCCCTTTATCAAAAGTTTTAAGTAAGCAATTTATTTCTTCAAATTCTCCAACAACAAAAGAAACCATATCGTAGATATGAACTCCAATATCACCTAAAGTCCCATTAGAATGATGTTTTGTACTTAACCTCCATAGAAACTTTGGATCTGTTCTCCAATTACCCCAAGCCATACTAGAAAGCCAACATTGCAAATAACTTGCTTCCACATGAATTATTCTACCAATTCTACCTTGCTTTATTATTTTATGTGCATACTGAACACAGGCAGCATTCCTATAAGAAAAATTAACTCCTGTTATAATATTTCTCCTTTTTGCCTCCCTTAACATCTCTAATGCATCTCTTTCATTTGTAGCAAGTGGCTTCTCACAAAAAACATGCAATCCTCTTTTTATGGCTTTAATTGAAACTTTATAATGTGAATCATCCGAAGTAACCACTGATACAGCATCTAATTTTATAGAATCCAACATCTTATCTACATCTGTAAACCAATTTTTTATAGAATACTTTTCTGCAAAATCCTTAACACGTTTTTCATTAATATCACAACAAGCAACAATTCTTACAGATTTCATAGAACCAAAATTTTTTGCATGGCTATTTGCCATACCTCCAGTACCTATAATAGCCAATTTAATCATATATCTCCTCCCTAAATAATATCAATCTATATTTATTATAATTAGAATTGATTATAAAAATCAATAAAAATGTAGTAGAGTGTTTAAATAGTATA
>Ga0123519_10007701_pt1 | contig 16591 bp, 14 predicted proteins | sample YelNatPaOPRAMG02_FD_87396 | JGI IMG/M metagenome (GOLD analysis project Ga0123519, IMG submission 87396) | Hot spring microbial communities from Yellowstone National Park - Yellowstone National Park OP-RAMG-02 (version 2) | ecosystem: Environmental > Aquatic > Thermal springs > Hot (42-90C) ... | reverse complement strand
TCGGGGTTCATACTCTGCGAACACTGCTGCCGTTGCTGGTGGGCGCCCCCACGGGAGGGGGAACAGCCTCCCCGTGACCGGGGAGAGAAACAATGAGCCGCCACACCCCTCCCGACCACATACTGGCCTTTTGGTTCAAGCACCATTGGCCCTTGTCCGAGAGGCGCCGGCTGGCGGGACTGCTGGCCTATCACGCCCTCAGCGCCCGAAGGCGAGGGGACGTGGCGACGTGGCGGGAGTTGGCCTGCGCCCTCGAGAGGCTGGAGCCCATGACAGTGAGCGTATGCGAGCGGTTGGGGCTGCCAGAGGGAGCGATACCTGAGGAGTGAGGCATTGTGCCCACTATTGGCAAGGCCATTTTACAAAGTCACGTTATCAATGTCGCATAGTGAAAAGGCGCTAATGAGTATGCGTTTGTCGCATACTAAATCGAATTCGAACGAAAAGGTCCACTAGCTGTATGAAAACGCAGACTAACTGCACGAAAAGGCTAGCTAGCTGTATGAAAACGCAGACTAACTGCACGAAAAGGCTAGCTAGCTGTATGAAAACGCAGACTAACTGCACGTTTAGAAAGTGCACATATCCTTAGCAATAACGTTTAGAGGTAAGAGCATGCAACTACCAACTACCATTCGTATTTTAGGCGTGCCATTCGAGGTGGCGTTATCAACACGCATTTTAGACCGAGGCGTTGATGGCGAATCAAACACGTTCCGGCAAGAGATAGCCATCCTCGACGGTGCGCCGCCAGAGAGGCAGGGAGCGCTGCTCTTGCACGAAATCCTGGAGGTTATCGATACGGAGCTGGAGCTGAAACTGAGGCACGCCACAATCTGTGCTTTGGCCGTGGCCCTGTACCAGGTATTGAGTGATAACCCCGGGTTGTTCGCTGCCTGTCGCTGCGGGCACGAGAAAGGCGGTAATGTATGAGCCCCAACCCCCTAACTGGCCTGGCCGAGATATTACGTCAACTAGGCCAATCCAACCCAAGGAAACGAGTGTCAACGCAAACGAGATACGTTCGCTGTGGCAAGCCGACCTGTCACTGCGCCAAGCCTGGCGATCCTGGCCACGGTCCCTACCGCTATGCGTTTTGGCGAGAGGGCCGGCGTGGGGGAGGCGATGGCCGGGTACACACCCGCTACCTGGGGAAGGCCAGGCCTAAGCAGTGAAGGTACTCTTAGCTAACAGTTAGCTAAGAAAGGGCTTGCCAAAGAGCCCCCTTTTGGGTTACACTAGAGAAGAATCATTATCTGGGCTGATTGTCAGAGCGAAAAGAGGGCGACATGGAAGATTCTGCTCTAATCGGCTTGTGGTTGGGAAGCGTGGCTTCGCAAAGCCCGCACACGGAACGGGCTTATAAAGCGTCCATAGAAAGGCTGCGCTTACACTTGGGCGCTAAGCCATTGGCGCAGGCCACTCTGGCCGACTTGGAAAGCTTCGGCGGCACCCTGAAGCACTTGGCCCCGGCCAGCCAGGCCCGCATCATAAGCGCTATCCGGTCGTTCTTCGGGTTCGCTGCCAGCGAGGGGTACCTGGGCAAGGACCCGAGCCTCAGGCTGCGTGTCCCCAAAACCCCGGCTAGGCTGGCCAACCGCATTTTGAGCGAGGAGGACACGTTGCGGTTGCTGCTGGCCGCCGACGCCATGGGGAAAGAGGCATCAGCCCTGGTGCGCCTACTCTACCTGAGCGGCCTGCGAGTCAGCGAGGCGGTCAGTCTGCGCTGGGGGGACCTTCAGCCCCGTGAGGACGGCTCTGGCTTCTGGCTAACCGTGGCCTGTGGGAAGGGCGCCAAGAGCCGGACGCTGCTTCTGCCGGCCACCCTGTGGGAGCGCCTAGGCCCCCTGCGTCGAGACGGTCCCGATGCGTTCGTTTTCCCTGCCCGCCGGGGGGCAGGGCATCTGACGCCGTTTGCCGCCTGGCGCATCGTGAGAGAGGCGGCACGGCAGGCTGGGCTGAGCCGACCGGTTAGCCCTCACTGGCTAAGGCACGCCCACGCCAGCCATGCTCTGGAGAGAGGCTGCCCGGTCAGCGTCCTGCAGGCCGACCTGGGCCATGCTTCCCTGAACACCACGTCGAGGTACGTTCACGCCCGGCCGGGCTCGGCTTCGGCCGAGTACCTGCCCTCTTGACAGCCGTGCTATGATGTCCATCAGAACGTTCACAATAAGAGTGCCCCGGCGCTGTAGGTAGCAGCCCGAGGCGTGGCCGACCAGGGTGAAGCTGGCCGACAAGCCAAGTCTAGCACACTTGAAGCCTGCCGGGTAGTCCCTGGCAGGCTTTCGCTTTGGGGGGACGGCTGACACAGCCTGACAACACTTTTATGTCATGACACACTTTTGACAACACTTCTGAAGGCTGCTGTGTCGGTCGTGCGGGGGCAACGGGAAGGTGGAAGAGGGCGACCGTTAGCCGAAGTCGGCAAAAGTGCCCGTGCAGACGGCAAAAAAAGAGGCCCCGTCTCATCGGGGCCTCGGGCGGAGGGACCGGGATTCGAACCCGGGAAGGAGCTTTAAGGCCCCTTAACCGCTTAGCAGGCGGCCGCACTAGACCACTATGCGATCCCTCCGTGTCAGCAGCCTTCGCTATTATAGCACTTACTTGGCTCTGGCAGCAAATCGGTGCGCCTAAGCGGGTTCTTCTTCCCTCCCAAGCTCCATAACCGTGATGCGGTCGTTGGTGTAGATGCAGATGGAGGCAGCTATCTCCATGGCCGCGCGTGCGATCTCGGGTGCAGAAAGACCTGTGTGCGCCAGTAGGGCGCGCGCCGCCGCGTGGGCATAGGCACCGCCAGAGCCTATGCCAACCACATCGTCGTCTGGCTCGATGACCTCTCCATCGCCGGAGAGAACCAGCAAATCGGTGCTATTGCCAATGACCAGCCATGCCTCCAGACGGCGCAAGTAACGATCGGTACGCCACTCCTTCGCCAGCTCCACCGCTGCCCGGCGCAAGTTGCCACCGTGGCGCTCAAGATAGGACTCGAAGCGCTCGAAGAGGGTGAAAGCGTCGGCGACGGCGCCAGCAAAGCCAGCCAGTACCTGCCCGTTATATAGGCTGCGAACCTTACGCGCATTGTGCTTGAAGACCACTTCGCCGACCGTAACCTGCCCATCAGCCGCCATCGCCAGACGGCCATCACGCCTCACGCCTACAACCGTAGTTGCCCGAACAGGGTGGCGTCTGCCCTCCAGTTCTCCTGACTCACTAAGGCCACGGCGTTCGAGCAGGGGAGAAGCAAAGGCTTCCAGGCCGGAACCGTGTCCTTCCTCAACGTTCCCTACCCCAGCCGAGCGATCTGATCCGCTGTCCTGTGTTCTTCCCGTGACACTCACATCTCACCCCATTAACGCCCGCCGGGCGCGTTCGAACATCAGCCCCAGCGGCGCTGGCTTCCCAGTCCAGAGCTCAAAGGCAGCCGCCCCCTGGTAGACAAGCATAGAAAGCCCATTGAGTGTACGTGCTCCGACCTGCTGCGCTTCCTTCAGCAGGCGAGTGGTGGGCGGGTTGTACACGAGATCGAAGACCAACGATCGCGGCCTGATAGCGCTCTGCGGCACCGGTGATTCGTTTGCGGCCGGTCCATGCCACATGCCTACTGAGGTGGCATTCACCCAGAGATCGATCTCGTCCAGCTCCGGGCTGCCCCAGTGGACCACGGCCAGGCTTACGCTCTTTTCCGGCTCGATCATGCGCTGTAGGTCGGCTGCCAAAGCTTCCGCTCGCTCTGGATGCCGATTGACCAAGACTATGCTAGCGACTCCTTCATCCAGGAGAGCAACGGCAACTGCACGTGCTACGCCCCCGGCCCCAACCAGGCACACTCGTTTCCTGTGGAGAACAAAGCCCTCGTCGTCCAGCGCTCGCCGAAAGCCCTCCGCGTCTGTATTGTAGCCGACGAGCTTGCCTCCCCGCTTTGCAACGGTATTGACCGCACCGATGAGGCGAGCTCTAGCATCTGTATCGTCCAGAAGAGCAATCACTCGTTCCTTGTAGGGCACGGTCACGTTGGCGCCCAGCGACGTCTCTTCGCGCAGCCGATCCACCACCAGGCGAAGCTCGCCTGGTGGCGTTTCCCACAGTTCATAGCGTATTGGCAAACCGTGGTAGTCAAAAGCAGCCTGCTGAAAAGCGGGCGATATGCTGTGCCTGAGCGGGTGGCCAATCAGACCAACAACCTGCCGGCCGCGCTTTCGGGCGGAGTTCTCGGCTGCAGAAGACTGACGTGACAAAACCCTAGCCTCCTCCTTGGTATTGACGGACCTTGCGCTCGTGCTCTTCCAGCGTACGCGAAAAGTCATGGCTGCCATCCGGCCTGGCTACGAAGTAGTAGTAGTCAGTCTTCTGCGCCTCTACAACAGCCATCAGCGAGGCCAGCCCTGGGTTGCAGATCGGTCCCGGTGGCAAGCCGGTATAGCGGTAGGTGTTGTAAGGCGAGTCCACGGTGAGATCATTGCTGCTGAGGGATTGTTTCCAGTATGACCCGGTTCCAAGGTTAGGAAGAGCAAGCGACGCAACCGCGTATTGCACGGTAGGATCAGCTTGGAGCTTCATCCCGTCGCGCAAACGGTTCAAATAGACGCCGGCGATGAGCGGCCTTTCGGACGGCAGAACGGCCTCTCGTTCAACTATGGAGGCCAAGGTGACCGTTTGATGCAGATCAAGGCCCTGAGCAGATGCTCGTTGGGCAAGCGCATCAGGGAAGCGGTTATCGAAGTTCCTGATCATCTGATGCACGATCTCAGCTGCTGTTATCTGTGGAGGCACGCGGTAGGTATCGGGAAAGAGGTATCCTTCTAGAGACAGGCCGGGTGGAATCGCTCTCGCCAGTCTGGTGTCGCTACGATCGGAGCGTACCAGATCAAGGAACTCTTGTCGGCTGGCGATGCCTCTCTTCTCCAACAGGTCCGCTATCTCCTCTGCCCGCCAGCCCTCAGGCACGGTCACCATGGAACCCAGAAAGCGGCCCTGCTGCAATTCGTCTATGATCTGATTAGCGGTCATATTGCGGCGCAACGTGTACTCCCCAGCCTGCAACCGAGAATCCACTCCCCGCAGTTTCGCTATGAGACGAAATAGCCAGGCGCTGCGGATAAGTTGCTCAGCCTCCAGCCGCGCGGCTATGCTGGCACCGTTTTCTCCCTCGCGAATGTCGAAGCGAACCGAAGTCGGGTCATTGCTGGGAGGCGTGTCGAGTCGTGTAGCCAGGAACCAGATCACAGCATCGCGAGCTGGCGGCTGCCAGATCACCACCCCAACTGACGACACTAGTAGGGCGAGCAGGGCGAAAGCAATGAGCAGAATCCGCCTCAATCTGTCCTCTCCGCGCCCGCAGTGTCGGCGCTAGGAGGCGGGGAACCCGCCCGATGCCGCTCTGAAAGATGGTTGAGATAACTCTGCAAGATGAGAGTCGCCGCTACCAGGTCAACCTTCTTCTTGCGCTTGGCGCGACTTACGCCAGCTTCAATCATTGCTTGCTCAGCTTCCACTGTACTGAGGCTCTCGTCCCAGTAGACTACTTGGATCCCAAGCCGGCGCTGCAGTTCTTGGCCAAAGGCTATTGTCTTTCGCGCCTGAGGGCCCAGGCTGCCATCTAGCCGGCGGGGAAGCCCCAGGACCATCACTTGCACTTCGTATCGTCTAGCCAGATCAGCGAGAGTGGCCAAGTCTCTCTCCAGAGACGTACGATGGAGGACGGTGAGGCCGGTGGCCAACCAGCCTTCAGGGTCACTCAACGCTACCCCAATCCGTCGATCCCCCAAATCCAGGCCCATAAACCGCAAGCGCTACTCTCCTAAGGCTGTGAAGGCCCTCTGATGTCTACGCTCACACGGAGAGCCCGAGTCGCCCAACTCGGATCGAGCTTGATTTCGGGAGGCTGTGCAAGTTGGAAAGCCTTACCTAGCTCCCTGGCCGCTACGGAGGGCGATTCCCATCGCACGGCTTCCATTACTTTGTCCTCATCCACTCGCGATACTGCCACTGCTGTGACGGGCACCTCCAGCACCGCAATTGTGCCCTTTGCTTCCACCGGCTGAACTTCACCTACCTTGAGGGTGCGGTTGTCTACAAAGAAACCGGCAGGCAGTCCCGGATGCCATCCGCGCACGAGAAGATCGACCACGTCTTGCTCTTCATAGACAAGAGCCGTAGCACGAGCCCGAACGTGCAGACTCACTACGCTGGCCTGAGCGCCCACCTGTTGGTCGAATTCCTCTGACAGAATGACGATGTTGATGGAGGGATCGAGCATCGACTCTCCCTGCCTCAACTGAGCTCGAAGCTGATCGCGTGCATCTCTTTCGATCTGGGCCATCGTTTGGTCAGCCAGTCGCTTCTGGTCCTCCGCAGATACGACCGTAATGCTGGTAACTCCACCACCCTTGGTAGGTTCTTCATTGAGAACCGAAACCTGGCTTGCCAACTGGCCATCTACTCGGTTGATCTGCAATCGCGCTACGTTACCTCGCTCGCCAGCGTCCAGAGCAGTGATGCTGACTCGCCCGGTGCTTCCTTCGACTGCCGGCAGCACCGTCTGCCCATTGGTAGCAAACCTCACGCCGTCCGCTGTGCTCACGATCGTCCCGCCTGGTATGCTGACCACCTGGCTGGTTCGGTTCGTGAAAGTCACCTGCCCTCCAGCACGCCCGCCAACCGTGCTCTGCTGGCCGGTGGCGGGTGCCTGATTCGTCGCCTCTACGGTCAGGCTAATGCTGCGAGCCGGGATGACCATAGCATTGTAGTCCGCCTCGCTGGCACCGGCGTCAGCAGTGAACCGGACATCATCATTTACAGGCACTGTTGCCGGCGTGACAGTAACCGTGGCTTGCGGGAGCAATACATATCCGAGAGCCAGCATCGAGGCTGCGAAAAGAACCACGACGCCAACGCCAAAGAAGGTACCTACCAGGCGACGAAATGCCAAGTAGAACGCGCCGAGCGAAAAGCGCCGGCTGCGGCGTGCCTCTTCGTAGCGTTGATACGAGGCCGTGGAGAGGAAAGCTGGCAATCCTTCCTGCTGAGCGAGACGGCGAAACAGGGAGTCACCGCTCACCACGCTCAAGTCGAGCGCCAACTCGTCGGCGAGGCGCGCCACCAGCCTCATAGAAATTGGGCTGCGAAGCCCACGGTTCTGCGTGGGAATCACTAGCGCGGCCGATTCGTCGCGTACCGCCTCTAGCCGCATCCGTACAGAGGCTACGTCATCCTCGGCATCCAGATAGATAAGCTTACCCAAGCCAACTCGCTCCCAAGCCCGAACGTCACCGGCGCCGGGGCCGAGGTTCGATTTACTTGGCTGAGCGGCGGCGAGCCTGCACGATCTTCTCAACCATTGCCAGAGCTTCGTCGATCTTGCTGGCGTCCCTGCCACCAGCTTGCGCCACATCTGGCCGCCCGCCACCACCTCCGCCCACCACAGAGGCTACCTCACGCACGAGTTGGCCGGCGTGCAGGTTGAGGTCTGGGCTTACCATCGCTACGAAGCTAGGTCGCCCTCCCATAACCGTGCCCAATACCACCACGCTGGGGCCCAGGCGGCTGCGCAGGCGATCTCCAAGATCACGCATAGCTTCGACGTTCGGTGCCTTCACTTTGGCTGCCAACACTCTCACGCCATCGACCTCTACCGCACGATTAAGCAAGTTCTCTACCTCGGAGGCCGTGCGCTCTCGCTGCAGTTGCACGATCTCGCGCCGCGCACTCTGCAGGTCCGCCAGCAGGGCTGTCACTTTGGCTTGCAGATCAGCGGACTGCAAGGTTGATTCGAGCTGCCGCAGAACGAGCAGGCGCTCACGAACAAAGGATTCCGCAGCCTCCCCGGCCAGCGCTTCGATGCGGCGCAAGCCGGCACCGACGCTCGCTTCGCCCACGATCACGAAATAGCCAATTTCCCCTGTGGCCGACACGTGCGTGCCTCCGCAGAGTTCGCGGCTGCACTCTTCCACCACGACCATCCGAACCTGTTCACCGTACTTCTCGCCGAAAAGGGCCATCGCTCCGGCACGAGTGGCTTCTTCGTAGGTGGTGGTGGTAGCAGCGACGCGAAGGTTTGCACGCACGTTCGCGTTCACCTGTCGCTCGACGGCGATCAGCTGATCCTGGGTCAAGGGCGCAAAGTGAGAGAAATCGAAGCGAAGGCGCTCGGGAGCAACGAGAGAGCCGGCTTGAGCGACGTGTGTGCCAAGAACGTCGCGCAGCGCTCGCTGCAGCAGATGCGTAGCAGTGTGGTGACGCGCTGTTGCCATTCGGCGCTCGCGGTCAACTCTTGCCTCCACCGTGTCGCCAGTCTGCACGCTGCCTCTCGTGATACGGGCGATGTGGGAGATGAGGCCCTGCCACGGGCGTTGTGTGTCCAGCACCTCCGCTGAACCGTTCTCGTGCACGATCCAGCCCCGGTCACCTACCTGTCCCCCGCCCTCCGGGTAGAAGGGGGTTTCACGCAAGATGATCTCGACTTCCTGCCCTTCGTAGGCCACATCAACCAGGTTCCCTTCAAGGATGATACCGACAACGTCGGTCGCCAGTTCCAGACGCTCGTAACCTTCGAAACGAGATTCGCCCCGCGCCGCCAACTCCCGGTAGGTTTCTGCCTTTTCACTACTGCTGGGGCCGAATCGAGCGGAAGCGCGAGCCATTTCCCGCTGTCGCTGCATGGCGATCTCGAAGCCTGCTTGATCAATGCCTAGCCCCTGCTCTCTGGCTAGCTCAGCGGTCAAGTCACGCGGGAAACCGTATGTGTCGTGGAGGCGAAAAACGGCTTCTCCGGGCAACTCGGACCAGCCTTCGCGCTTTGCTTCTTCGATAAGCTCGTCCACTGCACGAAGGCCCAACGAAAGCGTCTGGTGGAACTTGCTCTCCTCCAGTTCGACCACGCGGAGGATAGCATCGCGCCGCTGCACCAGTTCGGGATAGACATCGGCCATATGCGAGATGACGACCTGCACTGTCTCACTGAGGAAAGGGTGGGTGAAACCCAGCAAGCGGCCGTGGCGAACTGCTCGCCGCAGGACCCGCCGCAGAATGTACCCCCGCCCTTCGTTGCTCGGGAGCACTCCATCGGCGATGAGGAAGGTGATGGCGCGGCTATGGTCTGCGATTACGCGCAGCGAGTAGTCCTTTTTCGCATCCAGACCGTAGTGGCTACCCGTCAACTCCTCCGTGCGTCGGATAATGGTTTGGAAGAGGTCAGTGTCGTAGACCGAATCGACCCCCTGCAGAAGCATCGTCATCCGTTCGAGCCCCAATCCGGTATCGATGTTTTTCTTGGGCAGCGGAGTCAGGGTGCCGGCTTCGTCCTTGAAGAACTGCATGAACACCAAGTTCCAAAACTCGAGGAAGCGCTCACAATCGCAACCAGGGCGGCAGTCGGGCCTACCGCAACCTACCGCCTCTCCACGGTCGTAGTACATCTCTGAGTCCGGACCGCAAGGGCCGGTGTTGCCTACCGGCCCCCACCAATTGTCCTCCAGGCGCACGATGCGCCCATCGGGGAGCCCGGCGATTTCTTTCCACAGTGCCAGCGCCTCGTCATCAGTAGGGTAGACTGAGACCCAAATACGCTCCTTGGGCAGCTTGTAGCGCTCGGTGACTAGCTCCCAGGCGAAGGCTATGGCCTCTCGCTTGAAGTAGTCACCCACCGAGAAGTTGCCCAACATCTCGAAGAAGGTTAGGCTCCGCTGATTCCCAACTTGGTCAATGTCTGTGGTGCGAAAGCACTTCTGACACGACGCCAACCGCTGGCTGGGAGGAGTGGCCTCGCCCATGAAGTACGGCTTGATCTGCACCATACCTGCCGAAGTCAGCAGCAAAGTGGGGTCGCCGTGCGGTATGAGCGAGGAGCTGGGGATGACAGTATGCCCCTTCTCCCGGAAAAAGTCGAGAAACGTGCGCCTAACGCTATCGCCGGTCATTCCGTTACCTTAACCTTGTGTTATGTCATGTATTGAGAGCCGAGTGAGCAAACTATCTCACATTGTATGCAAAGGGCAGATGGCTGTCAACGTACCCAGGCGCTTGCTTGCCTGCCGTTCCGGGTGGCGTGTTTTCCCTGTCGGCGTAGCAGTTGCCAAGGCGCTTAAGGACCGCCGGCAACTGACCGGAGGGTTGGCTTGACGTTCGCGCCGCCAATCGAGGGCGGTGTCAGCGGGATGGGCCAGGATCAGAGACCAGAGAGCCCGGCCTTCCCCACGTAATGGTAGATTTGTTGCAATGTGGCACCGGTCTCCTGAGCCAGGCGAAGGCAGTCCTCGTACTCAGGGTAGACCTGCACGACTTCCCCAAGAGTCTTCAACTTCACGGTCACTTCGCCCCAGGGTGTCTGGATTCGCTCCTGTCGACGGCCTGCCTTCCAGCGCCGTACCTCGCCGACTCGCAGCCCCAAGGATGGAGTCTCTTCCAGCACGATCTGCGCCAATTCTGCTGCCAGCTCACGGGGGGCGATGACACTCAGCTGTATCGCCGGCCGGTTCTTCTGCATTTGAGTTGGCGTGAAGAACACGTCCAGGGCTCCGGCCGCTAGCAGCTTCCTCATAGCGGCGCCGAGTATCTCACCTGGAGCATCGTCCAGATTGGCTTCAAGAAGAGCCACGGTATCCTGTTGCAGATCAGCTTCTGGCGAGGCACCGAGCCAGATGCGGAGGGCGTTGGGCCAGGGGGTGTCTAGGTGGCCAAACCCGTAGCCAACCTGTTGCAGGCGCAAGCGAGGTTGCGAGAATGTAGCTAGGCTGCAGACAATGGCCACCCCTGTGGGTGTGATCAACTCTCCCGGTCCGGGGCCAGGCCACGTCGGGGCCTCTGCCTCTTCTAGAAGTCTGAGAGTGCCCGGAGCAAGCACTGGCAGCAGCCCGTCGGCACACCTTACAGTACCAGAACCAGTCGGCAGAGCAGATGCGAAAACGCGGCTCACCCCCAGTGCCTCCAAGCCGATGCAGGCCCCCACTACGTCCACTAAGGTGTCCACTGCCCCCGCCTCGATGAAGCGCACCGATGAGACGTCCTTGCCAGGACTTGAGGCCGCCGCTCGTGCCAGGCACCGAAGAATACGAGAGCTGTCCTGCTTCACCCGAGACGAGAGTTGGCTATCGGCAATCAGTTGCAACACATCATCCAGAAGGCGGCCTTGGTGGCCAGTGTGCTTCTGTCGTTCCTGTTCGTACACCTGCACGGTGAGCCTGGTCCCACTGATGCCGCGATGCACCACACGCTCTGCCACCAGGGAGTAGCTGCCCAGCCCCAACTCGCCCAGCTCTGAGCGCAGAGTCTCCAGAGCCAAACCGGCATCTACCAGCGCTCCCAGTATCATGTCGCCGCTGACGCCGGAGAAGCAATCGAAGAATGCAATCATTTCAAGGTATCCCCGGCACTGGAAGCGGCCGGGGTAGACGACCTCTGCTTGGGAGAGTCCTCGCTGGTAGCGTGCTGGTCTCTGCGGGCGGCCGCCACGCGGTTTGCGATCATTGCCGCCGTAGCTCCGGCACCCACTCCATTGTCGATATTCACCACCACCAGGCCGGGAGAGCAGGTCTGCAACATAGAAAGCAGAGCACTGACACCTTTACCACCAAAGCCGTAGCCCACCGAAGTGGGCAGGCCGATGACAGGCACGTTGACTAGCCCGGCCACAACCGATGGTAAGGCGCCGTCCATGCCAGCAGCGACCACTATCACGTCCACTGCGGCCTCTAGCATCTTGTGCAATGGCTCGAAAAGGCGATGAATGCCAGCCACGCCGACGTCGTAGATGGCTACCGTCTCGCAGCCCATTTCCTCGGCCAGCACACGAGCTTCCTCCGCTACGGGAAGGTCAGATGTGCCAGCGGTGATAATGCCAACTCTCCCTCCGGTCCGAGGCCGTTCCGCTCCCGGCTGTCGTATGACCACCATTCGACACGACGTCGATACTTCGAACTGGTATCCGGCGAAGTTCTGACGCAGGTGCTCCAGTAACGCTGGATTTAGCCGGCTGATGATGGCCCGGCCACGAACGCGCAAGAACGACTCTGCTATCTCGCAGACCTCTCGCTCGTTCTTGCTTTCGGCTAGAATCACCTCTGGCACACCCTTTCGGTCCTCACGGTGGAAATCCGGCCGTGCACGTGGTTCGACATCAAGCGGTCGATCTACTGCAGGCCTCCTGCTTTCCGAGCCCTCAAGCAGATGGACAAGACCAAACAGGTCGTCCGACCTTGATTCACTCAACGCTCGACTCCTGTTGCGAGCGTGGATCGCCCGCGAGTATTGAGGTAATACGCCTCGACAAAGGGATCGAGGTAACGCTGCCGCGCAATGGAACCGTGACTTGGCAGGCCAATGATAGGGAAGAGTTGCCACCGTGTCAATGCAGGCTCAGCGGTGGCCGTTGTGTCTATCTAGGTTCCTTTCCACGATGCGGATCAGTTCGTCTATGTCGAAGGGTTTGCCCAGATATCCTTCAGCGCCAATCTCCTCTGCTCGCTTGCGGGCGTCCTCAGCAGCCGTAAGCACAACGATTGGTGCTGCCCGGTCATAGCGTTGGCGAAACGCACGGGCGAAGTCCCAACCATTCATGCCGGGCATCTTCATATCCAGAAGGATAAGGTCTGGCATTTTCTCGGCTACCCGTGACAAAGCCTCTTGCCCCTCGCCGGCGGTAATTACGCGATAACCCACACCTTCCAATAGCAACTGGACAAGGCCCAGCAGGTCAGGGTCATCGTCCACAACGAGCACAGACTTCTGCATGTTACTCAACACCAGCACCTTGCCCAAAAGGGAGACTGAAGCAGAAAGTCGAACCTTGCCCCGTCGCGCTCTGAAACCACGCCCAGTCGCCGTTTCCCCCCTTGGACGCGAGTTTCACGCTATCGCCCAGTGAACTGAAGCGGAATCGCCTGACACGAGCGCGAGCGGCCACCACTCTGTCGAACTCGACCCACCCCGAGTGGGAACGCAAAAGCGCGGAGGGCGTCGACACCGCTGGTCTTGGCGAAAGCTTCTTGCTCTGAGTGGCACTTACATCGACGGCGCAGATCGCTGCCACCACACGTCCCACAAGTCAGCTTCTCTCACGGCAGGCGTTCGGCAACGTGCAGCGGGCTAGCCCCGGCGCTCCACCGTTTGGAAAGCCTCTCCGCCTCACCAGAAGAGAACCGTACTGGCAGACCGCCCACACCTTGGGGACGGATTTCAGCGGAGAGCCAGGCACCGGCGCTTCAACACAGCCATACCAATTATAACACGCCAGATGGACTTGGCCGGACAGCCCATAGGTTATGTACAGTGCACGCGGCCATTGGCTTCGGGTGCCATTGGCAGGGTCGGCTGCGTGTTGCCGCCGAGCTACAAGTGCAGTAAGATGAGCTGCAACAGGCACCTGGCGAATTACGGGCTTGGAGCATCACGAGTTTCGGTCAGTATCAATTGATCAACACTCGGGGGGGAGAGTAGTGACCATGAGACTGAAGGACAAGGTAGCCATAGTCACCGGCGCCGGTTCTGGCATCGGCCGCGCTTGTGCCGTTCGTTTCGCCGAGGAGGGCGCGGACGTGGTTGTGGCGGCACTGCATGAACAGAATGGGCGCGAAACCTGCCAGCTGGTGGAAAAGACCGGCCGACGGGCGCTCCTCGTGCCGACAGACGTTCGCAGGATCGATGACATTCAGCGCATGGTTGACAGGACCATGGAGACGTTTGGGCGGATCGATATCCTGGTCGCGAACGCGGGCGTCCAGAAATTCACGCCATTCCTGGAAGTGACGGAAGAAGAGTTCGACTGGATCGTTGACACCAATTTGAAGGGGGAGTATTTCTGCGGACAGCGAGTCGCTCGGGAGATGGTAAAAGCCGGCCGCGGTGGCAAGATCATCAACATCGGATCGGTGCAGTCCGAAGTCGGCGTTGTCGGCCTGTCTCACTATGGTTCCACCAAGGGCGGCATCCGTGTTCTTACGAAAGTGATGGCTCAGGAGCTGGCTCCATATGGCATCAATGTGAATGCGATTGGGCCTGGTGCCACTGTGACTGGCATGGTCAAGACGGTACTGCCTGGAGACATGGAGAAGTTCTCCGCACAGATACCCCTCGGCCGCTGGGCGGATCCGCGCGAGATTGCCGATGCCGCAGTCTACCTTGCTTCAGACGAATCAAGCTACGTGACTGGCACTATTCTGTATGTGGACGGTGGATGGATAGCCAAGTAGCTGACCTGGCACGGGAGATCATGAAGCGAGAGGGGCGCTCGCGTGGGCGCCCCTCTCGCTTCTGGAGGGAAGCTTCAACGTCCTAGGATCTCGTGGAGCCGAGCCGCGATCAGCTTCTCTTCTCCGTCCGCAAGAGTCTGAGGATTGACAGCCACGGCGTCGCTGTCAATGGGCGCCACCTCGATGTAGGGATCGCCTTCCTTGAGTCGGGATATCACTTCATCGCGTGTCAAGCCTAACCCAGGCAGGAAGCGGATAAGAGCGCGAGGCATCGGCTGGCCAGCCTCGGAGGGCCAAGCTCTCTCGACGGTTACGTTCGGGACTGAAGAGAACTCGTCAAGAAGGTACTTCACCTGGCTCTCGTACCGTGCCAGAAGGGCTTCCTGGTCTAGGCTCAGATACCATTCCACGGCTGCCAGCAAGGCGATCATTTCTTCCTTGCCTACCTTAGCTGGCCGACCAATGTGGGTATAAAGGCAGGAATGAAGCTTCATCGCCTCGATAATGTCACGTTTGCCCACCACCAGTCCACTGGCCTGAGGGCCCTGAAGGCCTTTACCCCCGCTGAAGATAGCGATGTCAGCGCCCATCTGAGTGTAGTGCCATAGGTTCTCCACTGGCGGCAACTGGGCCGCGGCGTCAACCAGCACCGGCACACCGTGCGATTTAGCGATGCTGATAACCTCGGCTAATGGCAACGCGCCGCGTTTGTAGTGTTCTCCAGCGAAGAAGAATATGGCCGCTGTTTTCTCGTTGATGGCCGCCTCCAACTCCCACTCTTGCGTGCCCCAGTGAGCGCCGATCTCCACCAACCTGGCCCCGGTCTGGCGAATGGCGAAGTCGAATCCGTTACGCTGAGGACGGAAGACGATGACCTCATTCCTCATCCCTGCCGTGTTCGGCAAAGCGGCTATCTTCGCTCGGTCTTTACCGGTCACGCAGGCCGCCGTTGATAACATGATGCCAGCGGCGGCGCTAGCGGCAACGAAAGCGCTTTCGTTGTGGGTGAGCTCAGCCAAACGTTGCCCAACCTTGTTCTGCAGGTCCTCCATATCCACAAAGTACTTGGAGGCTTCCACCATAGCCTCGACCACAACCGGGGGCATTATCGATCCCCCAAGGCGTGTGAGGGTGGCATACCCGTTAATGACTTTACGCACGCCAAGTCGCTGGTAGACGTCCACGCCGCGAACACCTCCATCAGGATGACTGGCAGGATGATTGGCGCTCGGAACGCTGCCCGAAGGGCCACACTGGGGGCAGCGGTGCAAGGCGAGCCGATTATAGCACAGGTGCCTCTGACGTTGAGTTGACGCCGAGTGCCTGCTGCGGTACAGTGCGACTCGTAGACAATCAAGGAAGAGCAACCGGCTTGCTAGCGGGAATCGCTGGCGAGAGAAGGAGGAATGGCAGCTCATGATGAAGCTGGCCTGCACTTCTCTTAGCGTACAGAGAGCGCTTCGGTCAGGGCAACTCGATCTGCACGGCTTCGTACACTTCTGTCGAGAGCTGGATCTCGATGGCGTGGACTTCAACGCAACTACGTTCACCAGCGAAGACTCCGCGTATCTGAAGGACATTAAGCTGCACTGCCTTAAACACGGCCTGAGCATCGCCTGTCTCAGCATCAGCAATGACTTCGCCCGACCGGTAGCCGAGCTGCCGGCTCAGGTCGAGATGACCAAGCGGTGGATCGATCACGCACTGCTGCTAGGCGCACCTCAGGTTCGAGTATTCGCCGGCAGAGTGGAAGATGGACCGGATCGACAGGCCGTGTGGCAGGAGGCGGTGCGATGCCTCAAAGAGGTTGCCGACTACGGGTATGACCGCGGTGTTCACGTTGCCCTGCAGAACCACAACCACGGTGCACTCACCGAGTACGGTGACGACGTTCTGCGCCTTGTGCAGCAAGCGGGGCCGCATCTTGGGCACGTATGGGACACCGGTCAGTACGTCGGCTCGCCAGGGGCCTCTGGCGCCGCCCAGGAGTTGGGCGCGCAGGAGGTGATGTACCGAAGCCTGCAGCAGACCGTGCATCTGGCCACCCACGTGCGTCTCAAGGTCTATCGTATCGAGACCGGGGCCGAGCGCTGGCTGGATTATCCGCGCATTTTCGCGATGCTTCGAGGCGCGGGCTACAACGGGTTCTGCTCCATTGTCTATGAAGGGCCAGGGGACGAAAAGGAAGCACTGCGGCGAGCAGTGGCCTATCTGCGGCCGTTTCTGGCATCAGAGTCCTACTGACTATCACCTTGCGGTTCCAGATGGTTGTACTGTCGACTGATATACTGCCGATTGAGAAGGGGTGCCCTGGCGGACATCATTGAGCACATCGGTGACTAGGCTAGGTGCCGGCAGGGCAGCGATTCGGGTGCACATTGAACGAGTCGAAGGAGGCAACAGATGTTTAG
>Ga0123519_10007700_pt1 | contig 16591 bp, 16 predicted proteins | sample YelNatPaOPRAMG02_FD_87396 | JGI IMG/M metagenome (GOLD analysis project Ga0123519, IMG submission 87396) | Hot spring microbial communities from Yellowstone National Park - Yellowstone National Park OP-RAMG-02 (version 2) | ecosystem: Environmental > Aquatic > Thermal springs > Hot (42-90C) ... | reverse complement strand
ATATTGACTACTATGATGCGGTGTTAATGTTTTTTTCAAAAACCAAAACTATGCGGGTGAATATGCGATTCCTCACTATGTTCGGAATGACACCTTCGGAGTAGAGATGGCAAACACATAGGTTTGCCACTACTTCGTTGTCGGTTTATTACTGACCCTGAATTTTTTATTTTCCCCCTTGACAGAAAATTATTTTTTGTTAAATTAATTTTATTAAGATTTCAATGTTGTCAATACAGGAGAATAAAACTTATTTAATTTTATTTTTTCCATATTCCTGGTGGATTAAGAGGAAAAAATAAAAAGGGAATAATAAAAACAAAACAAAATGGAGGTTAAGATGGTTAAGAAAATTGTTGGGTTGTTTATTGTACTTTTCTGCCTTGGATTTTCAAAAGAAAATTACATAGGACAAAAAGGTTTTCTCCACATTGAAACTGATTATGAAAAGAGTGATCATATATTGAACGATGAAGTGAAAGAGTGGCTTAAAGACTTCAGGGGTTTTGAAGAGAACATTGGTCAGGTAAGTGATCTTGATGGAAAGAGGGTAGATGATGTTCTCTTTCGTGCAAGGGATAAGAACTTCGGAATCTTCATCACGGAAAAGGGTGTGAGTTATGTTATCTACAAACCTGAAAAATCTTCTGATGAAATTGGAGCATCTAAGAATCTAAAATCAAAAAATGACCTGCTCCATTATGCCCGTATTGACCTTGAACTTGTGAATGTTAGTATTGATAAATCACAGATTGTCTATGAAGACGAACTTCCTGGGTATGTGAACTACTATCTGCCCCAGTCTCCTGATGGTATTCTATTTGTAAAGACCTACAAAAAGGTGAGGATAAAAGAGGTCTATCCTGGTATTGACTGGGTATTTAAGAATGAAGATGGCAGATGGCATTATGAGTTTGAGGTTGATAAAAATGCGGATATAGGTGCGATAAAATTAAAAATAAAATACGCTGACCATAAGATAAAGGATGAAAAGAAACTTCTCCTTACAACCCCTCTTGGTGAGATAATAGATGGTGAGGTGATTGGTTATGAAGGTAAGAAAGAAATTGATATTGCATACAAAGAAGAAAATGGTTTAATAACCTTTGATGTTAAAAACTGGTCAAGGGATGAAAAACTTATCATAGACCCACCTCTATCCCTCTTATGGGGAACATATTACGGCGGAAGTTCTGATGAAAATGGCCTTTCCATTACGACCGATATATCTGGCAATATTTTCGTCACAGGTTATACTCTGTCAACCAATTTTCCAGTTCTTGACCTAGGTAGTGGTGCATATTATCAAGGGACATATGCAGGGGGGTGTGATGCCTTTATCCTGAAATTTAACAATAATGGTGTGAGAGAATGGGCGACATATTATGGTGGAAATGATTATGACCATGGCACTTCCATTACGACTGATAGTTCAGGAAATATCTTTGTCACAGGTTATACTCAGTCAACCAATTTCCCAGTTCTTGACCCGGGTAGTGGTGCATATTTTCAGGGGACAAAGGCAAATTATCTGGATGCCTTTATCCTGAAGTTTAACAATAATGGAGTAAGAGAATGGGCAACTTATTATGGTGGGAATGGTGATGACTATGGCACTTCCATTACGACTGATAGTTCAGGCAATATCTTTGTAACAGGTTACACTTCTTCAACCGATTTCCCTGTTTTTGACCCGGGTAGTGGTGCATATTTTCAGGGGACAAAGGCAGTATATTATGATGCTTTTATCCTGAAATTTAACAATAATGGAATAAGAGAGAGGGCAACTTATTACGGCGGAAATGATTATGACTATGGTTATTCAATTACCACTGATAGTTCAGGCAATGTCTTTGTAACAGGTTGCACTTCTTCAACCGATTTCCCTGTTTATGACCCGGGTAGTGGTGCATATTATCAGGGGACAAAGGCAAATTATCTGGATGCCTTTATCCTGAAGTTTAACAATAATGGAGTAAGAGAATGGGCAACTTATTACGGCGGAAATAATTTTGACTATGGCACTTCCATTACGACCGATGGTTCAAGTAATATATTTGTAACAGGTGGAACTTATTCAACCAATTTTCCTGTTTATGACCCGGGTAGCGGTGCATATTTTCAGGGGTCAAATGCCGGAAGTTCTGATGCCTTTATCCTGAAATTTAACAATAATGGAGTAAGAGAATGGGCAACTTATTACGGCGGCGGAAATGGCGATGACTATGGCAATTCCATTACGACCGATAGAGAAGGGAATATCCTTGTCACAGGTTATACTTATTCAACCGATTTTCCTGTTTATGACCTAGGTGGTGGTGCATATTATCAGGGGACAATTGCAGGGGGGCGTGATGCCTTTATCCTGAAGTTTAACAACAATGAAGTCCAACAGTGGGCAACTTATTACGGAGGTAATGATGGTGAATCTGGTAATTCAATTACGATCGATGGTTCAGGTAATGTCTTTGTTACAGGTGCGACTTATTCAACCAATTTTCCTGTTCTTGACCCTGGTGGTGCATATTATCAGGGAACAATTGCAGGAACTTGTGATGCCTTTATCCTGAAGTTTGAGACCTCAACTGGCATTGAGGAGTCTTCTTCTGATCTAATATCTATTCTCCCTTGTTCATTCTTCAATGACAATATCCATTTGAAATTTAATAAAGGTATAACCGGTTCTGTTGGTGTGAAACTTTATAATATCTCCGGTGTAGTTCTCTTTGAAGACAGATACGATTTGGAAGGTAAAAAGGAGTTAATGATTAGCGGTGAAAGGATAAAAAATCTTCCTTCTGGAATATATCTTCTTCTGGTATCAACGGATAAGGGAACAATAAAGATGATAAAACTGCTCAAGTTGGAGAAAAATGCTGGAGGCTAACCCAAATTATTTATAATCGTTGAGAATGACACTTGCGGTGTAGAAGAATATGCGATTCCTCGTCTCTTTCGCTTCTCGGAATGACACAAAAAAGGTGTCATTGTGAGCGAACGGAGTGAGCGTGACAATCCCATATTGACTATAGAATTTTGGCTGTCATTGCGAACGAACGAAGCGAGTGTGGCAATCGCATATTGACTACAACCCAAAAAGTCATCACGAGCCTGCAGAATGCAGGCGTGGTGATCGCATATTGACTACAACAGAAAGGTTGTCATTGCGAACGAACGAAGTGAGTATGGCAATCCCATATTGGCTACAACACCAAAAAGTCATCACGAGCCTGCAGAATGCAGGTGTGGTGATCGCATATTGACTACTATGATGCGGTGTTAATGTTTTTTTCAAAAACCAAAACTATGCGGGTGAATATGCGATTCCTCACTATGTTCGGAATGACACCCTCGGTGTCGCTATGCGGGTGAATATGCGATTTCTCGTTTTACTCTGGGCAACAACTTCTTTGTTGGTTTAAAACCTGTCCACAAAGAAGAATAAATGAGAGCCTCATCGCTTCGCTCCTCGGGGCAATGCTTCTATGTAGGTTAATGACTTGACAAAAGGAAGGAATTTTTTATAATGTAAAAAAGGAGGTTTAGATGGATGATAAAATAAAAAACTTTTTGAAAAACTTTAAATGGCTTGGACATGATACATTTCTCTACGATGGTAAGGTTAAGATTTACTTTGACCCTTATCAGTTGATGATTACTGAACCGAAAGCAGACATCATCCTTACAACGCACCCACATTTTGACCATTTCTCAAAAGATGATATTATGAAGATAAAGAAGGATAAAACGAATATCGTTGCTACACCTGATTCAGAAAATCTCGGAAATACTATTTATATGAAACCCTACGAAACAAAAGAGATACTTGGTTTTAAAATTCAATCTGTCCCTGCATACAACACAAATAAAGAATTCCATCCAAAAAAGAATAACTGGCTCGGTTACATAATAGAGATAGAGGGTTTAAAAATCTATCATGCTGGTGATACTGATAATATACCGGAGATGAAAGATTATAAATGTGATATCGCTTTACTCCCAGTTTCTGGAACATATGTTATGACTTCTGATGAGGCTGTTGATGCTGCAATAAAGATAAATCCAAAGTTAGCAATCCCTATGCATTTTGGTGCTATTGTTGGTTCAAAAAAGGATGCGGAGAATTTCAAGAAAAAACTTGAAGGGAAGATAGAGGTTATTATTCTTGAAAAAGTTTGATGTAATAGTTGTTGGTGCAGGACACGCTGGATGCGAGGCAGCACTTGCTGCAAAAAGGATGGGAGGTGATGTCCTTCTTTTCACATTTGAAAAGGAAAAAATTGGCTATATGTCTTGCAATCCTGCTGTCGGGGGTCTTGGAAAAAGTCAGATTGTATTTGAAGTTGATGCCCTTGGTGGTGAGATAGGTTTCAACACAGACAAAACAGGCATCCAGTTTAAGACATTAAATAAAAAGAAAGGACCAAGTGTATGGTCTCTTCGTGCACAATGCGATAGAGAAAGATACAAAGATGAAATGAAAAAGATTATAATTCAGAATTTGGAAGTTAAAGAAGAAGAGGTTGTTGAAATACTTGTTGAAGATAATAAGGTTGCTGGGGTGAGAACAGATAAAAAAAATGAGTATTTATCAAAGACAGTGATTGTAACAACAGGAACATTCCTGAATGGTCTTCTCCACATAGGTCTTAATAGTTTTAAAGGTGGGAGGATTGGTGAAAGACCCTCAACCCTCTCATATTCCCTTGAAAAGATTGGCTTGAGATTAGGGAGATTAAAAACAGGGACATCTGCAAGGATATTAAAGAGGAGCATTGATTTTGACAGGATGAAGTTGCAGAAAGGTGATGAGAAGCCATCTCATTTCTCTCACAGGACTGAGAATTTTAATCCTCCTGATATCCCATGCTATCTTACTTACACAAATCAGAAAACACATAATATAATCAGGGAAAATATTAAATATTCACCACTTTATCAGGGTATTATAAAAGGGATAGGACCAAGAAATTGTCCATCTATAGAGGATAAGGTGATGAAGTTTCCTGATAAGGAATCACACCCTGTATTTGTTGAGCCTGATGGTATTGATTCTGAAGTTTACTACCTGAATGGTCTTTCATCATCTTTACCTGAAGATGTCCAGATAAAATTTCTAAGAACTATTCCAGGTCTTGAAAATGTTGAGATTATTAAACCTGGTTATGCAGTTGAATACGATTTTGTTTATCCAACTCAATTGAAACATACACTTGAAACAAAAATAGTATCAGGTCTTTTCCTTTCAGGCCAAATTAATGGAACATCTGGTTACGAAGAGGCAGCGGGTCAAGGAATAGTTGCAGGTATAAATGCTATGCTTAAAATTATGAATGCTGAACCATTTGTTCTGAGAAGGGAGGAAGCATACATAGGTGTTCTGATTGATGACCTCGTTATGAAAGGGACTAACGAACCCTACAGGATGTTCACATCAAGGGCTGAATACAGGATTATTTTGAGACAGGATAATGCAGATTCAAGGCTTATGAAGTATGGTGTGAAATTTGGACTCGTTGATAAAGATGTGTATGATAAAGTTCTTGAAAGGGAGAAAAAGGTAAAAGAAATAACGGAGAGATTTAATAAGATTATAATAAAACCAGAAAATTTTCCTTCAATAAAAAAACCAGAATCTCTTTTTAAAATACTGAAGATGCCTGAATTTACATACAAAGATATAGAAAATTTGATACCGGAAAAAATTGATGAAGATATATTATTCCGTGTTGAGATAAATGCAAAATACGATGGTTATATACAGAGGTCTCTATCAGAGATACAGAAACTTGAAAAACTTTATAATGTGATTATACCGGAGGATATAAATTATGATGAGATAAAAACAATCACAATTGAGGCAAGGCAAAAATTGAAAAAGATAAAACCTGAAACACTTGGTGATGCCTCAAGGATTCCAGGTGTCTCACCTTCTGACATATTCGGTATTTACATTTTTTTGAAAAGAAAAGGAGGAAAGATTGAATTATCTCATATGGGATAAAAAGAGATTTGAAAAAAAGTTTGGAAAAAAGGGTGTTGAAATAACAGATGCACTTTTTGATAAGGTTGAAGAGAAAGGTTTTATACCTGTTCAATGTGAGAGTGAAAAGATAAGTGAATTTTTAAAAGAATTTGAAAGGTTAGGTGACCATTTTATTCTTATAGGGGGTGATGACCTCATACCTTTTGGAAAGATAAAGAATCCATGTGATGATGGTGATAAATATGTTTACACAGATAATATCTATTCTTCTTCTGATAAAGATATTCTTTTACCAGAAAGGATTGTCTCAAGATTACCTGATGGAGATGATATAAATTTTCTCCACTTTCTTATAGAAAATCTCGGGAGCGATTTAAAAGAAAAAGAACCTTTTGGATACACTGCAAAGGTATGGACCTTAGCATCAAAAGAGGTTTTCAGAACCATTAATGGTAAAGATATTTTCATATCACCACCAACAGATTATAAAACAATAAAATTGAATAGTAATGAAAGATTTTTCTATTTTAATCTTCATGGCTCTGATGAAACACCTTTCTGGTATGGCCAGGAGGGCGGTGTATATCCTGTGGCACTGAAACCTGAAAATCTAAATGAGATAGAAGATGGAATTGTCGCATCAGAGGCATGTTATGGTGCATATATAATTGGGAAAAAGATTGATGAAGCATTATCTTTAAAATTCCTTTCAAAAGGTGTAAAGTCATTTGTTGGTTCAACAACAATCGCTTATGGACCTTCAAAACCCCCATCAACTGAAGCAGATCTTATTGTGAAGATATTCTTTGAAGAATTCCTGAATGGGAAGACATCAGGAGAATCTTTTTATATTGCAAAGAATAAATTTTTTAAAACTATGATAAAAAATCAGGGTTTCCTTGATGAAGATGATAAGAAAACATTGCTCCAATTTGTTCTATATGGAGACCCAACAACAAGATTAAAGGAGGGAAAATGGAAAAAAAGGAAATAGAAAAAATTGTGAAAAAAAAGATAATGGAAGACTATCCTGAATTCAGCGATGTTAAACCTTCCATATCTGAGAAGATACTTGAAATCTCTGAAGGTGAATTCAAGAAGGTTAAGATGAAACCAGTAAGCCCTAAAAAGGTCTGGATTGCTGTCTTTAAAAAGGTGTTTCAAAGGGATGATGGCTCAAAGATGGTAAAGATAGTTAGGGCGACAGTCTCAAAGGATGGTGAGATAATAAAGATAACCGAATCACATTGATGGAAGAACATCCCATAGTGCATTAAGCACTTCTGGATAAAATTCATAACCTTGTTTATTCTTCAATTCTTCAAAAATTTCTTCATAACTTTTTTTCTTCTTGTATTTTCTTCCATATGAAACTGCCGCATCAAAAACATCGCCAACTGCAACTATCTGCGATTCAAGTAATGGTTTCTTTGTTCCTCTTGGATAACCAGAACCATCTATCCTTTCATGGTGTTCATAGACAATTTGAGCCTCTTTATCAAGACTAATCCTTTTCAATATCCTGTATCCCTCTTCCACATGTGCTTTTATGATATCCCAGTCAACGCTATCAAGTTCTTCTGTTTTATTCAATGTAAAATTCGGTATCATAATTTTACCGATATCGTGGAGTATTCCTGCAAATGAAATTACCTTTACGCTCTCCTCGTCAAGTTTCATATATAGAGAGATAAGTTTTGCTATCTGTGCAACATTCGCAGAATGTTCAGCACCAAGATTCCAGTCCTTATAACTCAATATGTCAATCACTGTATCAACAAAACCGTTTATTTTCAGAAATTCCCTCTTATCCATTTCATTATTTTTCTTCATAACACCATCAAATATTTCAAGTATTGTAAAAAGTGTTTCCTTCTCACATAGTGTATTTCCATAATAAGAAGAATTAGCAAATGATTTAATAGCATAATCTATCCCATCTTTTGTATTCCCTTTCTTATAATGTATTATTGCGCGCATCCTGTTTGCTGCTGGTAGAACATATCTTGAAAAATCAGGTTTGAGATCCCTTAAAAGGTTTTTAATAACTTTCTCCCCATCATCAAGTTTATCTCTTTTTATAAGGATTTCCGCTTTGTTGAGTTCTGATAAAATATCTATGTATCCACTCTTATCAATTTTTCTCAATAAATCTTCAAGTTCCAATAATTTTTTTTCTTTATTTTCATCGATCTCAACCTTCAGGATTGTATCTATATAATTGTTTACAACAAGTCCAAAAGTTGCATTGTAATCTCTCCCTGTTATATTATAATATTTTTCTTTTTTTAGATTTAATAAAAATTGCAAAGCCTCTTCATATAAAGATTCTGCCTCTTCATACTTCTCTCTGTAAATATGATAAATATTACCAAGCACATTTAGAAATAGTGGAAGGAAATATTCACCATTTCTGTATTCTCTCACCTTTTCAATAATATCTTTTAACTCTTTCTCCATTCTTATCGTTGGATAACCTAATACAGCATATGCATATGCATAATAAAGTCTGTTATAATACTTATCATATTCACCATAAAATCTATAGTATTCAGCATCTTCTTTCATTATCTTGTAAGACTCTATAGGTGCAGCAAGTTCCTTTAATTTTGTGCAGACTGGGATTAAATCTTCTTCATCCCTGTCCTTATTCTTTATATAATCTAAAAACTCGTAAAAATTCTCTATTATTTCTGATATCTCCTCCTCTTTTATTTCAGCAGGTGAATTGTATCTTTTTAATAAATCAAGAAATATCTTTCCCATCCTTTAATAAACTCTCAACAAACTTTGCTGCCTTCAAGTTCATTCTATCAAGTTCTTCCCCTTCAGGTGTCTCCATTATTATCGGCAATGTTGTGAAGTATTCTATCTCAAAAAATCTTATGAATCCAGAAATCCCTATAAATCCCCTCCCTATATGATAATGTCTGTCAACATTTGAATTGAAAATTGTCATAGAATCATTAAGATGGATAACTTTTATCATCTCTAATGGTAGATTATCATTTATCTCGTTAAGGAGTTCTTTTATTTTCTCCTTTTTTCTTAAATCATAACCCGCCTCAAATGCATGTGCTGTATCAAAACAGAAACCAACATTTTTAAATTCCCTTAAAAAATCACCAATATCTTTTATCTTTATATAAGATGTATTTTCAAGAAGTATCATAGTTTTATCAGTAACTATCTCCTGAAGGCTTTCTTTGAAGTATTCTTTCTCACCTGATTTTACGCCAAGATGTATCACAAAATACTTTCCACCAAGTTTCACTGTTCTTTCTATCTCTTCTTTTATAGCAATAACAGATTTCTTTCTTAAATTCTTATCTTTTGTGTTCAGTTTTGGAAGATATGTTGAGTGGACAACAAAATCCTTTATATTTCTCTCTTTTATCAGTTTCTTAAACTCTTTTATATCATCTTCCTCAATTGGTTTTTTACTCCAACCCCTTGGATTTGAAGGAAAGATCTGGAATGTCTCAGTCCCTTCAATCATCCTTAAAGGGACATTTTTAAATCCTCCTGATATTGAAAGATGAAAACCAAATCTCATTTAAATATATTTTAATATTTTCTCTATTGTTTTTTTCAAATTATCTAATCCACTATCATTTCTTATTATAATCACATCTTTTATCTTCAATTTTTCAACATCATCCTGTGCTTTCAATATACCTTTTATTATATCTTCCTTTATACCTTTCTCCTTTAATCTTTTCACATTTTTATTCGACTTTACCAGAATAATCTTATCAAACCAGTCTTCAATACCCCAGTAAGATATTAGAGCAGCATCAACAAAGATTATCTCTGATTCTGAAGAATCTATCCTTTTTCTTAATTCTTTCAATAATAGAGGATGGACAATGTTGTTTAAAGAATCCAATTTTTCTGGATTTTTAAAAACAATATCCCTTAATAAATCCCTTGAAATCTCCGAACCTTTGAAAACTCCTTCACCAAAAATCTTTTTTATTTTTTCTTTTATCTCATCATTTTTTAAAATCTCCCATCCTATTTCATCTGCACTTATAACCTCAAATCCATTTTCTCTTAACAATTCTGATATTGTCGTCTTACCTGAACCTGCCTTTCCAGTTATACCAATAATCTTTTTTTTCAATATGAAGGTTTCTTTGAAAATTTCTTTAAGATAAACTATCTTCTCTTTCCCATCCTTATTTATCAATGTTATCTTTATATCATCAACGAATTCTGATAGAACCTGTCTACATGCACCACAGGGATAAATGAATCTTTCAGTGTCTGAAGAGATAGCAATCTCTTTAAAATCCTTATACCCTTCAGAAACAGCCTTGAATATTGCAACCCTTTCAGCACATATCGTAAGCCCATATGATGAATTTTCAATATTTGAACCTGTGAATATCTTATCAGATGTAAGGATTGCTGCCCCTACCCTGAATTTTGAGTAGGGGCAGTATGCCTTTTCCTTTGCCTTTATTGCAGAGTTAATTAAATCAATATGTGTGAGAGAGCGAGCCACTCATTATATTTCCAGCAGTATCCTTAATCCCACTCACTTTAACGGTTTCTCCAGACATAGATGAACCATTATATTTTCTTATATAGACAACCGTAACAATCTTTCCAGAAACATACTTATCTACAATATCAAATGTCAATGGGGTTTTAGAATTTAATCTTATTGTTGCAGCATTAATTGTGCTCTTATCAACAATCTCAGAGAATGTTATTTCAGGCAATCCAGCACTCCCCCAATCTGTTACTGTTGGTTCAATATAATCACCTGGTAGAGTATCAGTATAATTACTCTTCAGATTAACAATTGTAATTTCATAATCTATAAATCCGGGATGAATCATATTAAGTTTATTTCCTGCTGGGTCTTTCAATGCATCACCATAAAGTCTAAACAGATAAGTTCTTCCAGGTCTAAGACTTTCTGCTGGTGTAAATAATAACCTTCCCCATTGTGTTGCTGCTGTATCTGCCTGATAACTTATGGTTCCACTCACTTCCTGTCCTGTGAGTTTATCAAATAATTTAACATTATTAGTATTCACTGTTGCAGGGTCAAGTGAAGATCTCAATGTTCCACCAAGTGTGTCGGGTTTACTATCCCTTATATAAATACAAATCCTTGAATCATAACACCAGGTTACAAGTGCAATAGTTGTATCTGTTGGGTGCATTGGGAAAATATCTCCAACGATAAAAGGATTTGAAAGGTCTTCCCTGATTGGTTTCCAGGGAGATGGAGTTCCATCCTCCTTTCTTGTAGAAAATCTCTTATAAAAATTATCATCCCTTGGTTCTCCCATCACACCATCATTGTCTATGTCTAATTGATTACCATATGCGTCTCTTATTCCACTACCATTAAAAACTACAACATATGTCTGATTTGGGATAAGATTACCAGATGGTTTAAGTATTAACATTGAGAACATATTCCCATATTCCCAGGTTGCACTATATGCGACTGGTGTTGACAGATCTTCAACTTTATAAACCTTCACATCAGCAGTTCCACCCTGCATATCAGTATCCCATCTTATGTAAATCCAGGAGCCAATACTATCTGCCCAGTAAGGAACCTGGTTTGGGGTTGATATCCATCCACCATAAAACCATGCATTAATTTCTCCAAGGTCAACTTCCATTGCAGCGGAGCGGTCAGCCTCTGATTCAAATATGGAAAGGTCTTTTTTGGCACAGGAGAAGACTAATAGAACTGCAAAAATAATAAATATGAATTTTTTCATAATACCTCCCTATTAAAAAAACTTAATGGTTGTTGAAATTTTCCATGAGCGTATCCAGTCAAGGTCAAGTATCGTTCCAGTTGGATTGAACATTGTTATGAAGTCAATTGAGATGTTATTATTTGGGTGCCAACCAAGTCCATAAGAGAAATCACAAGTCTGGTCCTCTATGTATTCTGCTGTTTTGTATTCAACTGGAAGGTCAGGTTCTGTTATTGTGATAGTCGTATCACCTGCACCTGTTATGGTTTTTTCTATATTATTCGTATAATCAACAAGTTCAAACTTTTCAGTTGAACTGTGCAGCATTTTCCTTGGATTTGCTCCAAACCTTATAAACCAGTTCTTCTTTTGTGTGATTGTAATCTCAACACCAACAGGAACCCTGAATGTTGTCCATGCATGTGTCTCTTCAATCTTATATGTTACAGTGTATCCTTCAGTTGTAGTATAATCATCTGCATCAAGAACTTCATGATCACCATCATTGTAAGTTTCATTAGAATGTTCATTATATGTTCCATCGTATGTCATAGCATTCTGTGATGTGCTAACATCAAGCCCAATGCCGAATTCTACATTTTCACCAAGTTTTCTTACAATCCTACCAAAGAAACCACCACCCATCTCATTATAACTCAAACGAGCAGAATCAACAGAATATGCATCATAAATACTTCTTTCAGTGAAATCCATAACACCTGTTAGATATTTTTCATAATGGTTATTTGCACGTTCCCTCGCATAATTACCACCCATACCATAGTAGAAGTTGAGACCAATCTCATTAAGATTACCTTCATATTTCTTCAATGAATTCAATCTCACTATGAATTGGGTAACTGGATTAACCCATTGGTAATAATCAGATAAATTTCCTTCTTCTCTATTTTGATAGTTCTGGTGATTTGGTGCAAGATCTGTTATGGAATTCAAGAAATCCCTTTGATCAGCTAATTCTTTATAAAAATCTGCACCTATTGTTACACCAGTCCTGTACCCTGCTAAATCTTTAAGCAAGAAAGAAATTGCATAAATATTTTCGGGATTGTCGGAAATAAAATCATAGTACTGATCCCCGTGACGCACTGCATTCAATGTCTCAACAAAATTTGGGTAAAGGTCATAAACATACAAATCCAGTGTGTCAAAAGAGTTATCCTTTCCCCACATCTTGTATCTTATGTAATTAAAACCAACTATGCTTGCACCAAGGTCGTAGGAAAGACCAAAATTTGTGGATGTCCAGAGTTCATCATAGAATCCTGCTGCATGTTCTGTGCAATAATTATGGATATCATAGTTTCCATCGTTGTTAACATCAACGAACTGATTCCAGATACCAAAAACAGAACCATAACCATCTACAGAACCAAGTCCTAAGGGGTCAATGGAAATATCATCTGGGGTCGTGTATTTCAATGTGCTCCAGAAGATAGAGGTTCTTAGTCCAGAAAATAATTCTGGGAGGAGTGCACCAATCATAAACGAATTATCAGAGTTATTGTTCATCAATTCTTCAGTGCTTCCAGTGAGATTTGATAGTTTTGTGAAGAGCCTCCATCCTTCAACATCAAAGATTGTCCACGGTGATAGGATGTTCTCAAGGTCATCATCAAGTATGTAGGTGGATTGTCTTTTAAAAGATTCAAGCATCAATTGCTGGGGGACAACAATAAGTCCAACTAAAACAAACAACACAAAAAAACGCTTCATGAAACCTCCTTTTTAGGTTTTTGGTTTAACTTTCCCTGAACGCATCTTCTATGTGTTTTAAAACTCCGTTACTCATTCCAATAACATCAAACCTCACATCATAATCATCATACTGATTTTTCATACTTAAATATATTTTAGCAAAGTTTTTTAATTTGTCAATCTTTTTTTTATCAATAAAATTTTCAGGTTCACCATAATCCAGATTTTCCCTTCTTTTTACCTCCACAAAAACAATTGTCTTATCTTTCTCTGCAATCAAGTCCATCTCAAGATAACCTATCCTTAAATTTCTTTCCAGGATCTTATAGCCTTTCTTTTTAAGATAAACCTCAGCCTCTTTTTCACTGAAGTCTCTGTATTTGTGATACTGGTCTGAATGTTTTCCTATGTATTTCACAGGGACCAAACTTTTTTATAGCCTCAATATGCTCTTTCGTTCCATATCCTTTATTATTTGAAAATTTATACACAGGATAAATCAAGTCATACATCTCCATTATTCTATCCCTTATTACCTTTGCAACAATTGATGCAGCACCAATTGTTATTGATCTCTCATCTCCTTTAATAATACCTTTCTGAGAAAATGGAAGAAATGGTAATTTAAAACCATCTATTATGAAAAATTCAGGAAATACTTTCAATGTAATGATAGCCCTTCTCATCGCCTCATATGTTGCATTCAGTATATTCACTCTATCAATCACTATTGGTTCAACGATACCAATTCCTACACTTACAGAATTTTCCAAAATCTTGTTAAACAACTCCTCTCTTTTTTCCGGTGTTAACTTCTTTGAATCTTTAATCCCTTCTAAATTTGTTTTTGGTTTCAATATCAAGGCACAGGCTACAACAGGTCCTGCCAATGTTCCTCTTCCAACTTCGTCTATTCCACAAAGGAGATTTATCCCTTTATTCCAGTATTCAAAGTCAATCATTCATCATTTGCTTTGAGGTTTTGCCTTCTTCTCTTTTACTTGCTTCTCTTTTCCTTTCTTTTCCCTTAAATAGTAAAGTTTAGCCCTTCTCACATCACCCTTTCTTAAAACCTGTATCTTTGCGATATTTGGAGAATGCAATGGAAAAATCCTCTCAACACCTACACCTTGTGATTCCTTACGAACTGTAAATGTCTTCTTTAAACCTTCACCCCTGATTTTTATAACTATTCCGTCAAACTTTTGAAGCCTCGTTTTCCCACCTTCTTCAATCCTGTAACTAACCCTTATGAAATCACCCGGAGAGAATTCAGGAACTTCTTTTTTTAAGTACTGGTTTTCAATTAAGGCTATTTCCTTCATCTTCCAACTCCTTTCTTATTTCATTGAACAATTTAATTTCGTCTTCGCTCATTTTTATCTTATCAAAGAGGTCCTTTCTTCTTAAATATGTCTTTCTAATTGCTTCTTTCTTCCTCCATAGATCTATCTCTTTATGATTTCCAGAAAGAAGGATATCTGGAACTTTAAATCCTAAATATTCCCTTGGTCTTGTATATATTGGTGGTTCAAGAAAACCCTGAACAAAAGAGTCTGTTTTTGCGGAATCTTCATTCCCAAGGACACCTGAGATTAATCTCACAACAGCATCAATCACAACCATTGCAGGGATCTCTCCACCCGAGAGGATATAGTCACCTATAGATATACTCATATCTGTGAAATTCTCAATCCTTGCATCTACACCTTTATATCTTCCACATATGAAACTCAAAGTCTCATTTTTTGAAAGTTCATAAGCAATATCTTCATTGAATACTTTACCATCAGGAGATAGAAGGATAACAGAACCTTTTTCTTTTAAAGATTCAAGTGCTTTATGAACTATATCTACTCTCATAACCATACCACTTCCACCGCCATAGGGATAATCGTCAACAGAACCATATTCGTTGTCGGAAAAGTCCCTAATATTTACAAATTCAAATTCAACTATCCCGTTTTTTCTTGCTTTATTTATTATCCCTGTACTAACAAATCCCTGAAAAAATTCAGGGAATAATGTTAATATGTTTATCTTCACCGAAAGGGCTTGTCCTTATGCGGAGTGAGGCTCTAATATCTCAAGGACTGCCCTTTTGCCTGTCTTCATTGAGGCAGCGGTAACTATTGTTCTTATTGCCTTGGCTGTTTTTCCTTCTTTTCCAATAATCTTTCCTATGTCACCTTCTCCGACCTTAAGTTCGTATACTGTTGTTCTTTCTCCGACAATCTCTTTCACAACAACTTTTTCTGGATGATCAACAAGTGATTTTGCGATGAATTCAATCAATTCTTTCATCTTTTACCTCCGTTTTTTGGGTTGTTCTTTTAACTAAACTTAACACTCTGGGTGTAGGAATAGCACCCTTTTTCACCCATTCTTCATATTTCGGGATCTCAAGTGAAAATTCATCTGTTTTTGGGTTATACCATCCTATTTTTTCTAAGAATTTTCCTTGTCTCGCATTCCTTCCATCAATTACCACAATCTGGTAATGTGGAGTATTATTCCTTCCAACTCTTCTCATTCTTATTTTAACAGCCAAAGAACCTCCCTTTTTTCATAAATATATATTTTTTTTAAAAAAAGTCAAGTGTATTATGATAAGTTTTTTATTTTTTCTAAAAAAATTATTAAGCAAGAGGCTAAATACAAATAGAAGGATGAAAAACGAGGAGAAAGTCATTTCAACGAAAAATGAGGGCTTTCATCATGTCTATACTGTATTATGAAAAGGGAGCAGGGAGAAGAGAGATTACAATCTCCTATCAAATTGGTTAAGATTTTTTACAGAACTGCTCCCTCCTCTCTCCTCTCTCCTCACTACTTTCCCTCCTTGGAAACACAAAAAGTGGTGTCATTGCGAGCACCTGAAAGGTGCGTGGCAATCCCATTTTGACTACAACAGAAAAGCCGTCATTGCGAGGCAACGAAGTTGCCGTGGCAATCCCATTATTCGCTATTCGCAAATGTTAAAGTGAGACCCCTCGTTTCACTCGGGGCGACAACTTCGTTGTCGGTTTATGACTGACCCAATTATTATGAAAAGGGAGCAGAGAGGAGAGAGCAGGGAGAAGAGAGATTACAATCTCCTATCAAATTGGTTAAAATTTTTTACAGAACTGCTCCCTCCTCTCTCCTCACTCCT